>Ga0224512_10000231_pt1 | contig 59938 bp, 44 predicted proteins | sample SF_May12_sed_USG_4_FD_169103 | JGI IMG/M metagenome (GOLD analysis project Ga0224512, IMG submission 169103) | Sediment microbial communities from San Francisco Bay, California, United States - SF_May12_sed_USGS_13 | ecosystem: Environmental > Aquatic > Marine > Sediment | place: USA...
AGGCTTGCGCCAGGCGTTGACGATTGTGCCATGGTATCAAGCAGCGCCACGATCGCCGCAAGTTTCGCGGCGGGGAACATGTCATCTGCGCGGATCCGGGTGTGGGCGGTGCGCGATCCATGCGACCGTCGGGCCATCGAACCCGGAATTCCGGGCCGACTGGTCGGGACTGGACGCCGCAGCAAGCGAAACCGGTCTCACCATTTTGGGCGGCGTCCGCTCCAGCCGGTCTGCCGGCCGCGTCCCAGGCAGGAACTGTATCTGAAATGCCGTGCACCTCAGAGTCGCGCGTCTCGGTTCCCATACCGGGCTCGGCTGGACATTTCATCAATACTTTGATTGACAAAAACTTGCCATAATATATTGTTTTAAATATTTATTATTTTTTGTTTGCTTTTTTTTCTATAGATCTATAGAATCCGCTCAAATCCAGCGGTAAACGCACACATGCCCCACACGAACACCGACAGGTATCAGCAACAGCGCCAGCACGCCATCCGTGCCGCCGCGGCCGTGTTTGCGGAGAAGGGATTTCATGGCGCGAGTACGAAAAACATCGCCGAGCGCATGGGCATCAAGCAGGGCAGCCTCTACTACTACTTCAAGTCGAAGGAGGAAGCGCTCGGTGCGGTCTGCCTGTATGGCATCGAGGACTACGTGAAGCGGATGGATCAAATAGCGATCAGCGATCAGCCGTTCGAGGCAAAGCTGATGGCAACGATCACGTCGCATTTGTCCAGTTACAGGGAAAAGAACGAGGCGCTGAAGGTGCACAACGATGAACGCCTGTATTTGCCGGAAGAGAAGCGCGCCAGGCTAAAACAGCTTGGCAGTCACTACCGGCAGAGCCTGGAAAGAATATTTGAGGAAGGCGTCAGGAGCGGAGCGTTGCGAGATGCTCTGGATTGTCATTTTGCGGCCCAGTCCGTCATAGGCATTTGCAATGCCTGGGGCGAAATTATTGTGCGCGATCCGGAAGTCGACATCTTTCAAGTCATTCAAAAATGCACGGACCTCTTATTGGACGGATTTCGCGAGCGACGCAAGATCAAGAGAAGCGACGACTGAATAGTTGTTGAAGGAACCAACATTTACCAAGCCTTGAGGAAAGAAAAATGGCAGAACAAAAAGCAACCAATGTGACCTGGCAGTACGGCGACGTAAAACGCGAGGATCGCTATCAGATTCTCCGCCAGAAAGGCGCCACGGTCTGGTTCACTGGTTTATCCGGCAGCGGCAAGAGCACTATAGCCGTCGCGCTCGAAAATGCCCTGTTCAGACTCGGCAAGTTGTCGTATCGACTGGACGGCGACAACGTGCGTATGGGTATCAACAAGAACCTCGGTTTCTCCGAAGAAGACCGTAAGGAAAATATCCGTCGCATCGGCGAAGTTGCGAAACTGTTCGGCGATGCCGGCACGATCGCTCTGTCGAGTTTCATCAGTCCGTACAAGGCCGATCGCGACGAAGTGCGCAGGCTCCACGACGCTGCCGATCTCAAGTTCGTTGAGGTATATGTCGATTGCGCGCTCGCTGAAGCGGAGCGTCGCGACCCCAAGGGCTTGTACAAGAAAGCGCGCGCGGGTGAGATCAAGAATTTCACCGGAATCGACGATCCGTACGAAGCCCCGGCCAATCCCGAGATCCATCTGCACACGGACCGGATGACGCTGGAAAATGAGGTATCGACAATCATCGACTACCTGATAGACCACGACATCATCAGGCAGAACTATTTCACACGCGCAAGCGACGCAGCATAGGAGCAAGGGAATGATCAATCCTCATGGGTCGGAGACCCTGAAGCCGCTACTCGTCAGCGACGATGCGGCACGACTCGCGCTGGCTCAAGAAGCTGAATCGCTGCCATCGCTGGTTCTGAATTCTGCGGCAGCAGCCAATGCGGTAATGCTGGGCGGCGGCTATTTCACGCCGCTGGACGGCTACATGAATCTTGCCGATGCGCTGTCCGTGGCGGAGACGATGCATACGACGGGCGGCCTGTTCTGGCCGGTTCCGGTTTTGAACCTGACAGACGATATCGGTGGTATCGAAGGCGCAAACCGCATTGCGTTGCGCGATCCGAATGTCGATGGCCAGCCGGTCATTGCGGTAATGGAAGTCGCGAGTATCGAACCGGTCAGCGCCGAACAGATCGAGACAATGACGGCGCAGATCTTTGGCACGCTCGACAACAATCACCCTGGCGTCGCAGTGTTCCGCAGTCTGGGCAAGTATTGCGTATCCGGACCGATACGGGTTCTTAACCTCAGCTACTTCGAGACCGAGTTTGCCGACACGTTCAGGACGGCGGTACAGATTCGCGAGGAGATCGCGGCGCTCGGCTGGGAAAAGGTCGTTGCATTCCAGACTCGTAACCCGATGCACCTGGCGCATGAAGAGCTGTGTCGGATCGCGAAAGAACGGCTCGACGCCGACGGCATCGTCATTCACATGCTGCTCGGCAAACTAAAAGCGGGCGACATTCCGGCCGCGGTTCGTGATGCTGCGATCCGCAAGATGGTGGACGTCTACTTCCCCGCTAACTCGGCCATCGTCAACGGTTACGGCTTCGACATGCTGTACGCGGGCCCGCGTGAGGCGCTGCTGCACGCGGTATTTCGGCAGAATATGGGCGCGACTCACTTGATTGTCGGCAGAGACCATGCCGGGGTGGGCGACTACTACGGCCCGTTCGACGCTCAGACAATATTCGACCAGCTTCCCGAGAATGCACTGCAGATCGAAATCTTCGCCGCCGATCACACGGCCTGGTCGAAGAAGCTCAATCGTGTCGTCATGATGCGGGAGGCGCCGGACCACACACCGGAGGACTACGTCTTCCTGTCCGGCACCAAAGTCCGTGAAATGCTCAGTCAGGGTATCGCGCCGCCGCCGGAGTTCTCCCGACCCGAAGTCGCCGAAATATTGATGGCGTACTACCAGTCGGACGCTGCGGCCTGATCGGCGCTGACGTGCCGGCACGGGCGATGCTTCCCGGCTCGTAACGTGGTTCGTGGAAGCGTCCCTGTAGGAGCCCGCTCCGGCGGGCGATAGCCGCTGTGTTCGAAATTGTGAAGGGATAAACGCGATTCCGGACAAACATCATCGCAATTTCCATGTTTGGTGAAAACGTGGAAATCGCCCGCCGGAGCGGGCTCCTACATTGATCCTTCCGTGACCGCCAGCCAAATACCGCACACTCCGTGCACCGTATCTGATGGTGTGTAAAACGCACCCTACGGTCAGCCCTGTAGGGTGCACTCCGTGCACCATATTGACGGACCGCAAATCACACCCTGCGTCATGTAGGGTGCACTCTGTGCACCGTATTGATGGCGCGTACATCGCACGCTATGTCATGTAGGGTGCACTCCGTGCACCGTATCTGATGGTGTGGAAAACGAACCCTGCGCTGCACCGCGCTGATGACGCGTGGATCACCCCGCACGGCAGGCGTCGGACGTCTATCCGCCCATGATCGCGAGCACTTCCTGCGTCTTCCGCTCCATCAACAGCGCATCGCCGCGGCTCTCGACATTGAGACGCACGACCGGCTCCGTATTTGACATACGGATATTGAAGCGCCAGTTCTCGAACTCGAAACTGTAACCGTCGGTCTCATCGATATGAATTGCTTCATTCGCAAATCGCTGATGTAGCGTTCGCAGCGTCTGCGTCGCGTCGGCAACTTCCCGATTGATCTCGCCACTGGCCGGATACTTTTTCATGCGCTCTCCGATGAGTTTCGACAGCGGCTTACCTGTCGTCGAGACAAGTTCGGCGGCAAGCAGCCACGGAACCATGCCGCTGTCGGCGTAGGAGAACTCGCGGAAGTAATGATGCGCGCTCATCTCACCGCCGTAGATGCCGTCGACCTCGCGCATCTTCTCCTTCATGAACGAATGCCCCGACTTGCTCTGCACGGCCTCGCCGCCCGCTTCTGCAACGATATCGAGCGTATTCCACGTCAAGCGCGGATCGTGAACGATCTTCGCGCCCGGGTTGTGCTTGAGGATGCTTGCGGCGAGCAGCCCGACGATGTAATAGCCCTCGATGAAGCCGCCGTTCTCGTCGAACAGGAAGCAGCGATCGAAATCGCCGTCCCAGGCGATGCCCATGTCGGCCTTGTTTGCAAGGACAGCCTCTGTCGTCGCGGCACGATTCTCGGGCAGCAACGGATTCGGAATGCCGTTCGGGAACGTCCCGTCGGGCTCGTGATGGACCTTGATGAATTCGAACGGCAGGTGGCTCTCGAGTCCGTCGATCGCGATACCTGCGCAACCGTTACCCGCGTTCACGACGAGCTTCAGCGGCTTTAGCTTGGCCTTATCGACGTAGGTCAGCATGTGCTCGACGTAATCGTTGAAAATATCGGCATCGCTGCGGCTGCCGGGTTTCGCGGCGACGCGGCGCCCGTCGCGCTCGGCAATCTTGCGGATATCGACGAGACCTGTGTCGGCGCTGATTGGCCTGGCCTCCTCGCGCACGAGTTTGAGGCCGTTGTAGTCGGCCGGGTTGTGGCTGGCCGTGACCATGATGCCGCCGTCGGCCCCGAGGTGGGCGGTCGCAAAGTAGACCATCTCCGTGCCGCAGAGCCCGATATCGAGCACCTCCACGCCGGCGTCCATGAGGCCTTTGGCCACGCTGTCGGTCAGCTCCGCACTCGACAGCCGCATATCGCGGCCGATCACAAGGCGCCTGGCAGAAAGAAACTCGGCGGTAGCGTTGCCGATCCGGTAGGCGATGTCGGGATTGAGTTGATTCGGGATCTGACCACGGATGTCGTAGGCCTTGAAGCAGTCGATCGTGATGGGCATAGCGGTTCCGGCGGTTGCTGATCGTCGGAATTATGATGGATCGTGGATGAATAGTGTAGGCGCGCAGTTGTAGGGTGCGCTTCGCGCACCATCGATGACGGTGCACACAGTGCACCCTACAACCGCCATGAAGCCGCCAGGCCCGTAGGGTGCGCTTCGCGCACCATAGATGACGGTGCACACGGTGCGCCCTACAATCTCGTCACAACCGCCATGCCGTAGGGTGCGTTTCACGCACCATCAGCAATGGTGCAAACAGTGCACCCTACAATTTCGTCACGACCGCCATGCCGTAGGGTGCGCTTCGCGCACCATCCGCAATGGTGCAAACAGTGCACCCTACAATTTCGTCACAACCGCCATGCCGTAGGGTGCGTTTCACGCACCATCCGCAATGGTGCAAACAGTGCACCCTACAGACGCTTCGCAACGGCCGGCCCGTAGGGTGCGTTTCACGCACCATCGGCAATGGTGCACGGAGTGCACCCTACAATTTCGTCACAACCGCCATGCCGTAGGGTGCGTTTCACGCACCATCCGCAATGGTGCAAACAGTGCACGCTACGTATTCGTGCCCTCGCGGCCGTAGTCGTCTTCGAGGCGGACGATATCGTCCTCGCCGAGGTAATCGCCGCACTGCACTTCGATGATGTGCACGGGCTCGTCGAACGGATTCGCGATGCGGTGAACGTCGCCGATCGCTATGTAGGTGGACTCGTTCACGCCGAGGTCGAACACATCGTCGTTTTTCGTGATCCGGGCCTTGCCGCGGACGACGACCCAGTGCTCGGCCCGTCGCGCGTGCTTTTGCAGCGACAGGACGGCGCCCGGATTGACGATCAGCCGCTTCACCTGAAAGCCGTCCTCGTTATCGATGCTGTCGTAGCTGCCCCAGGGCCGGAACACCTGCCGATGCAGCGACGTCTCCGTGCGGCTCTGCGCCTTGAGCTTGTCGACGAGTTCTTTCACATCCTGCGACCGCGATTTGCTGGCGACCAGCGTGGAATCCTTGGTTTCGATGATGACGACGTCCTCGAGCCCCACGGCGGCTACAAGCCGGCTCTCGGCCTGGATAAAGGTGCCTTTGCAGTCGTGCGTAATGACGTCGCCGTCAAGCGTGTTGCCCATCGCGTCCGATTCGCGAACTTCGTGCAATGCGGCCCAGGAGCCCACGTCGCTCCAGCCAGCAGCCAGCGGCACCATCATCGCCCTGTCGGTCTTCTCCATCACGGCGTAATCGATCGAGTCGCTCGGACTCTCGAGAAACGCTGCCTTATCGGGACGGCTGAAGTCCTGGCCGTCGGTGCGTTGTTTGACGCTCTCTTCGCACGCAGCGTAGATGCCCGGCGCGAACTGCCTGAGCGCATCGAGATAGGCCTCGGCGCCAAACAGGAATATGCCGCTGTTCCAGAAATGTTCGCCGCCCTTGACATAACCCTCGGCGGTTTCGAGATCCGGCTTCTCGACGAACGATACGACCGCCACGGCGGCATCACCATTGAGCTGCGCTTTGACGTAACCGTAGCCGGTTTCCGGCCGGGTCGGCACGATGCCGAAGGTGACGAGCTTGCCCTCGCCGGCCGCCTCGACGCCACGCGCTACGGCCGCCTGAAACGCCACAGAATCGCGGATCACGTGGTCGGCCGGCATCACCAGCAGCAAGGCATTTCGCTCCTCCTCGAACGCTATAAACGCCGCGAGTGCGACGGCGGGCGCGGTATTGCGGCCCTCGGGCTCGAGCACGATTCGCACCGACTGACCGAGCGCTCGGAGCTGCTCGGCGACGAGAAAGCGGTGGGCCTCATTGCAGATCACGAGACACTCGTCAGCCGTATTGGGCATGCCGGCGAGCCTTAACGCCGTATCTTGCAACATCGTCCTATCGCCCACGAGCGGCAACAGCTGCTTCGGATACATGGCGCGCGACGCCGGCCACAACCGGGTGCCGGCACCGCCGGACAGGATAACGGGGAGGATTCTGCTCATGGTCTGGTCGCGCGTGTTGCCATCAGACTGTGGATATTACCGGTTCTACCGGGCCAATTCCGACGCCGGGATCACGATTAGCAGTGGTAGGGTGTGCTGCGCGCACCGTCGTTGATGGTGCACAAAGTGCACCCTACAAACTCATAGCTCAGTGACGTTAATTGCCATCAGACTGCGGATATTGCCGGTTCTGCCGAGCCGATTCCGGCGCCGGGATCACGATTAGCACCGGTAGGGTGCGTTCTACGCACCACGACCTGCTCAGAATTGGCAAAGGTGCACAGAGTGCACCCTACACCCCCGTCACACTCGAGAGCCGCGGGCCATTCCTAATTTCGCGCCGGATATCAGGAATGTCTCCATTTACTCACGATTAGCACCGGTAGGGTGCGCTTCGCGCACCGTCTTTGATGGTGCACAAAGTGCACCCTACACCCCTGTCACGCTCGAGAGTCGTTGATGGTGCACAGAGTGCACCCTACTGTTTATCTCTGGAAAAAGCTGAGTGCCCCCGCGCGCCTACCCCACCATATCGGTCTTGCGGCGACCGTAGGGTTGCGACTCGACGCCCGGAATCGCACCGCGGCCGATCGCGTAATACCGGAGGCCGAAGGTCTCGAGTACGTTTGGCTCGTAAAGGTTGCGGCCGTCGAATACGACGCCATCGGCCAGCTTGTCCTTGAATTCGATGAAATCAGGGCTCCTGAACTCCTGCCATTCAGTCACGATCGCAAGCGCGTCGGCGCCCTCGAGTGCGCCGTAGGCCGTATCGCAGAGCTCGAGGCCGCTCTGGTCCGGATACAGCCGGCGGGTCTCGTCCATGGCCTCGGGATCGTAGGCCCGGACCTTCGCACCCGCTGCCCACAACGCCTCCATCAGCACGCGGCTCGGCGCCTCGCGCATGTCGTCGGTGCGGGGCTTGAACGACAGACCCCAAATCGCAAATGTCTTGCCCTCGAGGTCACCGTCGTAGTGCGCTTCGATTTTCTCGAACACGCGATGCTTCTGACGATTGTTGACGTCCTCGACGGCCTCGAGGAGCGCCGCCTGGTAGCCGTTGCCGTCAGCAGAACGGGCGAGCGCGCGCACGTCTTTAGGGAAGCACGAGCCACCGTAGCCCGCGCCCGGATAGATGAATTCATAGCCGATGCGCGGGTCCGAGCCGATGCCGGTGCGCACGTGCTCGATGTCGGCACCGACACGCTCGGCGATATTCGCGAGCTCGTTCATGAAGCTGATCTTGGTCGCGAGCATCGCGTTTGCCGCGTACTTCGTGAGCTCGGCCGAGCGGATGTCCATGCTGATTACGCGGTCATGGCTGCGGTTGAACGGCTCGTAAAGCGTTTTCAGAAGTTCGGTCGTGCGCGGGTTATCGGTGCCGATGATGATGCGATCGGGTTTCATGAAGTCACCGATCGCATTGCCCTCTTTGAGGAACTCGGGGTTCGAGACAACGTCGAATTCGACGGCCTGGCCACGGTTTTTGAGTTGCTTCAGTATCTCGGCTTTAACTTTGTCGGCCGTGCCGACCGGTACGGTCGACTTGTCCACGATGATGCGGTACTCGCTCATGTGCTCGCCGATCGAGCGTGCCACGACCAGCACGTGTTTGAGGTCCGCCGAGCCGTCCTCATCGGGCGGCGTGCCGACCGAGATGAACTGAAACAGACCGTGGCCGACGCCTTTGGCGACATCGGTCGTGAATTCGAGGCGGCCGGCCTCGACATTGCGTCCGATGTAACCTTCGAGCCCCGGCTCGTAGATCGGAATCTCGCCGGCGTTGAGCCGGGCGATCTTTGCCTCGTCGATGTCGACGCAGACGACGTGATTGCCCATCTCGGCCATGCAGGCGCCCGTGACGAGGCCGACATAGCCCGAGCCGAAGATTGTCAGTCGCATGTGCAGCTAATCCGTAGATTCGAAGCAAAGCATTATACAGTTGCGGATGACGACGAGGTTACAGGGACACTCCTGATGATTTCGGAAGTTGCATATGAAGTCCCGAAATAATCAGGAATGTCCCAATTCAGCCGTATGCGCAGGGAACCGGCCCTCGACACCGGTAGTCGTATCAATCGTGTAGGCTTCAACGAGACGACCATCAAGGAAAAGATTATGTCGAAGGCAAACCACACAAGCCTGGTCGCTTTACTCACGCTGCTCGCCGCCTGCGGGGGCGGCGCAGGCACCACACTGGGTCCGCAACCGCCCCCGCCATCGGGTGACCCACCGCCGTCCGGCGGGCCGCCTGCTGTGCAAACCCAGCAGGTCTTCGACCAGATCAACCTGTCCCTGCCATTGGTCCTCGCACAGGCGCCGAATGACGCGAGCCGCTTTTTTGCGGCCGAGCGCGCCGGACGCGTGAGCGTGTTTGGCAGCGACCCGGCGACAGCGGCGCGCGCCACGTTTCTGGATATCAGCGCACGCGTGAACGCGAGCGGCGAAGGCGGCCTCTTGGGTCTGGCGTTTCATCCCGAGTTCGCGACGAACGGCGAGGTGTACGTGTCGTACACTCGGACGGGGTCGCCACTGGAGTCGGTGATCTCGAGATTCCGCAGCCTCGACGGCAACCAGACGCTCGATCCCGCCTCCGAGGAGATCCTGCTCACGGTGCTGCAGCCCTTCTCGAATCACAACGGCGGCGATCTTGCGTTCGGCCCCGACGGCTTGCTGTACGCGGGCTTCGGGGACGGCGGCTCGGGCGGCGACCCGCAAGGCAATGGCCAGGATCCGACGAATCTGCTCGGCACAATCATCCGCATCGACGTCAACGTGGCCCAGGGCTACACGATCCCGCCGACGAATCCGTTCGCGCAGAACGCGCCCTGCGGCCTGCAGGGCGGCTTCGGTGGCGGCTCCTGCCCCGAGATCTACGCCTGGGGCTTCCGCAATCCCTGGCGCTTCAGCTTCGACCGCCAGGCCGGCGCATTGTGGGTCGGCGATGTCGGCCAAGGCTCCTGGGAGGAAGTGGACCGCGTCGATCCCGGCGAAAACTACGGCTGGAACGTGCGCGAGGGCGCGCATTGTTTCTCACCATCAAGCGGCTGTGGTACGAACTTCGTCGATCCGATCACCGAATACGACCATAGCGTCGGCAACTCGATCACGGGCGGCTACGTGTATCGCGGCAGCGCCCTGCCCGATCTACAGGGTTTCTACTTGTTCGGGGACTTCGGCTCGGGGCGGATCTGGGCGGTGCCCGCCGACAGCCCGATCGGCACGGCGCCGGTCGAGATCGCGAATACGAACCATCAGATCGCGTCTTTCGCCGAGGCTAATGACGGTGAACTGTACATACTCGATTTCGCGTCGGGCGGTAGTTTGCACCGGATCGTGGCGCCGTAAAGGGGCACAAAGGGGACACTCCTGCCCATCTGCGGATGTTTGTGCAGGCGCGCAGCGCATGAAGTACGGCGCTCCGCTAAGCCGCGTATAGCCGTTTCACTCGCAGTTTTTTGCCGTGTTTCTTTGCAACCCAAAGGTCGTATTGCGTCTGTTGATTGAGCCAACTCTCCGGCGACGTATCGAATGCGATCGATAGCCGCAACGCCATTTCCGGACTGATTCCCGCCCGACCATTGAGAATGGCCGACAGAGTCTTCCTGCTGACTCCTAGACCTTCGGCTGCCTCGGTGACGTTCAACCCGAGCGGTTCGAGACACAGCTCACGAAGCACCTCACCTGGATGGGGCGGATTGTGCATTTGCATCGTCATGGCTAATGATAGTCCTCGTAATTCACGTCAATTGCATCCCGACCTTCAAATTTAAACGTTTCCCGCCAATTTCCGCTCACGCGCACGGACCATGTACGCCCGCTCGATCCCTTGAGTCGATGCAGATACAGACCAGGGAGATCCATATCCTGCGGAGACACTGATGCGTGCAGTCTCGACAGAATCAGCCGTAACTTCCTGGAATGCGTTGCAAGGATTCCGGCTTTTGTGCCGCGCAGAAAGAAGCGCTCCAGTCCTTTATGTTTGAAGCTCAGAATCGCAGGACTTAGTGTAACGTGATACGTTACACGTGTCAAATTGACGGGCTTGCCCAACGGATGAGCTTAGTGGGACATTCCTGCTTTTTTTGAAAAAAAACAGGAATGTCCCCGCTTACCTTTAGCTGTCTCGTTTCGGAAAATCGACCACCGTGCTGTCCGTGCTCGGCTCATCCGTCCCGGTTTTTTGCAGCCAGACGAGATCGTCGATGCCGTTCATCGGCACGTATTCCGCAACGGCGCGTATGAGAACCTCGCGGGCCAGATCGTAGTCGAGCGCTGCGGAAGCGTTCTTGAGGTTGACGAGCAGTTCGTCGAGCCGCTCATAAGGCAGGTATTCCTCATCGGCTCGCATAATCCGCGGATGTTCGGTACCGCTGACGTTCGAGCCAATCAACAGCTCTTCGTAGAGCTTTTCGGCCGGACGCAGTCCGATGTATTCAATCTCGATATCGCCGTCCGGGTTGTCCTTGTTGCGGACCGTAAGGCCCATCAGGTTGATCATGCGTTGTGCTAAAGCCTCGATACGCACCGGCTCGCCCATGTCAAGGACGAATACGTCGCCGCCTTTGGCCATCGAGGCTGCCTGAATCACGAGCTGGGCCGCCTCGGGAATGGTCATGAAATAGCGGATCATGTCGCGATGGGTCACAGTAACCGGGCCGCCGCCACGGATCTGCTCGCGGAACAACGGGACTACGGAACCTGAAGACTCAAGTACGTTGCCGAAGCGCACCATGCAAAACCGCGTGCCAGGTTTGCGGCTGTTGTAAGCCTGCAGCACCTGTTCCGACAGCCGCTTCGTTGCGCCCATGACGTTGGTCGGGTTGACGGCCTTGTCGGTGGAAATCAGCACGAATTTTTCGACGCCCGCCTCGATCGCCGCACGCGCCGTGTGCACGGTGCCGAATACGTTGTTGTGTATACCCTCGAAAATGTTGTGCTCGACGATCGGCACATGCTTGTAGGCCGCCGCGTGATAGACCGTCTGAATCTCGAACACCTGCAGCGCTTCGCGAACGCGAGTTTCGTGATGCACTGAGCCCAGCAATGCAATAATCTCGCAATCAATATCCCTGGCGGCACTTAGCTTCTTTAGCTGCAGATCAATTCGATACAGCGCCGCCTCGGAGATCTCGAAGCAGACGATTCTTTTCGGCGTGAGCCTCAAAATCTGCCGACACAGCTCGGAGCCGATCGAGCCGCCCGCGCCAGTAACCATGACATTCTTGCCGGCGATCGAGCCCAGCAGTAATTCCCTTTTCGGCGGCACAGGATCGCGGCCAAGCAGGTCCTTGACGTCGACCTCGCTCAGATCATCGACACGGGCTCTACCCGAGACGAGGTCCCGCACCTCCGGGACTGTCTGCACGTGTACTGAATAGTTGGCCAGGCGCTCGAGAATCTGTCGGCGCCGGTGCCGCGAGGCGCTTGGCACAGCCAAAAGAACGCCTTTGGCGCCAGTCAATTCGATGAGTTCCTCGAGACGCTGCGGCGAAAACACCTCGAGCCCGTTCACCCGAGTGCCGTGCAGGCCGGATTTGTCATCGATTAGCGCAACCGGCAGGTAGTCGTCGCCGCTCAACAATGCGGCTACCAGTCGCGCGCCACCCTCGCCGGCGCCATAGATGATCACCGGCTCGCGATGTTCGTTGCGACGATTCAGGAACATGCGAGCGGCGATTCGCCCGCCGACGATATAGATCAGGGACAGAGCTGCGAAAGCGACTCCGAACCGAACCGGTGCCGTGGTTACATTCGTAAGTCCGGCCGATAAAGCCACCAACAGTGCCGCCACAAACGTGGATTTCAGGCCAGCGACATAGAGATCTGCGCCCATGAAGCGAACGACCGACCGGTAGGTGCCGAATGCCCAGGACACCGGAATTGCTACGACGATAGCGGCGCCGCTGACAATCACAGCGCCAGCGGTCAATATCTCTTCGTCAGCGACAAGCCATAGCGCCGCCAGCGTAGCGCCGATATAGCCCGCCGCATCGGCAACAATCATCGCGACCCGCTTCTGCCTACGCGGCAAGGTTAGCATGCGCCGGCGCAGCCCCTGCGTTGCGCTGAGCATTGGACTCCGACGACGCTTAGGATCCATCATAAGTGCCGGAATGCGTTGGTATTCGCGTCAAAACCTTTTGCCCCAATGGCGTTTGGTCGCCAAGCTATTCTTTCTTAATATCAACCTGGCACAATCGCGCGTATGGTATCGTATTTATTGTCAAATAGTAACGAGTAGATCACATATTCGTTGACATGAAAATGTCATTCATTCGGATCACATGAGCCAATCCAAAAACGATTGCGGAATTGGTCATAGTTGGCCACCGGTATCCGCGTTTCGGGTCTAATTGAGGCGCCTGCATGTTATCTCGCACTCTCGGCAGAATCGAGATACCACGCATAAGTTTGAGCAATTCCGTCTTGCAAAGACCATTCCGGCTTCCACCCAAGTTTCCTCAAACGGGATACATCCAATAATTTCCGAGGCGTTCCGTCCGGCATGGTCGCATCGAACTTCAGCTTCCCTTCGAATCCGACAACAGTCGCGACAAGCTCCGCCAATTCAGCGACTGGAATGTCTTCCCCGACTCCAACGTTAATGATTTCCGCCTGATCGTATCGTTCTGCAAGGAATAACACCGCGCTCGCCAAATCGTCGACATAGAGAAACTCACGTCTCGGCGTACCGCTGCCCCATACCGTCACAGTATCTGCTCCGGCCACTTTCGCATCATGGAATTTCCTAATTAGCGCCGGCAATACATGAGAACTTCTAAGATCAAAATTATCGCCGGGACCATACAGGTTTGTCGGCATCAGACAAATTGCATTAAAACCATATTGCTTTCGATACGCCTGGCACATTTTGACGCCGGCAATCTTGGCGATCGCATACCATTCATTGGTAGGCTCGAGCGGACCGGTTAATAAGGACTCCTCGCGGATGGGCTGTGGCGCCAACTTCGGATAGATGCACGAAGAACCGAGGAAAATAAATTTTTCGGTACCGTGCTCGTAAGCGGCCTGGATCAGGTTTGTCTGAATACGTAAATTGTCCCGAATGAAATCGGCAGCATAAGTATCGTTGGCCAATATGCCGCCAACTTTGGCCGCAGCGTCGATCACAATACGAGGTTCTTCATTAGCAAAGAACTCGACGACCTGACCGTAATCAGCGAGATCCAGTTCCTGCCGCGATTTCAAAATTAGCTTATCGAAACCCTGACGCTGCAATTCGCGGAGTATCGCAGAACCGACCAAGCCGCGATGGCCAGCAACGAAAATCGGATTGGACTTATTCATAGTATTTAAACGTTTTATATCCCTCGCGTTGAACCAAAGCGTCTCGCTGAGCGAGTTCGAGATCTGCCTGAACCATCTCGGAAACGAGCTCCTCGAAGGAAGTCTTCGGTACCCATCCAAGATTTTCTTTGGCTTTCGATGCGTCGCCAAGCAGCGTATCCACTTCAGTAGGGCGATAGTAGCGCGGGTCTATGCGCACACGGCATATCCCATTCTGGTCAATACCCGTTTCGTTTGCGCCCTCGCCGGACCAGGTAATCTCTATGCCAAGACGAATAGCAGCCTGTTCTACAAATTCTCGAACCGAGTGTTGCACGCCGGTCGCCAATACATAGTCTTCCGGTTGGTCTTGCTGCAACATTAGCCATTGCATCTCTATGTAGTCCCGGGCGTGGCCCCAGTCGCGACGGGAATTCAAATTGCCGAGATAAAAACATTCCTGCAATCCTACTTTGATGCGCGCAAGTGCCCTCGTAATCTTGCGCGTTACAAAAGTTTCGCCGCGAATGGGAGACTCGTGATTGAAGAGTATGCCGTTACAGGCATATAGCCCATAAGCTTCACGGTAGTTTACCGTAATCCAATAGGCATAGAGTTTTGCCACCGCATAAGGCGACCGTGGATAAAACGGCGTGGTTTCGGATTGCGGCGTCTCTTGAACCAGCCCATACAACTCGGACGTAGACGCCTGGTAAAAGCGCGTACAGGATTCCAGGCCGAGAATTCGGATAGCTTCCAAAATGCGAAGACATCCAACAGCATCTGCATTCACAGTGTATTCTGGGGTTTCAAATGAAACCGCCACATGGCTTTGTGCGGCCAAGTTGTATATCTCGTCGGGCTTCACGGTCTGAATAATCCGGATCAGATTTGTCGAATCGGTGAGATCTCCATAGTGCAAAACGAATTTCTGATCAGGCTCGTGGGGATCCTGATATAGATGGTCTATACGATCGGTGTTGAAGGAAGAGGCCCTTCGCTTCAGTCCGTGGACCTCATAGCCTTTCCTGAGCAGAAACTCGGCAAGATACGCCCCATCTTGTCCCGTCACGCCAGTTATCAGCGCTACTTTACTCATCATTGGTCACCTGATATCTCGTCGTCGTTTCTTTCAGATTAATTGGACAGTAAAAGCCCCGTGTTCATATTGCTTGAAACAAGGAAAATCAAGTACATGGTCTACTTGTAATCAGAGACATGCAAATACGCTAACTAGGACGTTCGGTTTAATAGTAATTAGTCAATATTCCGCAAGACGGTAGCGTTCAGCAATGTTTGACCTCTTTATTTCCGGCACCGAGCCATATTGCTAATACCAGCAATGGCGCCCAAGCCACAGCTACGAATATCGCGCCCCAAGCCGGATTACGCGAGGCCGCAAAAGAAAGAGGTAGCAACCAAAGCAAATTGATGATGCCCACTGCGATGGTTACCGGCATGTGACTATCGAATTTGAGTGCGGCCTGCTGGTAGGCGTGGCTCCTGTGGGCTTGGTATATTGGTTCCAGTCGCAATGACCGGCGCAACAACGTCAGAGAAGCATCCACTAGAAAAACTCCTAACAAGATAAGCCAAGACCAGAGCGTCGTATTGCTAGTTGAGTGAGCTGTTAAGGCCAAGACCGCGAACAAGAAGCCGAGATATCCGCTGCCGACATCCCCCATGAATATCTTGGCTGGCGGCCAGTTCCAGAACAGAAATCCGACGGCGCTGGCGCCGATTGCCGCAGTGATGTACGCCAAATCATAATCTCCTGAATAGGCAAGCAACGCGGTTGCTCCTGCCGACACGGTCACTGCCTCAACGCCCGCAATGCCATCAATACCGTCCATAAAATTGTAGAGGTTTAGAACCCAAATGATCCATACCGCACTAAGAACGGCACCTGCCCGGCCAAGAACCAAGTCGCCGACCGGAATCGGCACGCTATAAGCTGGGCTTATCCAAAATAAGACCCATACGGCAGCCAGAACGTGCACTAACAACCTCCATCGTGCCGCCACGCCGCTTTGATCATCGAGAAACCCTATCACTGCCACGACGATCCCGCCTCCAGCAAGGGCACCCGCGACGTTGGCCGAGATCCAGTCGAATATCCATCCCACCTGAAACGACAAAAGGGTCATTACCACTATCGCCAGCCCTCCTCCTCTCGGCGTAGGTACTTGGTGCGAACTTCGTGAGTTCGGAACATCAAGCAGGTTACCTTTCAGTGCAACGGCCTTGGTCCATCCCGTAAGCAGGAGTGAGCCGAGCCCTATCAGCGCGATAATCGCCAACTGAATCACTGTTTTGCGACCGTTCGCATGATGCCTTCCGTCATTGAGAAAGGCGGGCGCCAGTCAAGCGTTTCGCAGGTATGCCGAATATCGATCTGCAAAGATCCTGTAAGTCGCCTTAGATCGGGCAGCCTACCAAACAGTCTCGCACTGACACGCAGCACGGCCAGGGGTATAGGAATCAACCAACACTTTTTATTCATTGCAGCCGCTAGCTGTCGAACGAACTCGGGAGTCGAAACGTCCTGACCGTCACTAACTAAGAAGACCTCGTTTACCGCAGATTTGTCCTCGATACACCTCATTAGTAAGTCCACAAGGTTGTCTAGATATACGAAGCTTCTTGCGTTTTCGATGAGTCCAAGTGGCAGTGGAACGCCCATTGCAACGAGCCTAACCAGATGACCAAAATTACCAGGCGCCGAGGGCCCGTATACTAACGGGGGCCTGACAATTGTGAGGGCCGTACTACTGTCTCTTAGTGCATCCGACAGCTCATATTCCGCCTCCAGTTTCGATTGCGCGTAATCATCCATTGGCTCAGGTTCATCACGGTACGAAAATGGACGATCTGATGTTTGATTACCATTTACGCCGATCGAACTTACAAAAATAAATCGCTTCGCATGGGCAGTAACCGCCTGACGTGCGAGTATTCCTGATGCGTGAACATTAACGCGCCGAAACTCGGAAAGAGGATCTGACGAGGACTCTTTCAGGACATGCGCGCGCCCTGCCAAATGTACGATGACATCGATGCCCGACAGCTTACCCTCCAGGCTATCTCCATCCGTTAGATCGCAATCGCTAAAAACCTTGACCGAATTCGGGAGCTTGGTGCGTGACCGATGCTGCACCGCAAACAATCTCCAATCTCGAGTCGCCATAATGCGATTGATTACCCGAGAGCCAATGAAGCCGGACGCTCCCGTAATCAAGACTTTTAGGTGTTCACTTGTCACGGATAGCCCCGAGAGAATGCATAAACACACAATATAGCGCCTGGGAGATCGGAAGCCGCTCAAACTGATACAGAACACGGAAATTGTAGTAAGAAGCTCTCAGCTTATTCTGCGATAGGGATCCTGACCTAATTCGCAGTGCGGCCAGAGGCTCTTGAATGCCGAGTGCTTTCGTATTTGTCTCGCGGAGAATTCTCAGCCAGAGCCCCCAATCCTGCCTCATCCGGATATTCGGCATAACCGCGTTGCCGGAGCGCTGGATATCCACCATCGCTGTCAAGCACCCTATTATATTTCGCCGCGTTAACTCGCGGTAAGATACGGAAGGCGGCGCCAGCCGCCGCTTCCCGGTGTTAGAACCATCTTCGGCTACAATGTCGTAAGAGGTAAAAGTCAGCGCAGCCGAATTATTATGCATAAACTCTAATTGTTTCGACAACTTACTCTGATACCAAATATCGTCGCAATCGAGAAAAGCTATAAATCTACCGCGGGCTCGACGGATCCCAGTGTTACGGGCGCCAGCTGGACCCTTTTTATTCTTGTTGCTAATCAGTGTGATACGAGGATCATTGTCGTGGTATGAGCGAACAATTTCACAACTGTCATCGGTCGAGCCGTCGTCCACTACTATTAGCTCGAAATCTGAATACGACTGCGTCAGCACTGATTTAATACTTTCGGCAACGAACGCCTCGCCGTTAAAGACAGGCGTTATAACGGACACCAGCGGATTACTCTTTAGCATACCAATTACCTAAGTCGGTACTATTCGTTTCTCGAGGAACTTCCGTTGGGGAACTATTAGCGATTCAAATAACTCGAAATTAGTCGCGTAGTTCTGATTCCAAAAACCTTAAGAAGAAAGAATTTCGACATAAACCTCAGATACGCGCTCGCACGCACCCGCACGCTAGATCTACCATCACGAAAATATTCTAGATTTACTGAGCTTGCTTCACGGGCATGACTCAATACAGCACTAAAGCTTCTGTAAGTATTAGAAATCCCGCCCAAGTAAAATTCTGTACATACGGCATTCTCAAATCGCCAGTTATCCGTCTGAATGGCCCTACCAATATAAGCCATATCCGCGGATATCGAGAAATTCAAGTCGAAATAATTATTCTTATAAAACTCCCTAGAGAAACAGCAACTCTGCAAATTCGGTCCAAATCGCCTCAGCCAATATCTTATGTTTCTATCGCTGATATTCTTCCCCGGGAACAGCCATGTACGCCCGTCTTCAGCATTAACCAGCGTTCTGAAAAATATAAAATCGTGATCATCCAGCCCAGATACCACCCTGCGAAGAGCCCCATTAGCAAAACAATCACCAGCATTCATGAAGAGAAGAAAATCGCCGGTCGCAGCCTGCGCACCCTTGTTCATCGCATCATAGAGTCCCGCGTCAGTTTCGCTAATAACGCAATCCAAATCTACAGCCTTTTCCTCTAAGAACGCCTTGGACTCGTCTCGCGAATCGCCGTCCACTATAATGTACTCAATATCAACCCCGCTTCTCTCCTCAAGCACATTTGCGACGGTCATCTTGAGGCCTTCATAATTATTGAAACAAACAGTGACAACCGTCAATCTAGGCATAGTCCTTTCTCTTTTTCGCAGATTTAATCAAAAAAAAACCCACGTACCGGAATTCCAGACAAAGATACAAACAGCAAGCATGGCTCCGACTGAGAACGTCTCCCGAAATAAATCGAATTGTCAACGACACTTATTACCGTAACGCCAAAAGCTACGGCTTCAACATGACGATCCTTCATTCCCAAACTGCTCGTGCGAAACAATAGCCACCGTCAAGATACAAAACGCCACATACAATACCCCCAAAACATGTTTTCCCAGGACAATATAAACAGACTCCGAAACCACTCCGAAATTACGTAGGGAGGAATCACAACCAGAACACCATAGACTGCTATCCACGCAACTCATTAGACGTCATTTTGTTCGAAACGCCAGATATACAACCAGCGTATTTTCCAACCAATGCGAGATCTTACAAAAATTCGACTCAAAACTACCAATTCCCTGGCAAACATCAGTGAGCGATAACGACAAGTCGGCTCAAACAAGAAAAGACGGAAAGCCCGAATATTAAGGCCCGCTGAAATTCGATCCACTCGCCTATTAAAGAATCCTTAAGCCAACCGGCCTGCCCAATTAAGTACGCCAGAAAACGCTAATCACAGCAAAAATAAAATATCACTCAATACTTTCAATTTCAAATTACTACAAACCTGGAAGCCATGGAAAATACTGCCGATAAGACCGACAAAACGAACGACCTAAAACTCATAACGAATATACTAGTCTATCAATTCGTGCATATATTAAACTCAAGAGAATTCATTTCGCGGGCAAAGTCCAGTTACCAAACTCAAAAAACGAGCAATCGGAATTAATGTGAGGACTAACGCCCGGGGACCGAAGGTACGATACAGCGAACCACTGGTTAGAAGTATGTATTAAATAGAATGTAACTATATAAAAACAGAATGCTCGCCTGTACTGCAACGAGCATTATACCCGAGACGATCGCGACACACTTTCATTGGTGGGCAGATAAACCAAAAAATACGCGAAAAGCATGTAGAAGGGAAAGTAAATATAGCTTTCTGTAAAGCAGAACAACGCAACGAAAAATGAAAATAACAACTTATTAAAACGCTCATGTTTCGGAAAGAGAACGTTGTAACGGCTTAGACTTTTATAAGATGTATAAAACAAAAAGAGGGTTAGAGTCGCTCCGATCACACCAAATTCCGCTAATACCTTTGCGACCATGGATTTCGCGGTCATGTAGCTCTCCCCAATCGCTACACTATTGATGGCGTCAAAATTCAGAGCGTATGGATAATATTCGCTGACGATAGCAATATACGGGATATGATACGCATGCGCGCCAACCCCAGTATAATTCGAATCTATGAAAATGTACCAACCAATCACAGGATTCATCAACCGAAGAAAAGTTGACCCGTCTCCCGCTGAAGCCAGCTCAAAACCAAAATTCTCAACGTTGCTCAATATCCCGGAAAGAAGCCTTACCTTGTTAAGCGTATATTCGTTTGCAAATTCCAAGAAGAGCATTTGGCCCAATGCTAACACTACAAAGGTAAAAACAATTAGTTCAGCGAATTTCCGAAAATCAAACCTCGGAAAAATAAATATTGAAAAATGAACTAGCACGACAACAAACAAGAATGCGATCCCGAAAACGGAACCGGATAGAGCCGTTATAACTAGAATAAGCAGTGCGATGCACCGCCCGATTCCCTTTTTTAGGCCGTATAGAAAAAATATTGCAAAAAGAAATAGATATCGCAGGGACTGCGCCGTCTCGCCCGATACACCCTGAATTCGATCAGGAACCGACCTGTATGAAAATCTCGACGTCACAGTTGTAACGAAATTCGAGTCTAAAAGCTCCAATCGCGCTAATCCTTGAATTACAATCACCGGGAGAATTATTACGAACGAAATAAGAAAAGCACGAGCAATTTGATTTAACAAATTCTCCATGTTTCCACGAACAGCATTTTTGTGGAAAAATTCTATTGCTGCCAGACCCATAACAAAAGCAACCGGTGTAACAACAGCTGTCTTTACCAGAACTTCTGGAAATTCATAGAAACCGTTAGTGAAATAGACGATTAGGTTATAGACCGATATTCCAAGGAATGCTAACGTAAATTTGACTCCGGCTCTCGACAGCTTTTGTCGGAACGTCAAGTGAATAAATAGGAAGGATAAGAAAAACACAAAGGCAATAGGCCTGTTTTGCGTTCCGACCGGAAAGAATGGTGCGCTATCAAGCGGCAAAAAGCCTAGCCCAAACAGAAAGAGAATGTCGGCCAACGGTATATTATGTTTTTTTTGCACGACAAACCCGCAGCAATTAAGAGAGCTAGAATAACCGACCGAAAGTCAATATATTTAATTTCTATAACTTCGCTTGATTTACCCACTGCAATACTTTAAATAGGACTAGCCGTTCAAGCTACAACAGACTCTCAAAATCCATCAATTTACTTTTCCTATCATGTAACTTCACGTTTTCCTCAAGCCTAACCACTAGTTCGGAACCAAAGTATTTCTCAAACTCATCGCGCAAATACCGTACTTCATCTGGACTAAGGTTTCGATCCAACAACAATCGCAGCTCTCCTGGGCTTTCTTGTATCGCCTTGTAGTTAATCTGGATATTTTTATCTAGTGCCAAATTCTTAAAAATGTAATAGAACGTCAAAGACGGAAATTTCTTTCCAGTTGCCCCCACAACACTCTTACCGACGCGTCCCGTAACCTCCTCAATTATCCGATGTTGTCTTCCACACTCACATTTCCTGTCGGATAATCGAATGTAGTCTCCTAGTCTATAACGGATTACGGGGAACGAACGCCCGACCAAATTTGTTACAATTATCTGCCCCTGGGCCACTTCAACAATACACATCTCCTCGTTTATATGCATGCTTCCGTGCGGGCACTCGAATGCAATTATTCCTGTCTCGGCTGCTCCATATTCACTTATAATCTTCAGGCCAAACGCCTTCCTAGTTTCATCGTGGTAGTGTGGGTAAATTTTCTCGGATGTACCCTTTATGAGACTAATATCGCACAATTTGATTCCCAATTCGTTTGCTCTTTTCGCAACCTCATAGATCATCGAACTATAACCATGAATATAAATAGCCTGTCTTGATTTTTCGATGAACCGAAGGATATCTTTATCTTCGTACGTGAATATTCGAAACCGATTTAAAAGCCAATCCTGGACCGCAATTCTAACCTTGGCCATACGCGAAAAATTAAAGCCCCAAAAATACCCATTGCGCTGCCAAGGCTCTACACCATACCAACTCATTCCTCTCTGAATGGAGGCCCTATTCGCGGAATCCCAGTATTCATCTTTAAAAAACGTTAGAGCCTCGCCAGTCGAACCAGATGTTTCAGCGAAAAAAAGTTTCGAGAATTCGAAGTTATCAACTGTGTGTATAGCCGAGTTGAACCGAATTAGGTCCTTTTTGCAGATAACTGGCAGTAATTTGATATCGTCAAGCGTGGTCAAGTCAGACCTGTAGTCGAACGCGTGGTCGTCAAACACTCTCTTATAATAATCGCTATATTTGGCGGCAAATTTCACAATGGCTTTGAGTTTTGTTAATTGGCGGCACCTCAATTCAGTCATGGACGCAAAGTCCGTTGACTTCAGGTCCCTGTATATTTGATGCAAGGATGGGTTTCTTATTTTAACCCCAATCGCAAATATTAATTGGCTAATGCGATTGCTTCTCAGCATCAAATTGTCCTTACCATGATCCCCGATGACTTTTCTTGTACGTCAAATCTGCCTACTTCAGTTAATTGGGCCGCAAACACGGCATCATATTCTGCGCCCAGCGGAACTAGCCTTTCTACCGAATAACATGCCGCTTCCAAAAGAATAGGGCGAACACAGCTCATGTCGACGATGCCCGAAACAATGGAGATTCCCTGATCAGCGGTGGGTAGTTATGTTTTGGAGAAACGTTCGCATTACGATTCGGCATTTCCTCATGAATGCCGAAGAAAGTAGACAGTATACTTCATTTTCCGAAACTGCTAATGAACGAAATTTCGCATTCATCAGATTGTCGAATTTCGACTTGGCAATCAACTTCATTTTCCAAGACCTGCTCGTATGCGTGTTCGCCGTCGGGCCAAATAGCATTTGGTCTACTGGTGCCACCAGAATATATAGACTGTTGTAAATTGAAAAAAGCTTCTCTGAAGTTTGAAGAAACATTTTTGCTCAACGATTGCGCGTCCGTGTATATTTAGCGCATTGACAATTGGACTCGCTGTCAGCAATAACAACTTGGGACACGTTATGTTCATTTAATCCCGAGCTATTCGGTTCTGTCTCTGGGAGGCGAGAAAGCAACAAGAATATGATCGCGCGCAGACGTCCAGCTTGGCGGAAAATCACCAAATTGTTTTTTTGATTCGGAGCCTCTTGATCTAATTCCACGCAGAATTGCGAATAGATTTGGAAGGAAGCGGTAAATGACATTAGCGACTAGATTGTAAATTTTCTTGGGTGGACTCGAGTCTCCATGAGAGAAATAAAAACTCTCACTGCAGGTTAGTCCTAATTGGGTAGCAACCCGACTAAAGCACCGCGGATTTAAGAACGATATATGTTCGGGTTTCGCGCAGTACCAGTATTCTGCCTTTAAGAATCGCCAGCTTCGACAATCCGTGTTTCCTGTACCGATTATTATTACTCCACCCGGCCGAGTTCGCGCGATCAAATTCTTTAGAAATACCAGCGGATCATGTACATGTTCAATTAAATCAACGGCGGCAAAAAGGTCGAATTCGACTTATTACGCGCGGAGCGTATCAAAATCCGGTCTTAATATTTTAATTCCACGTTCATTGGCTAGCGCCCGTGCCGTAGGACTTAATTCCATTCGGTATTTGTCAAATTCGCGCCCTAATAAGCTTAATAATTTTTCGTCAAAGTAACCAACATCGAGGACCTTCCCTCCGCGGAGGAAATGTCGTTTGATTAGCGAAACAGTTGCAATCGTAAAAAATGGTCTTTCAGACATCTCTTCAGCGAATCCGAGACATATTCATGCCCGCAGCTATCGATTTAATTTTTTTGAGTCAAGAACTGGTTCATGAGTTGTCGCCGCATTGGGTGAATCCATGAAACAGGAACAAAGATGCCTGCCAAAATAAGGGCGCAAATTGTGGCAGCATTCCCTATTCCAAGGTATTGTCTCAAGATTCCGTAAAACTGCCAATTGATAATGGGTACCAGCAAACTCGTTAAGATAATCATAAAATATTCTTTGGGAATCAAGCCCTCAAAGACAATATTGTTCTTCACGTGGTAGCTGATAATAATCATAGCGCTCCCGAGAATGAGTGCCACTGAGCAACCGATGACGACTCCAGTTCCACCGATTGCCGAACCAAGCGTCACTCCTAGAAGAACATTCAGAATACCAATCACCACATGCGCAATGGTATTCCAGTTCAGGTGCCCTGTTCCCATGTTCGCGAAATAGGCTGGAGAATTTAGGGTATTAAGGAACCACGCTACCGCTAAAATGACAGCAAATACTACGAACGATGTCTCGTATGATCCCACCCATATTTCCGATACAATTGGCACGATCGCGATTAAACCGGAGAATATTGGCAATCCCACAAATAACAAGATACCGAACGATTTTCGGTACAAGGTCTCGATACGTTCCGGTGTGGCCTCGGAGAAACGTGCGAAAACCGGAACCAAGACTCGGATAGCTGAGACAATCAGATCACGAAGTTGCTGAACCATTCGATTTGCCATTTCATAATATGCGACTAACTCCAGACCTCCGAATTTGCTTAAGAGCATCTTTGTTGTGGGATCGAATAACATTTGCGCCATTGAGCCCGCCTGAAAATTGAGACCGTACCTGAACATTTCGCCAAACAGGCTGGAGCTCCATCTACAAGGGAAAATCGGGAGTGACAACAAGTACCGGCGCAATAACAACCAGGTCAAAATCAGAACAAATGCTGCTTGAATCACCTGCGCGTACGCGAGGCCTAACAACCCGAATCTTGGTACGAACGCAAACACGAGTGCCAGGTGAAGGCCGACGCCGCCCATCACTGTGAGACTTCGAATATCTGTCCGGAGCGCCCCATCCAAAGCAGACGCGTATATACCGTTCAACGACCCCAACCACAGAGATACGAGCGCGAACGGTACGAGACTCAAACCAGCGGCACAACTTTCGGCGGGGAGAAAATAGCGAATTATGGAGACAAAAAAGGGATACAGTACGATTAAAATGACAGCCATAAAGCCGGCAATGGATATTGTCGCGGTTTGTACTACTGCGCTCGCGGACGCAGGGTCCTTTCGCGCTGTATACTTGGCGACAAATCTGACGACGCCGCCGGACAGGCCGAGTTCGCTTAGGCGGGCGGTCGAACTCGTCGCGAGAACAACTGACCAGATTCCGAGTTCAGTTGCTCCTATCGTGCGTAACAAATAATAATAGAGCGTAAATAACACTCCGCCCGAGAATAATACCTGAATCGAAGCCATTCCCGCATTTCTCATTACCTGAGGTACCGGCATTTATTATTCTGCCATTTCGCCTTGGACGATGCTCAGCAGTTCCCGTCTATCTTTGGGGATTCCGACAGCTACGCCGACAAAAGGATGGACAAGCCCAAGTTTCGGAGCTAGCGCATTTCTTACCTCGTATCCCAGGCCGTCGACATACGAATGCAACATTTTTGAGGAGTGGTCGAATTTCCTCAGAAGTTCGTCCTCACATTCAAAGATAAGTAAGGGCCGAAATTTCATTACTAGATCCTTCGCGCCTCGTAGAACCAGCAGTTCGGCGCCCTCGGTATCAATGAAAATTATCTCGGGCTCCAAGGCTCGACCTGACGCGACGCTCGTGAGCGGCAATACATCCACGGTTACATGCTGCTGAACTAACCCTCTTGCACCCGCGTGGGTTATTCGACCAATTGAGGAGTACTCTGACTTGCCAGGCACAAATGCAAATTCCGCTTGGCCAGGCACTTCTCCAATACATGCCCTTACACATTCAACACGGTCGCTCACACCGTTTGTATTTATATTCCACTGAAGAAGTTCGAAAGCCTCTGGATTTGGCTCTATCGCAACAACCCTCCGTGCCTTTGCGAAACACCGTGCGAAAAATATTGCATAAAATCCTACGTTCGCACCGATATTGACGACATCACCGCGGGTATCGGTGAAGAGGCTAAGCAAAGCGGTTAACTCTGGCTCGAACGTACCATCCCTAAGAACTCGCTTTGCGAGATCCGATGTTGCATCCACTTTAAACTCGCCTGGAAAATTCGTTGGGCCGATTATCAGGTGCCCTCCGCGAACCACTTGATCATACATTCGTACGGATCCAGCGGTTCGCCGCTTACGGAATTTTCGTCGGAGCCACAATGGAAGGAAGAAAAGTACTCTCAATATTCGAGAGTGATTAATATATTGTTTGGTTCGGGTCAGCATATCTCTTCATTCAGGAGCATGCCCCTTCAAGCACGATCTTTTGACAACTGACAAAGTAGATAGATTGACTTCGGCGCTGAGAGCGACAATGAGTGGCGGATGCCGTTACTCATGGCGTGACTGCTTGTTTAGCAACGATCGCACCAAGATATCGTTTTCCAATCTTTCACGAGATGCAATGAAAATAGCCCTGCTAAGCTCGGCCTGATGCTCCTCTGGCGCGGTCCAGTCGAGAGGAAATTCCGCAAAGTTGGGCTGAGTCTTAGGCGTATAAACATACTCGAACAAATCTTGTAGCCGATTGAATAACCACGGCCTTGTCGGCCGACAGCCCGTGCCAGAATAAGCCTGAGAAGGATTGATCTGGTTTTCCCGGACAGGATTTAGTTCTTCGGTGTCGCCGAATGAAACACAGGTCTCCAAGAACAACATCCTTTTTGTTTTGCTGGCAAGAAACTCCAGGGCTTTTTCAGAATCTCGCAGATGATAAAGAAGACCGTAACAGTGTGTAATGTCGAACGTCGAGCTGTCGGCGAGCGTTGGGCGTTCCATGTCCAGAAATCGAACATTGCAATGTGGATATCTAGTTTTTAGATAACTAAGATTTTCAGCTCGTACGTCAGTGATAGTTAGCTCACACCCTCGATCTATGAAATAATGAGAATGGTCTCCTATGCCGGCCCCGACTTCTAAAACTGACATTCCGGCTACGGGAATCCGCAGACTCGCAAGGTGCTCTAGTCTCCTAGCATTGTGTCGCAAATAATGAAACGAGTGAAAAGTCCTAACTGGGTCGTTTCCGTGAATGACACGAAACCCAATCCTCCTATCGACGGCATTTAGTATTTTTCCGAGTTTTGAGCTCATCTAACACCTCATTAATATCTTTGATTTTGGTCCGCAATCATTGCAGGCGAATAATGGATGACTTTGGGAGGGAGAAAATTGGCGGTTGTCCTAAAATTGGTTGTCAAGATTAACACTGCATCGGAATCGGTCACGATTCGATACACTGGCAATCAGCATCCCGGAAAAAATTCCGAGAATCACGCCAAGTACCACTATCAGAGATCGTCTCGGCTTTGACTTTCTCTCTGGAACGACGGCTGGATCAATAGTCTTTAGTAGGTATTCTTCCGATACTTTAGCAAGCATAACCGTTTTAATTTGTTCTTCGATTAGACCGAAAAATACTTCCCGTAAATCAGCTAGAGACGTGCGTTCGATCTGCTCATTCAAGTATTCAATAGCCTGCTCTGCCTCGGCGACGTCCTGGAGCATAATCGACGAGTTCAAATCCTCGATCAGCAAATTTACCCATTGCTTAGCGACTTTTGGCGAGTAGTGTTCGACCGTTACGGTCACGAATCCGGATATTTTGTCCTGACTAACTAACATGATATCCACGAATTCTTCGTGTGCTTCTTGCAACGAGGGAATGGTCTTCTTTGGCGGGCGAACATTCCTTATCCATTTCTCAGCAGCCACATCGTAGTCGTCCGTGTCAATTATTAATTCTCCGGTGTCCTCATCCCATCCCTTTGTCGCCAACAACGGCACCAAAATGTCGTGGCGCTCGATAAATTCAGAAATAAATTTTCTGGACTTGAGAATTTCGAGCCCGAGCGCGGTTTTGTCGGTTGAGCCGCCGCTTATATTAATACCCGCTAAACTCGCCAAGCCACCATATTGAGCTGCCAAAGCGGATAATCCACCGGCTCTCTCCTGATCATTGGGTGCCAGCAAGGCTTCTGCCCTATAAATATTGGGAAGCATCAGGGCAACAATCGCAGCAATTACGGTTGCCGCAAATGTGATGCCGCCAATCAGCCACTTGCCGGCCCACAATACGCGAAAAACCTCACGCAGATCTATCTCCTCATCGTAAAGAGCAGGCGGTGTTTTGTGCTGGGATTCGGTCAATTCATTGATTCCTAAACTACCCATGGTCATGTTGCTGTTTGGTAACTCAAACTGGATTAGCTTAGCCTCTGCGGGTGCCATGTTGGTGAACTACATACGCCAGGCACTCGCCTATAGTGCGACCAATTTGTGCGCTGGCGTAATGGAGACACAAAGCGGCCTCTTTCAAGTTGAATTACACAAGTAGCTCTAAATAATACTATGGATTGTCAAAAGTCTTGATCGCCGCAACTGCAATCGCCGCCTGATAAAGAATCTGTGTCACATTCGTCCACAGAGTTAACGGCCTGATTCGGTCCGTCTCCAGTGGCACGACGATCGTGTCACCCGGCCGGATTTCACCACTCTTGCGTCTACCGAGCCACCTCGATCGATTGCGCGCGACTACAGCACCACTTGCCTGGACAACATAAACGAGCTTTCTGTCGGCTCTGCGCGTCAAACCACCGCTCAGTTCAATGTAATCGTCGCGCGACAATGCCACTTGATAGAGATGCGAAGTGTTCTGCTGAACCTCCCCGATCACCGTCACTTCCTGCGCCTGTTTGGGCACCAGCAACCGATCGCCGTCGCGGAGTTCGACAGGAAACCGGCCTTCGCGACCGGGGTCGTGCACCAGCTGGTCCAAATCTATAACCAGACGACCGACGGCTTCCGTTTGCCGAAGCTGCGCCAGCAACGACTGGCCGGTCTGCACGGAGTCTGCGCCCGCCGTGTCGCGGCTCTCGAGCGACATCGATGTGAGGTCCGCTTCAAGCCGCTGCGCCAGGACCTCGATCTGCTCCTGCTCGCGCTGCCTGAGCGACTCGCGAAGAAAAATCGCGCCTTCGGGAAATGCTTCATCGGTCAGTCCGCCGGCACGCTCGAGCACCTGCCCCAGCGTCTCGCCGCGCCGGATGCGATAATTCCCCGGAAACCGGATCTCGCCTTCCAGCGACACGCTCCACAGCGAGTCCCAGTCGGGCACGGTGCTTATGCGCAGGTTATCGTGTTCCTCCAACAACAAATCGGCTGTGGCCTCGCCGCGCAGAATTGCACCGAGATCGACATCAAGAACCTGTGTGTTGCGGTATTCACCGTCGACGATCTGGTAGCGCGCAATTTCCGCACTGAGCGCGTACGCCTGTTCATCCAGGTTGCCACCCGCCCGAATCAGGTCGCTGACCCGCATGTCGGGTTCCAGCGGGTAGGTTCCGGGCGCTTTTACGCGACCGCTTATACTGACTTCCCGGTACGGCTCGCCGAACCTCGACTGCAGCTGCAGCTCCTCCAGGATCGGTTCGATCACGCGTTGCCGGCCGTAGGCCAGGCTGAACACGTGCACGGTATCGCGAGCTGCGAGGGCAATGTTCTCCGGCGAACGCGGGTCCGCCAATGCCGCCGACAAGTTCGCCGACACTACGGAAACATGCCGATCGACCGGATTTTCGCGCCGTATAAGCACGTAATCAGCGTCGGCTCCAGGTTTCAGGTCGCCCAGGGAGCCGATGAGGTCCGCAAGACGCATGCCGTTTCGCCACTGATACGGTCCGGGTCGCTGCACGTGCCCAACGAGCGTGACCGTGTCTTCGAATTCAGGCAGTACCTCAGGAATCGTCAGCACATCACCGGGCAGCACGCGCATATTGGCGGCAGCAGTGTTGTCGGGATCGACAGCGACGACGACACGTTCTTGTCGAGCATCGATACGTTCGATTCGGGCCCCGTCGGGAAACGCGTCCGGAAGCAGTCCGCCGGCGAGCTCGATGACATCGGCAATGGAAGCGTTCGCTCTTGTCTCGTAAATTGCCGGACGCTTGACGGCGCCACTTACGCTGATTTGGGTTCCAACGGGCGGTATAAAAATGACGTCGCCCGGCTGCAGACGGCGATCACCCGAGGTATTGCCGTTGAGCAACAGATCGTACAGATCGAGTCGCGCAACGGTCGCACCACTACGCTTGAGCTGAATATCCCGCAACGAGCCGATCCGGCTGATGCCGCCACTCTGATACAACGCGCTGCTGATCGTCGCGAGGCTGTTGACCACGTACGAGCCCGGACGATTCGCGTCACCCAAGACGAAGATACGGATCGTGCGGAGCTGTCCCATTGTGACGCTGACCTGCGTGCCGATCAGCATCTCCTGCACGCGGCGGTTCAGATCCTGACGAAACTCGGAAAACGGCAGCCCGGCCACCGTGATCGGCCCGAGTTCGGGCAGATTCAGCACGCCATCGCGCGTTACCTCGAACTCGTAAATACCGTTGACATTGCCGAACAGCTGCACGCGCACGCTGTCGCCAGGACCGAGCACGTAGTCCGGAGGAACGGGACCCGTCGTGACGGGTTCAAGACCCAGGCCACTGGGTTCGAATACGTCATAGCCGAAAGGCTCGAGCGCCGCAACGCCCGTGGTGGTGCTTTCGAGTATCGTGACCGCAATGTCGAACACACCGAGCGCGGGTTCGGCGCCGAGGCGTTGTTCGATTTGTTCTTCGGTTAGCCCTAACAGCGGTATCGTTGCCAGGCCGGGCAAAGTCAGCGCACCCACATCGTCGAGTTCGTAATAACGGCTGCCCCGAATGCGCTGCAATGCCGCATCGTCCTGATATTGTTGGGACTCGTCGCGAGACAGATTGTCGCGGAGATCGAGATTGATGATCAGCCGGGAATCGGCTTCGGCACGCAATTCCTGTTCAGCAAGCAGCGCCGCGAAGAATTCTGGATCGAGAGGTTGCGGAGCCGTTTCGACGGACTCAGACAGGCTTGAAAATTGTGTACTGCCGTCGCTTTGGCGATTCAGCTGCTCCAACGCCTGTAACGCCTGCTGCCGCTGGCTGGCCGGCAGCTGATTCAGCATCTGCTGCTGCTCGGCGGTAAGGCGAACATTCTGCGCCGAGGCCATTGGGGCGATCGTCAGCAAACAAAGCAAGACAACTGCAGCGACTGCCCAATCGGTAGACTTGGCTAAAATATGTATCGCTGCCATGCGCATCACGCCGAATTCCCACCCAAATCGTTGTTTTGTCTCATTAATCGTGACGTTGCCGGAGGCCGTAACCCGCGGATTGTACCAGTGTTGCTGCGCTGGGCCAGTTCGGGCGACGGCGACCACGTACGCCGATTCGTTTCACTGCCAGCGCCCATCAATAGGCGCTGCGCCACTGCACGTACAGGCGCCCATTACCGGATGATGTACCAGAAGCCACGTCATCGATATCCTCGTAGCCGGCGCCGACGTCGATCACGCCGAACCAGAACGCGCGGCTGTGGGCAATATCGAGGCTGAGGATGTCCTGGGGGGTCGGAGTCAGTGTGTTGCGGGGATCCGGCGCCCCGCCCCGATTGAGATCCCCAAAGCGCAGCAGCGCCCGCCACTGCGTGTCGTCCGCATCGATCAGGACCAGGCCGGCCGAGATCAGCTGGGCGTCGTTGTCAGCGCCGTGGCCGATCGGTCGGCCGCGAAACCGGTAGCCAGTATTATAAATGCTGTGATTGTAGCCGCAGTTATAGATCTTGCTGGACTCCTGGAACTGGCAGCTCGTGCCCGAGAGTTCGGCAAAGGCCTGCGACGACCAGCGATCGAACAGGTAGCCTGTCCATTCGACGCCGAGCTGGCCCATATAGCGACTCGGGAAGCCGCCCGCTTCGTCCTCGCCTATGAACTGACCGTAAAATCCGAACTGTGATCTGAAGAAATGCGGCGTCCAGCGGAAGTCGACGCCGGCCAGCTGGTTGCCCGGTTCGGTGTCGATGCTGATTCCGGGATCGCCGCGATTGTCACGACCGAGAAACAGATCGACAAACGTGTCCAGATCGCACGGACGGGTATCGCCGCACCACTGCGCCGTTCGCGACAGACCGATCTCGAGCGTCGGCATCGGTTTGAAGTTGAAACGCATTCCGAAGAACTGCGCGTCGGGCACTTCGCGCTCTTTTTCGAACTGCCCGAACATCACGCTGAAATCCCAGGGTCCGAGCCAGCGGAGCCACTTCGTCTCGAATGCGTCGGTGAATACGCGGTCGATCGTCAACGACGGGATCGGCCGCGCGTTGTTCGACAGGATCAGGCTGCCGTCCCAGCTCGGCCCCCACCAGCGCTGCAGCGTGCTCGCCGCAATCGACCAGTTGCCGACGACGACGCCGAGCAGGCTGTCGTCGGCACGGAATTCGTCAGTGTCCTGTGCAGAGTCAACGAATTGAGCATTGAGGTCGGCGCTGAACCAGTCGCCGATCCAGGTGAGACCCGCCGATACCTCGCCACGGCCGCGCGGCGTGTTCTGAAACGAGCGGATGCGGGTCGCGTTATCGGCGAGGCCGACTTTGGCATTGAACGTCAGCTCGGAGGTGCGGGTCTCCCAGTTCGCACGCTGTTTGATGCGGGCGAGCGCGTCTGCGACCGCGGGCGGCAGATCGGTCGCGTCAGCGTTGCCGATGTCGTCGAGGATCGGACCCCAGGCGAGCGGCCAGGTGGTGACCGGGCCCTTGATGAGCCCAAAGTCGGCCAGGCGCTGGATGTCGTGGCGCAGCGCGAGGTCGCCGGCCGGGATGTAGGGGCCGGCGAGTACGGTAGTGGCATACAGGAAAGCCAGGGTTGCCAGGCACCCGGTCAAAAATGATCGTGTCGGTCTTGTTGAAGGGGTCATTCAGGCGGAGGCCGGCGCGGGAATCGGGGAATGGTAGCCCAGAGGTGCACGGAGTGCACCCTACGAGACGCGCCGGAATGGTGCACAAAGTGCACCCTACGGGACGAGCCGGAATGGTGCACAAAGTGCACCCTACGGGATGAGCCGGAATGGTGCACGGAGTGCACCCTACGAGACGAGCTGGAATGGTGCACGGAGTGCACCCTACGAGACGAGCTGGAATGGTGCACGGAGTGCACCCTACGCGACGAGCCGGAATGGTGCTCGGAGTGCACCCTGCGAGACGAGCCGGAATGGTGCACGGAGTGCACCCTGCGAGACGAGCCGGAATGGTGCACGGAGTGCACCCTACGAGACGAGCTGGAATGGTGCACGGAGTGCACCCTACGAGACGAGCTGGAATGGTGCACGGAGTGCGCCCTACGACGAGCCGGAATGGTGCTCGGAGTGCACCCTGCGAGACGAGTCGGAATGGTGCACAAAGTGCACCCTACAAAACGAGCCGGAATGGTGCACGGAGTGCACCCTACGACAGGCGTTTTTTCTTGATGTGGCTCAGGAGCTGGCGGGTCGAGGCGTTTTTGCCCGTGTAGCGGGCCGTGCCCGGAACGACATCGGCGAGTGCTGCGGCCAGTTTCTTGCCGAGCTCGACGCCCCACTGGTCGAACGAGTCGATGCCCCAGATCACGCCCTCGACGAACACCTTGTGTTCGTACAGCGCGATGAGCTGGCCCAGGGTTTCGGGGGTCAGCTCCTCGAACAAAATCGTGTTGCTCGGGTTGTTGCCCGGATGCACGCGGTAGGGCTCTATGCCCTCCTCCGTGAAGCCGTCCATCAGCGCTTCGGACTGCGCGAGGCAGTTTGCGATCGCGAGGTCCTGCTGTGCCTGCTCGGCGCCCGAGGACTTCACGGGCAGAATGAAATCGACGGGCACAAGCCGCGTGCCCTGGTGCAGCAGCTGATAGAACGAATGCTGCGCGTTGTTGCCCGCCTCGCCCCAGATCACCATGCCCGTGTCACAGCGCACGGGCTTGCCGTCCGTGCGCACGCGCTTGCCGCTGCTCTCCATCTGCAGCTGCTGCAGGTACGCCGGGAAGCGTTCGAGGCGATTGTCGTAGGGCAAAATCGCCTGGGTCACGGCACCGAAAAAGTTGTTGTACCAGATGCCGATCAATGCGAGCAGCACCGGCATGTTCTCGTGCAGCGGTGCGTGGAGAAAATGCTGGTCCATGAGTCGCCCGCCTGTGAGCAGGCGGCGAAACGCGTCCATGCCGATCACGAGCGCGAGCGACAGACCCACGGCCGACCATAGTGAATAGCGCACGCCCACCCAGTCCCAGAAGCCGAAGCGAAACTCGGGGCGGATGCCGAAAGCATTCATTGCCGGGTGATTCGTTGATGCGGCCACGAAATGATCGGCGACGGCCGCATGGCCGAGTCGGTCGACGATCCAGTCGCGCGCAAGCCCGGCGTTGGTCATCGTCTCCAGCGTCGTGAACGTCTTCGAGCAGATGACGAATAACGTGCGCTCGCAGTCGAGCTCATGGGTGAGGTCGGCGATCTGCGTGCCGTCGATGTTCGAGGCGCTGTAAAAGCGCATCTTCTTCTGCCAGTAGGGTTTGAGCGCCCGGCTCGCCATGACCGGGCCGAGATCCGAGCCGCCGATGCCGATGTTGACGATGTTCCGCAGGCGCTTGCCGGTGTGGCCGCGAATCTGACCCGACTGCACGCCCTCGACGAACTCGTCGATTCGGGCCAGGACTTCCCAGACCTCGCGCACACCCGCCGCCTCGAGCGCCAGGGTGTCCGAGATCTTGGCGCGCAGCGCCACGTGCAGCACCGCGCGGTTTTCGGTCTTGTTGATCGCATCGCCTGCAAACATTGCCCCGATAGCCGCAGGCACCTGCGCTTCGTTCGCGAGCCGCACCAGTAGTCTTCGCGTTGTGCGATTCAGATGCGTCTTCGAGTAGTCGAGCAGCAGATCGCCGGCACCGAGTGAGAACTGCTCAGCGCGTTTGCCGTCGCGCCTGAACAGATCGCGCAGGCTACGCTTTTGCATCGCAACGCGGTAATGAGTCTTGAGCGCCTGCCAGGCGCGAAGATCGAGCGGGTAGCGCGCGGACAGTTGTCGTTCGAGGTAGGTCGTTGCCACCGTGAGGATTATCTAGAGCTTTATACGGTAATACTCAAGATACCAGTCGACGAAATTTTTCACACCCACCTCTATCGGCGTCGATGGCTGATAGCCGACGTCGTTCGCGAGATCTGCGGTATCGGCCCAGGTGTCGGGTACATCGCCCGGCTGCAGCGGCAGCAGGTTTTTCTCGGCTTTCTTGCCCACGCAGTCTTCGATCACCTCGATATAGCGCATGAGTTCGACGGGCTGCTGGTTGCCGATGTTGTAAATGCGGTACGGCGCCCGGCTCGTGCCCGGATCGGGTATCGCGGGGTCCCAGTCCGGGTTCGGCGTCGCCGTATGGTCCATGGTGCGGATCACGCCCTCGACGATGTCGTCGACGTAGGTGAAGTCGCGGCGATGCTTGCCGTAGTTGAAGACGTCGATCGGCTTGCCCTCGATGATGTTCTTCGTGAACATGAACAACGCCATGTCCGGGCGGCCGTAGGGGCCGTACACCGTGAAGAATCGGAGCCCCGTCGTCGGCAGGCCGTAGAGATTCGAGTAGGTGTGCGCCATGAGCTCGTTGGCTTTTTTCGTTGCGCCGTAGAGCGCCAGCGGATGATCGACGTTCTGATGGATGGAGAACGGCATTGCCGTGTTTGCACCGTACACCGAACTCGATGAGGCGTACACGAGGTGCTCGACGGCGTTATGCCGGCAGCCCTCGAGAATATGCAGCGTGCCGACGATGTTGCTGTCGATATATGCGTGCGGATTCTCGATCGAGTAACGCACCCCGGCCTGCGCGGCGAGATGCACGACCTTATTGAATTTCTCTTTCGCGAACAGTTTCTCGATGCGTTTCCGATCCGCGAGATCGAGACGCGCCATCGTAAAATTGTCGTAATCGGCGAGCACGGCGGCGCGTGCGTCCTTGAGCGATACGTCGTAGTAGTCGTTGAAGTTATCGAGCCCGACGACGGTCTCGCCGCGCTCGAGCAGATACTTCGCCGACGCGAAACCGATGAAGCCGGCCGCGCCTGTCACGAGAATTTTCATTCTGTCTCCAAAATTGACCTATATGCGGTCATCGACGGCATCGGCGGGCAACAGGTACTTGATGTCATACAGTAGCGACGCCGGCTTGCCGAAACTGCGGATACCGTCCGCGCCGAGTTGTCGAAACTGCTCGTGCGCCACAGCGATCACGACTGCATCGTACGAACTTTGCTCCGGCTGAACGACAAGATCGATGCCGTATTCTGCTTTCGCCTCGTCACGATCGACCCAGGGATCGTGCACGTCGACAACGGCACCGTAGGTTTGCAGCTCACGAATGATATCGACAACCTTCGTGTTTCTGACGTCGGGACAGTTCTCCTTGAACGTCAGGCCGAGTATCAATACCTTTGCCTCGAGCGGATGAATACCGTTCTTCAACATGCGCTTGATAATCTGCGAGACCACGTACAAAGACATGTTGTCGTTGATGCGCCGGCCGGCCAGGATCATCTGCGGGTGATAACCAAGCTGCTCGGCCTTGTACGTGAGGTAGTAGGGGTCGACGCCGATGCAGTGACCGCCGACGAGTCCGGGGCGAAACGGCAGGAAGTTCCATTTTGTGCCCGCGGCTTCGAGCACTTCCTCGGTGTCGATGCCGACCCGGTCGAAGATCATCGCGAGCTCGTTGATCAGCGCGATATTCACGTCGCGCTGCGTGTTCTCGATGACTTTCGCGGCTTCGGCGACTTTGATGCTCGAAGCTTTGTGCGTGCCGGCCGTGATGATCGATTTGTATACGGCGTCGACGAAGTCGGCAACTTCAGGCGTGGAACCCGAAGTGACTTTGAGGATCGTCGGCAGTCGATGTTCCTTGTCGCCCGGGTTGATGCGCTCGGGGCTGTAGCCGACGTAGAAATCCTTGTTGAGCTTGAGACCCGAACCGCTCTCGAGGAACGGCACGCAGAACTCTTCCGTCGCGCCCGGGTAGACTGTCGATTCGTAAACAACGACATCGCCCTTCCTGAGCACCTTGCCAAGCGTCTCGCTGGCATTGCGCAGCGGTGTCAACAGCGGTCGGTTGCTGTCGCCGATCGGCGTGGGCACGGTTACGACATAGAAATTGCAGTCGCCCAGTGCTTCGGGATTCGTCGTGAAGCGCAGGTGCTTGGCGCCCTTGAGCTCCTCGGCGGTGACTTCGCGGGTTGAGTCTTTGCCTTTTTCGAGTTCGGCAATGCGCGCGGGCTTCACGTCGAAGCCCACCGTCCGGTAGCGCCTGCCGAATTCGACGGCAAGCGGCAGGCCGACATAGCCGAGGCCGATGACGCCGATATTGAGCTTGTCGATTGCGAATGACATACGGTACCCGTTGAATTATCAGCGCCTTAGATATCACAGTTTGATCACAAAATCCCGGGCACAGGTCGCTGGGAACGGTGTGATCGACTAGGAAATTTCGTCGGTGCGTTTTATGCACCGCGGTAAATGGTGCACAAAGTGCACCCTACAGTCCGCCCCGCCCCGGCGTCGGGTGCGTTTTATGCACCGCCGCAAATGGTGCACGGAGTGCACCCTACGGTCCGCCCCGATCTGGCGCAGGGTGCGTTTCACGCACCGCGCAAACGGTGCACAGAGTGCAGCCTACGGTCCGCTCCGGCCTGGCGTAGGGTGTGTTTCACGCACCGCCGAAAATGGTGCACGGAGTGCACCCTACTGGCGTAGGGTGCGTTTCACGCACCGCCGAAAATGGTGCACAGAGTGCACCCTACTGGCGTAGGGTGCGTTTCACGCACCGCGCAAACGGTACACAGAGTGCACCCTACGGTCCGCTCCGGCCTGGCGCAGGGTGCGTTTCACGCACCATTACAAACGGTGCACAGAGTGCACCCTACAGTCCGCCCCGGCCTGGCGTAGGGTACGTTTCACGCACCATTACAAACGGTGCACAGAGTGCACCCTACAGTCCGCCCCGGCCTGGCGCAGGGTGCGTTTCACGCACCGTGACAAACGGTGCACAGAGTGCACCCTACGGTCGCGCCTGCGATGATTGAGGCTAGCCGAGGTACCAGACCGCGGCGAGGCCCGTGATGCTCATCGTGATCGTGTACGGCAGCGCCAGGATCACCATGCGGCCATACGACAGGCGGATGAGCGGCGCCAGCGCCGAAGTCAACAGGAACAGAAATGCGGCCTGCCCGTTCGGCGTCGCGACGCTCGGTATGTTCGTGCCCGTATTGATTGCGACCGCCAACGCGTCGAATTGCTCGCGACTGATCGCTCCGCTCTCGAAGATTTCCTGTACTTCGGTGATGTATACGGTCGCGACAAACACGTTGTCGCTGATCATCGACAGCACGCCGTTCGCGACATAAAAAAGCGCGGTCTGCACCTTGCCGTCGTAAGTCATTACCCAATTGATCACCGGCGAAAACAGACTCTGATGATCGATGACCGCAACGATCGCGAAGAACACGACCAGGAGCGCCGTGAATGGCAGCGCCTCTTCGAACGCATGGCCGATGCGATGCTCTTCAATAACACCGTTGAACGCGGTCGCGAGCACAATGACGAGTAGGCCGACGACACCGGGCTCTGCCAGATGAAAGCCGAGCGCAATTACGAGAATCACGGCGACGATGGCCTGCACGATGATTACCATGCTTTCAGCCTTGGTGCGTTTGGCGGTCATCTCGTTGTCGTATTGTTCAAGCACGTCTCGTACGTTTTGCGAGAGCTTTGCGCCGTACCCGAATAACTCGAATCGCTCGAGTAACACGCAGGTGAGAAGACCGACAACAAGCACGGGCATCGATACGTGCGCCATTTTCATGAAGAATTCGACGAACTCCCAGCCCATCACCTTGGCGATCAGGAGGTTCTGCGGCTCGCCAACGAGCGTCGTGACCCCGCCGAGAGCCGTGCCCACCGCGCCATGCATCATGAGATTGCGCAAAAAAGCGCGAAAGGCTTCCAGGTCGCCGCGATGTAGTTCGATGACTTCGGTGTCGGTGCCCGGATCGTGCGTTTGGCTGAAACTCTTGCCTGACGCGACCTTGTGGTAAACGCTGTAGAACCCGGCTGCAACCGTAATGATCACCGCCGTCACGGTCAGCGCATCCAGAAACGCCGAGAGAAATGCAGCCGCGAAAGAAAACATGAGCGACAGCAGGGTCTTGGAGCGAACGCCGAGCAAGATCTTCGTAAACGTAAACAGCAGCATCTCGCGCAAGAAATAGATGCCCGCGACCATGAACATCAGCAGCATGATGACCGGGAAATTCACCTCGGCCTCGTGAAACACCATTTCCGGGCTCGCGAGCCCGAGGACGATGGCCTCGACCGCCAGCAGCCCGCCCGGCTGCAGCGGATAGCACTTGAGCGCCATCGCGAGCGTGAAGATGAATTCCAGCACCAGAACCCAGCCCGCAATGAACGGTTGGTCCAGCGCAACGATAATCGGATTGAGAATCAAAAAGCCGACGATCGTCAGCTTGTACCAGGACGGCGAATTGCCGAGAAAATTCTCGCGCAGTGACTCTGCCAGCGTATTCGGCATGGATGATTCCCGTTGTCGTTATTGCGTTGTAGTTAGCGGCTGCGCTGCCTGGATCAATGCTCAATTGGCCTGCCGCGATTTCGCGAGGGGCCGATTCTAGACTGTTCGGCGCGTTTTTTGCAGTCGAATCTGGTGCCCTGTCCCGTAAATAGGCTGGCAAACCCGGATGCGGATTCTTGGGACTGGCAAGACGTGGCGACGAGTAATAACACCGCTATCGCGAGGAACCGCAACGCCGCCAGGCGCGAACAGACGCGCCGAGTTCGGTAAGGTATTTGCGGGACGGGATACTAACGCCCTGCACTTCGATCCCACACACAGTCCCCGGAGTCGCGGATTTTATCGAGCAGCGCCTCGTGTGCGGCTTCTTCTGCTTCGCTGGCCCGGACGATAACGAGCTTCAGGTCGCCACGGGGACTGTGTGTCGCGCTCGAGCCATCCGCCGCACTTCCCTGTTGCGCGCCCTCATCGAGCGACAGCGCCGTCTGGCCACCGGTCATCGCAAGATACACGCGCGCCAGCAGCTCGGCGTCGATCAGCGCGCCGTGCACGTCGCGCTTGGAGGCATCGACTTCGTAGCGCTTGCACAGTGCGTCGAGGCTGTTGCGCTGACCCGGATGCAGCTCGCGCGCGAGCATGAGCGTGTCGAGCACGCTGGCATACTCGGCCACGCTCGGCCGCGGATGTTGCATGAGCTTTAGCTCGTATTCCAGAAAGCCGACGTCGAATTCGGCATTGTGGATCACGAGTTCGGCGCCCGTGACGAAATCGAGAAAGTCGTCGACGATGTCGGTGAATCGCGGCTGCGTGTCCAGATCGGCGCGGCTGATGCCGTGCACGCGCTCCGCGCCCTCGTCGATGTCCCGTTCGGGATTCAAAAAACGGTGGAATTCGCGACCCGTGAAGCGGCGATTGACGAGTTCGATGGCACCGATCTCGATGATGCGATGGCCCTGGGTGGTCGAAAGGCCCGTGGTTTCGGTGTCGAGGACGATCTGGCGCATGGCGGTATTTCAACATAGACCAAGGCGTGGTGCACGGAGTGCATATGGTGCACAAAGTGCACCCTACGTCGGCTTCTGCGGTCGCAGCCGGTGCACGGAGTGCACCCTACGTCGGCTTCTGCGGTTGCAGCCGGTGCACGGAGTGCACCCTACGTCGGCTTCTGCGGTCGCAGACGATACACGGAGTGCACCCTACGTCGGCTTCTGCGGTCGCAGCCGGTGCACGGAGTGCACCCTACGTCGGCTTCTGCGGTCGCAGACGATACACGGAGTGCACCCTACGTCGGATTCTGCGGTCGCAGCCGGTGCACGGAGTGCACCCTACGTCGGCTTCTGCGGTCGCAGCCGGTGCACGGAGTGCACCCTACGTCGGCTTCTGCGGTCGCAGACGATACACGGAGTGCACCCTACGTCGGCTTCTGCGGTCGCAGCCGGTGCACGGAGTGCACCCTACGTCGGCTTCGGCGGTCGCAGCCGGTGCACGGAGTGCACCCTACGTCGGCTTCGGCGGTCGCACACGGTGCACAAAGTGCACGCTACGGGCGGAAAATGCAGAAATTGCCAATCACGCGGTCAGTTCGTCGATCGCCCGGTTTGCAAGCGCGTCGGCCTCCTCGTTGCCCGGATCGCCGTCGTGGCCGCGCACCCATTTCCAGGTAATCTGGTGGCTCTCGGCAGCTCTATCGAGCGCCTGCCAGAGATCCTGGTTCTTGACGGGTTTTTTGCCTGCCGTCTTCCAGTCGCGCCGCTTCCAGTTGGGCAGCCACTCGGTAATGCCGTCCCTGACGTACTTCGAATCGGTGTGCAGCACGACGTGACGCCGGCCTTTCAGCGCATTCAACGCCTCGATCGCCGCCGTCAGCTCCATCCGGTTATTCGTGGTCTCGGGATCGCCGCCGTAGAGCGTCTTGCGCCGCGAGCCCGCGATCAGCAAGACACCCCAGCCACCGGGCCCCGGGTTACCGCGGCAGGCTCCGTCAGTGTAGATCTCAATCGTTTTGGTCAAAGTGGATTCGGGATACTCGGGCGGTTGGCTCGGCGAGGCCGGGCACGACCTGGGGCTTGCGGCGCCACACCGGCCGCACGGGCGTCAGCGTGCTGATGCGTTTCTGCGCCGTGAGACTATAGCAGGCCGCCAGTTCGGGCCACCAGCGCTGCCCGCGGCGCTCCCAGCGCGCGGAACTCGCGCTGCGACGGCCCGGGAACGGCCAGCGGAAGAAATACCGGGTGCTGCCGTGGATCCGGAAATCCAGCAGCTTGAGCCAGTCGCGGAGCCGCCGCTCGGCGACCAGGTACTCGCCCCCGGGCGGCCAGCCTGCGCCCGGAACCAGCCGCCGGAGCGCCCACGGGCCACCCGGCTTGAAACCGAGGATCACGAGTTGCCCGTCCGAGCGCAGTACGCGATCCACCTCCCGCAGCAGCGCGTGCGGCCGGTGCATGTAATCGAGTGTGTGCGGCAACAGCACCGAGTCGATCGAATCACTGGCTATCGGCAGACGATGCAGAAGACCGATCGCCGAGGCGCCCTCGGCCAGCGGCGTATCGACAATCAGCGCCGTGCGCTGGGTGCGCGCGAACCGCAGATAGGTATTGGGCTCGCCCCAGAGGCCGAGCTGCAGGCAATACTCGCCGAAGATGCCGTCGAAGGCCTCTTCGACCACCCGGCTTTCCTGTTGCAGCAATGCGGCGCCGATGGGCGTCTGCAGCCAGCGCCCGACCGCCTCCGGGAACAAGGTCGTTGTCGCCATCCTGTCACTCTTGCGGTAATCGATGTGGGCAACACGCACTTGCGCCGCGCGATTTGCTCAGTACGATAGTCCGATGCCCGTTCCAAAAAAATCATTATCGCAAATAATCCGCCGCAGAAGCGTCATCGGCGTCACCTTTTTGCTGTCGGCAACGCTCGCCGGCGCGCAGCCATGGCTGTTCGGCGGCGGCCCGGCGGCCGTATCCGCGCGCGGAGCGGCACTCGAACTGATCTCGCCGCTCGAAGGTCTCGACCTGCCCGTCGGGTCCGCGCAAACCGAATCCGCCGACCTGCTCGATCGGCTCAGGGCCGGTTTCGAGCTCCAGCACACCGACAATCGCCGGATCGCGGTCGAACGCGACTGGTTCGTGCGGCACCCTGATTACCTGACCCGCGTGTTCTCGCGCGCACAACGCTATCTACCGCACATCGTCGCCGAGCTCGAGCGGCGCGGACTGCCGCTCGACATCGCACTGCTGCCGATCGTGGAGAGCGCCTACGATCCTTTCGCCTATTCCCACGGCCGCGCGGCCGGTCTCTGGCAAATGATCCCGGGCACCGCGAAGCGCTTTGGCGTGCGGCAAAACTGGTGGTACGACGGGCGCCGCGACATCGTCGATTCAACACGCGCGGCGCTGGACTACCTCGAACAGCTGCGTGACCTCAACGAGGGTGACTGGCTCAATGCAATCGCCTCGTACAATTCCGGCGAAGGCAATGTGCGCAGAGCCGTCCGCAAAAATCGTGCCGCCGACAAGCCCGACGATTTCTGGAATCTCCGTCTGTCGAAAGAAACGAGCAGCTACGTGCCTCGCCTTCTTGCCCTCGTCGACATCGTCGGTGATCCGGCGCGCTATGGCGTCACGCTGCCGTCGATCGTCGATAAACCACAGTTCGTCGTTGCCGACATCGGCTCACAGCTCGATCTTGCCCTCGCCGCCGAACTGGCCGGCGTGGACATCGACACCGTGTACAGTTTCAACCCCGGCTACAACCGCTGGTCGACCGACCCCAAGGGTCCGCACAGCCTCGTATTGCCGGTCGACGTCGCCGAAGACTTCACGGCGGCGCTCGCGCAGGTACCCGAGAGCGAGCGGGTACGCTGGAAGCGGCACCGCATCGGTAACGGCGAGACAATCTCCGAGATCGCCGAGCAGTACCATACGACGATCGCCTCGATTCGGGCCGCGAACGGCCTGCGCGGTAACACGATTCGCGCCGGGCAATATCTCATGATTCCGGTCGCGACGAAGCCGCTCGGTGACTACAGCCAGAGCGCCGATGCGCGCCTCGCCAAGACCCAGAACCGGCAGCGGGCGGGCAACAAGATCGAGCATGTTGTCGCAGCCGGCGAGAGCTTCTGGACGATTGGTCAGCGCTACGGCGTGACGACCCGCGCGCTGGCAGCCTGGAACGGCATGGCGCCGCGAGACACCTTGTCGGTGGGTCGCAAACTCGTCGTCTGGACGAATCTCGACGACGCACCGCGGACATCGCCAACGGCCGCGCTCGGCAACACGACACGCAAGGTTCGCTACACCGTGCGCCGCGGCGATTCGCTGTACCTGATCGCCAACCGGTTTCGCATCACGATTACCGATCTCGTGCGCTGGAACAACATCGACAAAGACCAGATCCTGCGTCCGGGTCAGCGTTTGACGATGTACGTCGACGTCACCCGGCAATCAAGCTAGCACGGCTGTAAGGTCCCGTCGCCGCGTGCACCAATGGGCGCGGCAATTCGCGTAAGATAAAGGCCGTCAGGCAAAACAACACGGGGAATTCACATGGGCTTCATGGCCGGAAAACGGGCGCTGATCGTCGGCGTTGCAAGCGATCGTTCCATTGCGACCGGAATCGCGGACGCATTCGCACGCGAAGGCGCCGAACTCGCGTTCACGTATCAAACGGAAAAACTCAAACCCCGGGTCGACAAACTCGCCGCCAAACACGGATCGAGCATGACGTATCCACTCGACGTCGCGAGCGACGACGAAATCGATGCGCTGTTCGAAGCGATCGGCAAACAGTGGGACGGCATCGATGTGCTCGTGCATTCAGTCGGCTTCGCGCCGCGGGACCAACTCGACGGGACATTCATCGAAGCCGTCACGCGCGAGGGCTTTCAGATTGCGCACGACATCTCGAGCTATAGCCTCGCCGCGCTCGCGAAAGCCGCACTGCCGCTCATGCAGAACCGCAACTCGTCGATATTGACGCTCACGTATCTCGGCGCCGTGAAAGCCGTGCCGCATTACAACGTGATGGGTCTCGCGAAAGCCAGCCTCGAGGCCAACGTGCGATTCCTTGCGGCGGACCTCGGTCCACGCGGCATTCGTGTCAACGCGATCTCGGCCGGCGCGATCAAGACGCTGGCCGCAGCCGGCATCGGTGGCTTCCGTAAGATGTTGAGCCACATGGAAAAAGTGTCCCCGATTCGGCGTACCGTGACGATCGATGATGTCGGCAATGCGGCGGCGTTCCTGTGTTCGGATCTGGCGGCGGGGATCGCGGGTGAGATTCTCTACGTCGACGGCGGCTACAATATCATCGGCATGCACCTGGACGAGGATTGATTTGCAGGGTGCGTCTCACGCACCGTTGTCTCATGGTGCACAAAGTGCACCCTACGTGACTTACCAACAACATCATCGGCATGCACCTGGACGAGGATTGATTTGCAGGGTGCGTCTCACGCACCGTTGTGTCGTGGTGCACAAAGTGCACCCTACGTGACTTACCTACAATATCATCGGCATGCACCTGGACGAGGATTGATTTGCAGGGTGCGTCTCACGCACCGTTGTGTCGTGGTGCACAAAGTGCACCCTACGACATCGCCCACGACGTCGGCCATCTGCAGAACGTTATTTGGCCTGCGCTCCGATCGCGACATTCGTCTTCTCGCCCTCGAGCCGTGCAACGATGGTCGCGCAGACCGCATCGCCCCAGACGTTGATGCTCGTCCTCGCCATATCCAGGATACGATCGAAAACCAGAAGCACACCGAGCGCTTCGATCGGCAGGCCGATAGCTCCCAAGATGATCGCAATCGCAACGAGCGACGCGGACGGCACACCGGCAACCCCGATTGACGTCAATAACGCGATAGCGACGATAGAAAACTGCACGCCGAATGTGAGTTCGAGCCCATAGGCCTGAGCGACGAATATTGCGGCGGCGCACTCATACAGCGCCGTGCCGTTCATGTTGACGGTTGCGCCAAGCGGCAGCACGAAGCTCGATATCTTGTTGGAGACACCGATGTTGTCCTCTACGCATTCCATCGTCACCGGCAATGTAGCCGATGACGACGCTGTCGAAAATGCCGTCAGCATCGCCTGGGCCGCACCGCGAATCGTCTTGACCGGACTGGCGCGCCCGACAACTCGCAACATGACCGGCAGCGTCACGAACGCGTGCACGGCCAGCGCTGCAAGCACGGTGATCGCAAACACGGCAAGCGGCCCGGTCGCCTTATACCCGGCCTTCGCAATCACTGCGGCGACGAGCCCGAATACGCCGATCGGGGCAAACAGCATGATCCACTCGGTCATGCGCATCATGACGTGAAACACGGCGTCCCAGAAGCGGTACAGCGGCTCGGCATATTGATTGTCGAGGCGGGTCATGAAATAGCCGAACAGGATCGAAAAGAAAATGATGCCGAGCATCTGACCTTCGACGGCCGCTGCGAAGATATTGGGGGGCACCATGCGCAGAAAGATCTTGGCGACGTCACCGGGTCCCTTGCCTGCGACGGATTCCTCGAGATCCGCGGTCGAGGCTTCAAGTGCAAGCAGGTCGCGCGCGGGTTCTCCGTTTACGTAACCCGGCCCCACCGCATTGACGATAATCAGGCCGACGAGGATCGCGGCCAGCGTGGTCGTCGCATAGAACAACAGCGTCTTGCCACCCAATGCGCCGAGATTTCCGCCCGAACCGATCCCGGCAACACCGACGATGATCGACGAAGTGATCAGCGGTACGATGATCATCTTGAGTGCGTTCAGGAAGATCGTGCCGACGTAATCGAAAATCGTGATGTACTTGATACCGACAATTGTCGGGTCGACGCCGGTGGTGGCCTGCGAATTGAAGACAATGCCGCCGACTAAACCGGCCAACACAATTGCGATCAGAATCTGCCAGTGCAACGCGAGTTTGCGCATCGCTCCCCCGGTTACCGTGCGGGTGAAAAAATTATTAGTATTATCGCGAGCTTACTGCAACAGGCCTGATGCAGCCAGCACATCGTCGTTGATAATGACATCGGCCGCGTCATACAGCGACTGGACGAACGCACGGTAATCTGCCGTGCCGGCCTGCCCCGCGAGCTGCAGTTTGCCGGCGTCGCGCTCGGCGATCGGAATCGACTCGGGACGACCCGGCATCACCGCCTGGAGACTGTAAACCGTGTAGCCGCCATCGATATTCGCAACACGCGCAACGACCGGATTGCCCTGCGTGGGTTTTTTCGCCGTGAAGATTTCGAACAACACGGCCTGATCGAGCTCCGGATTCTGACGGCCGACGAGTTCGGGCGCCGAGACCGTCGCACCTGCCGCTTCGGCTGCAGTCGCAAAATCCGCGCCGTTATCGAGCTCCTTCATCAGCTGCTCGGTCTTGTCCATAACGATAGCCTCGGCTTCGCGCGTGCGAATCGCCTCGATCACTTCGTCGCGAACATCCGCCAGTGGTTTGCGCGACGCTTCGTGGTAAGCCGTCACTTTGAAAACCGCTGAGCGATTGGCATCGAGTTCGATCACTTCCGAGATAACACCATCGTGCAACACGCGCGAATCAAACACGGCATCGATCGCCGCCTGGTTATTGCCGAATGGCTCGCCTCCAGTCCGGGTAAAGCCGGTAACTGTTTGCACCTCGAGCCCGGTTGCCGCGGCAATCGCCTGCATGTCCGGGGCGTCGAACAATGCATCGGAGGCTCGCCGCTCCAGCTCGCGAAATGCGCCGTCGACTTCCCGTTCTCGTAATTCAGTCAATAGTTCGCCGCGTACCTGTTCGAACGCCAGCGGGCCGCGTTCGAGAATCCTGTCGAGACGTACGATGTGAAATCCGAACTCGGTCTTGATCGGGCCGTCCAGATCACCCTCGTTCAATGAAAATATCGCGCTGCCAAGTTCGCCCGGGAGTTGCGTGCGCGTCAGCGTGCCGAGATCGCCGCCGTTGCCAGCGGTACCGCCATCCTGAGAGTATTCGCCGGCCAGCGTCTCGAACGACTCGCCCGCCTGGATCCGCGCGAGCAATTCGCGAGCCTTCGCTTCGGCGGCAACTTCGTCATCGTCGAACAGAATCAGGATATGTCGCGCCTGGCGCTGCTCGTCCTGCAGGTAGCGATCTTTGGATTCCTCATAGTATTCACGCAGCGCGTCCTCGCTGACATCGATACTGGAGGCTACGGCGTCGCGACGCACTTCGACGAATTCGATGTCCGCCGATTCCGGCGTCTGGAAAAGTGTTTCGTTATCATTGTAAAACGCAGTGATCATCTCCTCGGTGACGTCGATGGTCTCCGCAACACCTGCCAGCTCGAATTTCGCGAGCGACACTAGGCGCTGCTCGGCGACAAGATTCAGGTAACGGCGATACTCGGCCGGCGTCACGATCGCCGTCGCACCGATCGCACGCTGCAGCTGGTCCGCGCGCATCCCACGACGCTGAGCCGCCTCGAATTGCGTCGGCGTGAAGCCGTTTTGGGCGAGAACGGAAAAATAAGTGTCTTTGTCGAACGCGCCATCGACCTGAAATTCGGGCGTGCGCTGGATCGCGGCCGTGATCTGATCGTTACTGATCTGATAGCCCTTGTCGGTCAGATACAGCTCGACAAGGAGATTACGGATCAGCGAATCCAGCACGCCCCTGCGGATCTGCATGCGATATTCGTCGGGGAGCTGTGCCCAGCTCGGATTGCGTTCGAGCTGATCACGGTAGGCCTGCTCGAACTGATTTACACCGATATCTTCGCCCTCGACTTTGGCCGCATAAGTCGACCCAATGAAGTTGTAGTTGATGCCGACAAACACGAACGGAATGCCGATCAGCACCAGGATCGCGATGGCGAAGCCACCGGTAAATTTGTCACGGATGTTTTGCAGCATGAGGCGGGTTCGAGCCGTATGTGTATGACGAGGCGGGAAATTCTACTTGAGCGTGGCGGTAATGTGTAGGCGCGGCGGCAATCGCCGGCTGGGGCAGGCACCTGCGGCGCAGGGTGCGTCCCAGGCAGTGTAGTGAATGGTGCACGGAGTGCACCCTACGCGGCTCAAACAGCGCGGTGAACGGAGCGCACCCTACGCGGCTCAAACAGCGCGGTGAATGGTGCACGGAGTGCACCCTACGCGACTCAAACAGCGCGGTGAATGGTGCACGGAGTGCACCCTACGCGGCTCAAACAGCGCGGTGAATGGTGCACGGAGTGCACCCTACGGCGTCACTTTAATCGGCTGTCCTGCCGATTAGTCGAACCCCCTTATTTAATGTCGCGGCTACGAGCCGCGCGCAATGCACATAAAGAAGCCCGGGGCCCTGCTGGGCCCCGGGCTTCTTTATGTGGCGGAGTGGACGGGACTCGAACCCGCGACCCCCGGCGTGACAGGCCGGTATTCTAACCAGCTGAACTACCACTCCGTGTACTGGTGGGTGCTGAGGGGATCGAACCCCCGACCCTCGCCTTGTAAGGGCGATGCTCTACCAGCTGAGCTAAGCACCCTGAAACAGCAGGAGCGCAACACCCGAGAAACTATCGCTCGCAGGCGTCGCCGAACGCCCAAAGGCGAACTTCTACAGATGCAGAATTCAGAGCCCGCTGCCGAAGGGCGCGCTAGTTTACGGCATCCTTTAGGGCTTTGCCAGCTTTGAAACCGGGCACATTACTGGCCGGAATCCGAATCGCTTCACCAGTTCTGGGGTTGCGTCCCATGCGTGCTGCACGCGCCTTGACAGAAAACGTACCGAAGCCGACGAGCGAGACGGATCCACCGCCTGCGAGCGTCTTCGTGATGCTGTCGAGCACACCGTCAACCGCCTTCGTCGCCTCGGAACGCGACAAACCTGCGGCACCGGCAACTGCTTCTACCAATTCTCCCTTGTTCATGCCATCACCCTTCTAGATTGATATTGAATATCTCGATGTATCCGAGGCATCACCTCGAACCCGTGGATCAATCCAGCGAGCTCCCCCAAACGCAATCCGCTGAACCGCCGCTCACAGTTCCGTGCACCCGCGAGCGGCTGCGATGCTTATACCAACTGGCCTATACACCGTCAAATATCCTTGAACCACGCGGGTTTCAGCGATTTAGTGAGGTCGAACGACGTCCTCCGATTTTGCCTCGTCGGCGGCCGCCTGCGGTTCGGATTTCGAGTCCTTGGGGGCACCCTCCGGCATGGGCATGCGCTGCAATGCGTGCTGCAAAACCTCGTCGATCCATTTCACTGGAACTATCGTCAGCTTGTCTTTGATGTTCTTCGGTATTTCGACCAGATCCTTTTCGTTTTCCTTGGGGATCAAGACCGTCGTGATACCCCCCCGATGGGCCGCGAGCAGCTTCTCTTTGAGGCCGCCGATCGGGAGCACTTCGCCACGCAAAGTAATCTCGCCAGTCATCGCAACATCACTCTTTACCGGGATGTCGGTTAATGCCGACACCAACGCCGTACACATGCCAACTCCCGCACTCGGACCGTCCTTCGGAGTAGCACCTTCGGGCACATGAATGTGCACATCGAGTTTCTGATGGAAGTCCTCGTTAATACCCAAGATGCCGGCGCGACTGCGGACCACGGTCATCGCGGCCTGGATCGATTCGGTCATGACTTCGCCGAGTTGGCCCGTGTGCGTGAGCTTGCCTTTACCCGGCACGACCGCACCTTCGATCGTCAACAGCTCGCCACCGACCTCGGTCCAGGCCAGGCCGGTGACCTGTCCAACCTGATCGTTTTCTTCGGCTTTGCCGTAGCGGAACCGGCGCACACCGAGATACTTCGGCATGCTGCGTGCACTGACCGTTACCGTCTTCCTGCGCGGCTTCAGGAGCAGCGACTTGACGACCTTGCGACAGATTTTGGAGATCTCGCGCTCGAGGTTGCGGACACCCGACTCGCGCGTGTAGTGCTGAATGATGTCGCGCACGGCAGACTCGGAAATCCGCAGCTCGTTTTCCTTGAGACCGTTTTCCTTCAGCTGTTTCGGAATCAGATACCGCATCGCGATATTGAGCTTCTCGTCTTCCGTGTAGCCCGGAATGCGAATGACCTCCATGCGATCGAGCAACGGCGCCGGAATATTCAAAGTATTCGCCGTGCACACAAACATAACGTCGGACAAATCGAAGTCGACTTCGAGATAGTGATCGGCGAACGTCGAATTCTGCTCGGGATCGAGCACCTCGAGCAACGCCGACGACGGATCGCCGCGGAAGTCCATCGCCATCTTGTCGACCTCGTCGAGCAGGAACAGCGGGTTGCGAACACCGGTCTTTGCCAGGTTTTGAATGATCTTGCCCGGCATCGAGCCGATATAGGTACGGCGATGACCGCGAATCTCCGCTTCGTCACGCACGCCGCCCAGGGACATGCGCACGAACTTGCGGTGCGTTGCACGCGCGATGCTCTGGCCGAGCGAGGTCTTGCCGACGCCCGGCGGGCCGACGAGACACAGGATCGGGCCCTTGAGACGCTTCACGCGCTGCTGTACCGCCAGGTACTCGACGATTCGTTCCTTGACCTTCTCGAGGCCGTAATGATCCTCTTCGAGCACCCGCTCGGCATGACCGAGATCCCTGAGCACCTTGCCGCGCTTCTTCCACGGCGCTTTCAACAGCCAGTCGACGTAATTGCGCACGACCGTCGCTTCGGCCGACATCGGTGACATCAGTTTCAGCTTATTGAGCTCGGAAGTTGCTTTATCCTTGGCCTCTTTGGACATGCCGGCTTTTTCGATTCGGGCTTCGAGGTCGGCGATCTCGTTCGGGGCATCCTCCATCTCGCCGAGTTCTTTCTGAATGGCTTTCATCTGCTCATTCAGGTAGTACTCGCGCTGACTCTTTTCCATCTGCTGTTTGACACGGCCGCGGATGCGCTTTTCGATCTGCAGCACATCGATTTCGCCTTCGATGATCCCGAGAATCTGCTCGAGGCGCGTCTTGACGTCCTGAATCTCGAGGATGCGCTGCTTCTCGGAGAGCTTGAGCACCATGTGCGCCGCGACCGTATCCGCGAGTCGGCCAGGCTCGTCGATGCCCGATAACGAAGTCAGAATCTCGGGCGGGACCTTCTTGTTGAGCTTCACGTACTGCTCGAACTGCGCAATGATCGAGCGCACGAGCACATCGATTTCACGCTCGTCGTGGCGATCATCTTCGTTGAGCAGGGTGATTTCGGCCGTGAACAGATCGGTCACGTCGATGCGATCTATGAGCGCCCGATCGCCGCCTTCGACAAGCACCTTGACCGTGCCGTCGGGCAGCTTCAGAAGCTGCAGAATCGTCGCGAGCGTGCCAACCTCATAAAGATCAGCGGGTTGCGGATCGTCCAGATCCGCCTTTTTTTGCGCCACGAGCAAAATCCGCTTGCCCGACGTCATTGCGCGGTCGAGCGCCACGATGGACTTGTCACGACCCACGAACAACGGGATCACCATGTGCGGGTAGACAACCACGTCCCGCAGTGGCAACACGGGAATACCGCTGGAATCGTCTGTTTCCAGCACGTCGCCGATCAAATCTGTTTCAGACACCAGGCTTAACCTCGTTTTAAAAAGCTATTCGGGACATGCGTCCAATTCGTCAAACTTCAAGCCGGGTATCGGCCAGAGATAGCAAAACTTTCACGCCGCGCGGTGCCGCCGGTGCCCGACACCGGGGATCCCTGCAATGTGCTTCGCCCGGGCGGAAGCCCCGGGGTTTCAACATGCTGCTAGGCGCCGTCCGAACCCGTCGGCCTCGGCTGCTGTTCAATGTTGACGGTCGGCGGCTCGTCGGACTCGTAAATCACATAGGGCTTCGTTTCGCCCGTGACGACGGCCTCATCAACAACCACCTTCTTCGCACTCGATGTCGACGGCAGGTCGTACATCGTGTCGAGCAATACGTTTTCGAGAATCGTGCGCAGACCCCGTGCACCGGTCTTGCGTTCCATCGCACGCTGCGCAACGGCCCGCAGCGCATCGTCGCGGAATTCAAGCTCCACACCTTCCATGTCGAACAGCTTGCGGTATTGCTTCGTGAGCGCGTTCTTGGGCTCGAGCAGTATCTGCACGAGCGCGTCTTCGTCGAGTTCCTCCAGCGTCGCAACGACCGGCAGGCGGCCCACGAATTCGGGGATCAGCCCGTAGCGAATCAAGTCCTCGGGCTCGACATCGTGCAGGAGTTCGCCGATATTGCGCTCGTTCTCGATGGTCTTGACCTTAGCGACAAAGCCGATGCCGCTCTTCGACGAGCGATTGAGGATAATTTTGTCGAGTCCCGCAAACGCGCCGCCGCAAATAAACAGTATGTTGCCCGTGTCCACCTGCAGGAATTCCTGCTGCGGATGCTTACGCCCGCCCTGCGGCGGTACCGACGCGATCGTACCCTCGATCAGTTTCAAGAGCGCCTGCTGCACGCCCTCGCCCGACACGTCTCGGGTGATGGAGGGGTTGTCGGACTTGCGTGAGATCTTGTCGATCTCATCGATGTAGACGATACCGGTCTGCGCCTTTTCGACGTCGTAGTCGCATTTCTGCAGCAACTTCTGGATGATATTCTCGACGTCTTCGCCGACGTAGCCGGCCTCGGTAAGCGTCGTTGCGTCGGCGATCGTGAACGGCACATTCAACAGTCGCGCCAGCGTCTCGGCCAACAAAGTCTTGCCGCAACCGGTCGGACCAATCAGGAGTATGTTGCTTTTGGCGAGTTCGATGTCGTCCTTGGAGCGCTCGCGCAGCCTGTCGTTCAGACGCTTGTAATGGTTGTACACGGCGACGGCGAGCACCTTTTTGGCACGCTCCTGGCCGATCACATACTCATCGAGTATCGCGTTGATCTCGTGTGGTTTGGGCAGCTTGTCGCGGCCGGAATCGCCCGTGTCCTCGAGTTCCTCACGGATGATGTCGTTGCAGAGCTCGACGCATTCGTCACAGATAAAGACCGACGGTCCCGCAATCAGCTTGCGAACTTCGTGCTGGCTTTTGCCGCAAAAAGAGCAGTACAAGAGTTTGCCGTCGTCGCTCTTGCCGCGGGAATTGTCGCTCATACGGGTCGGGGCCTCTGTGACAGAAAAATCAGCCTCTTACGGCTAACTGTGTATATAACATGCAGCTTTTTCAGGTGCAAAGCACGGCGTCCCGATCGGGGACAATTTGCCCATATAACCATTCGATATTAGGTAAACCACGGCTCATTCGGAGCCGCTGATCATCTCCTTGCGCTCCGCGAGAACCGTGTCCACGAGGCCATATTCGAGGGCCTCGGTCGCACTCATGAAGCGGTCGCGCTCGAGATCCTGCTCGATCTGGTCGATCGTCTGGCCCGTGTGTTTTGCCATAATCTGGTTCAGGCGTCGCTTCAATTCGAGAATTTCCTGGGCGTGGATATGGATATCCGTCGCCTGCCCCTGATAGCCGGCGCTCGGCTGATGCACCATGACGCGCGAATGCGGCAGTGCAAAACGCTTGCCATGAGTACCGCCCGCAAGCAGCAGCGCACCCATGCTCGCGGCCTGACCGACGCATATTGTCGAAACGTCGCAATTGATGAACTGCATCGTGTCGTAGATCGACAGCCCCGATGTGACGACACCACCCGGCGAATTGATGTACAGGTGTATGTCCTTGTCCGCGTTCTCCGATTCAAGGTACAGCAACTGGGCCACCACCAGATTGGCCATCTGGTCCTCGACCGGTCCGACGATGAACACGAGCCGATCCTTCAACAGGCGCGAATAGATGTCGTACGCCCGTTCACCCCGGGCCGTTTGTTCGACGACCATGGGCACGAGATTCAAAGCCGTTGCAGTCATTGTTGTACCTGTCCGTTAATAGTGAATTCCCGCCATTTTCTCACGAATACCGCCTATCAGGAATTCATGTAGTCCTTAAAAGCGATTTCTTTGGTCCTGACCTTGCCGTTTTCCATGAGCCAATCGACGGCCTGCTGCTCGAGGACCATTGGTTCGATCTGCTGCACGATCTGTGGATTGCCCATGTACAGATTGACCATATCCTCGGCGTTTTCGTAGCCGGCACACATCTCCTCCACCCGCGCCCGGATCTTGTCGTGATCGACCTTAAGGCGCTGGTCTTCGATCAGCTGCCTGACGAGCAGGCCCAGGCGCACACGCTTCTCCGCGAACTCCGCGAAGTTTTCGAGCGGTGGTGCCTGGTCGTGGTCCTCGATGCCGAGCCGCCGCATGGCCTCGTGCTGCATCGTGTGCATTTCCTGCTGCTTCAGGGTCTGCGGAATCTCGATCGGGTTTGCCGCGACCAGCGCATTCAGGGTTTGCTCGCGCACATCATTTCTGACCTTCTCGTCGGCCTCGCGTTGCATGTTTTCGAGAACATCTTTCTTGAGCTGTTCGAAGCCGCCTTCCTTGACCTCGAACAGCTCGGCCAGACCGTCATCGGCCGCCGGCAGCTCCTGTTCCTCGACACGCTGCGCCTGAATGACGAAGTCGACCTTCTTGCCGGCAAGTGCTTCGGCGTGATAGTCCTTCGGAAATTTCACCTTGACCCGCTTTTCGTCGCCGGTCTGCATGCCGTACAGCGCTTTTTCGAAGTCGGGCAGCATTTGCCCTTCGCCCAGCACGACCGGCACCTGCCTGCCCTTACCGCCTTCGACAGGCTCGCCTTTGAGTTCGCCGTCAAAATCGATCGTTACACGGTCGCCTTCGGCGCTCTTTCTGTCGACCTCGGACCAGGTTGCCTTTTGTTTTCGGAGTTTCAAAATCATGTCATCGAGGTCGGCATCGTTAATCGTGATGTCGGGACGCTCGATCGCAATCTTGTCGAGACCCTCGAGCGTAATCTCGGGCATGACTTCAAACGTCGCGACGTATGCGAAACTTTTGGCGTCTTTACCGACCTCGGGCACAATCTTCGGCCCGCCTGCAGGATTCAGGTTTTCCTGCAGGACCGCGTCGGTATAGCTCTTTTGCATGAGCTCCGACAGCACCTCCTGGCGAATCTGCTTGCCGTACCGCTGCTTGACGACCTTGACCGGGACCTTGCCCGGCCGAAATCCCTTGATCTTCGCCGTGCGGCCGACGGATTTAAGTCGCGAATCGACTTCCTGTTCGATGCGCTCGGCCGGCAGCTCGACGCGCATGCGCCGCTCCAGCGTGCCGGTCGATTCGACAGTTACCATCATGTTGCGAATTACCCTCGGAGCCGCCGGTACCAATCGCAACCGCCAGCAGCAAAATCATTCAATTCGAAACGATCCTTAGACAGGCAGTGTCTGGTGCGAAAGGAGAGACTCGAACTCTCACGGGTTGCCCCACTGGCACCTAAAGCCAGCGCGTCTACCAATTCCGCCACTTTCGCACGGCCTTCCGGCGCCCGGCTTTTCGTCGGAACCCGGTTCGACTCAACCCGCCATCCTGTCCAGCCGGCGATTATAGCGGAAAGCATCTTTGTGTAGCAGCAGCATCTCGGCGCGATCGGCTATTTCAGGCCCTGTACGGGCGACTTCAGTCTCGGCGAGTCTGCGTCTTTGTGCGGCGTCGTCGCTCTCGCACGTTTACGCCAGGAACGGGAAACGCTGGGACAGTCGCTGGTCCAGCCCCAGCACGCGGCCCGCGTGCAGGCCGGCGAGCGCGATCAGGATGATGAGCCAGATGACGTCATGGTTGTTGGAATCGAGGATTCCCTGGCCTTTCGCAAACCAGAAAACCGCGACCATGAATGCCCCGGCGATCGCCGCATAGCGAGTCATGAGCCCGACAATCAGCGCGATCCCGAGCGCGAACTCGCCCCATGCGACAAGAAATGCGAACACGGCCTTATACGGCAGAAATACCGACTCCATCACCGGCCGGAAGAACCCGAAACACGATTCGAGGTTCGAATTTACAAAATTGCCGACGCTGTCGGCGAAGTTGTCTCGGCGCAGTTTGCCCACACCGTAATACAGAAAGTAGATCCCCGTATAAACGCGAAGCATGACGATCGGCCAGTGTCGGAGCGCCGGCGCATTGCGAAACATGCTGGAACTCTTCATGGGTACCCCTTGCCCCGCGTCAGCTGTCACTGTGCGGGGCCAGAAACGGACAAATCCCGAGGTGTCCGCACCATACTACAATGAAATGCGGGTGCCGGGGCGTGTCCGTGGCTTGTGTGACCGAGTCCCTTGCCGCCGACCGGGATGAAGATCGACAGAGGTCACGGTGTTCATGTCCCGGAGTTGCTAGTGTTTCTGGCTACCGATTCGCAAGTCGGACTGGGCAATGAAGGGAAAAATTGTCGCATCGTTGTTTGCCCTGCCTTTCTTGGGTGTGGGCGTATGGATGCTGTGGTCGATCAGCTCCGGGTTTTACGACGCCTGGCGCATGCAGAGCTGGGTGCCTGTCGAAGCTCGAATCCTGCGCGCAGGATACGAAACCCACTCCGGCGAGGACTCGGACACCTATGAGGCGTATGCCGTCTACAACTACGATTACCTCGGTGGGAGCTATACGGGTGATCGCGTGGCAATCAGTAAAGGCGGCGACAACATCGGTGACTATCAGACGGAGATCGGCCATAGATTGAGTAGGGCCAGGACGCAAGGCGAATCGATCACGGTGTACGTCAATCCCGAACAGCCGTCCGAGTCGATTATCGATCGCGAGCTGCGCTGGGGGCTGATTGGCTTCAAATCTATTTTCCTGTTCGTATTCGGCGGCGTCGGCCTGGGCCTGTTGATCCTGGTTTTTCGTGTCCCAAAAGAAAAAGATGCCGACAGTCCGGCCTATCGCGACGCCCCCTGGCTATTGAACGACCAGTGGCAGACACCGACGATACGTTCGGGCTCAAGAACGGCGATGTGGTTTGCATGGGCCTTCGCGGCATTCTGGAACCTGCTATCTGCCGCGCTGCCGTTCATCATCTACGACGAGGTCGTGAATAAGGACAACACGGTTGCGCTCGTCGCTTTGCTGTTTCCACTGATCGGGCTCGGTCTCATCGTCTGGGCCCTGCGCCGCACGCTCGAATGGAAGCGCTTCGGGGCCACGCCCGTGACGCTCGATCCGTTTCCGGGATCGATAGGCGGTCACGTCGGCGGCACGATCGACATCATGTTGCCGTTCGATTCGACGGCCCGCTTTCAGCTGACGCTGACAAATATCCGCAGCCGCATTTCCGGCAGCGGCAAGAACCGCAATCGCAAAGAAAAAGCAGACTGGCAGGAGAAGCAGATCGCGCACGCGGAGCCCGGCAGCGCCGGCACGCGATTGAGTTTCCGCTTCGATGTGCCGGAGGGTCTCTCCGAGTCGGATGCTGCGAAAGACGGGGACGAGTACGCGATCTGGCGCCTGAACCTCAAAGCGGAACTGCCGTCGACGGATCTCGATCGTGACTTCGAGATTCCGGTCTATAGAACGGCAGAAGAATCGCGTCATCTGTCCGAGCGTACGGTGCAGCGCGCAAACGACGAGCAAGCCGCCGCCGACGACCAGTCGGTACGCGCCGTCGTGCAGGTCCGCTACAGCGGCACTGGCAAGCAGCTCTACTACCCGCCCGGACGACATCTCTCGGCGTCAATCGGCGGGCTGATGGTCGGCGCGATCTTCGCGGGCGCGGGCTGGTTTCTGATCTTTCACGCCGGTGAACGGATTATGGGCGGCGTGTTTGGCGGCGTCGGAGCGCTCGTTGCGTTGTTTTGCCTGTATATCATGCTCAACTCTCTCGAAGTGTTTCAGGATGGCCACAGCATCGTGTCGCTGCGCCGCGTTCTGGGCATTCCGATCAGTCGCAAACGCATGCACCGCAACGCGTTTGTCCAGTTCAGCAAGGATTCTTCGCTGCAGACGCAGTCAGGCAGCGAACACGTGATCTACTATTCGATCAGCGCTGTCGATACCAGGGGCAACAAGCTCGTCCTCGGCGAGGGTTTCAAAGGCAACAACGAGGCCGACGCCGCGATTCGCTTGTTGGCGCGTGAACTCGGCCTGCGCGTGGCAAGCAAGCGCGAGACTACCCGTCGCGACGATGACTTGCTCGGTACCGACGTACTGACGACAGACCATTAAGCCTAGCTGTCGCGATCCGGAAGTTACTTCGGCGTGTCGCGTACCGGGTTCAGATCAGGGCCGGGACGACGATCCCGATGAAGATGGCCAGAATCAGTAGATAGCCGACCAGGCATGGCTCGGTATTGGTGCGAATCGTCATTGTCAGTCTCCCTTATCGGCCTTGTTGTCTGCCGTAAAGGATGAGCTGCGGCGCGAGCGGATACCGGACCGGACGCTGATGCTTTGCTGACGATTTCCTGATGCAGGATTGGTGGGCCCCCGGGGACTCGAACCCCGAACCAATGGATTAAGAGTCCACTGCTCTACCAATTGAGCTAGAGGCCCGTCCTATGCACCGGTCGCCCGGTCGGGCAATACAGCGGTGTGGCTGGACGCGGGATACTAGCAGAATGCCGTCATTTCCCGCAAAGTCTCACAATCGTTTTCACTAGTACAGTTCTTACGGAGTCGCCACACATGAAACTAATGTCTGCGCTGCTGATCTGTCTCGCGGCTTCAACGACGTTTGCCGATCCGGCGGAGCAGGTTCGCTGCCGGGAAATTGCTTTCAGCTTTGCCGCGGAAACACGGAACGCCGATCTGTTCGTCACGTTCATCGATAATGACGCCCGGTTTGTAGGCAACTCGGTGTCGCGAGGGCCTGAAGCCATAGCACAGGCATGGGGTGTCTTCTTTGCCGCCGACGGTCCGACCGTCAAATGGCGACCACAGTTCGTGGAAGTGCTCGAAGACGGCAAGCTTGCACTGACCCGTGGCCCATATCGCATGATCGCCCATGACGATGAGGGCAACGAAACCGAGCACTGGGGCACGTTCAATTCTGTCTGGCGTCTGCACGAAGATGGCGACTGGCAGGTCGTGTTCGATGCCGGCAGCCCGGCCGGCGTGGCGCCCGTTGCCGAGGTCCGCGCACTGCTGGATCAGGCCGATGACTGTGCAAGTGGGGCCAGGGAGTAACGGTCCGGAAACGAGTTGCCCGCCGGATCGCTCTCACACATCGCTGTGCTATGCGACCTTCGTTCATTCTGAACTTCGGCGGGCCCCTGCGTAGGCAGGGAAAAGGGGTGGACGATGGGACTCGAACCCACGACGACCGGGATCACAACCCGGGGCTCTACCTTGCCGCTGCGCGGCCCCGCTACGCCCACTCGAAACGATCGAGTAAGGTGGGGTGGACGATGGGACTCGAACCCACGACGACCGGGATCACAACCCGGGGCTCTACCTTGCCGCTGCGCGGCCCCGCTACGCCCACTCGAAACGATCGAGTAAGGTGGGGTGGACGATGGGACTCG
>Ga0224512_10000232_pt1 | contig 59929 bp, 36 predicted proteins | sample SF_May12_sed_USG_4_FD_169103 | JGI IMG/M metagenome (GOLD analysis project Ga0224512, IMG submission 169103) | Sediment microbial communities from San Francisco Bay, California, United States - SF_May12_sed_USGS_13 | ecosystem: Environmental > Aquatic > Marine > Sediment | place: USA...
CGGGGGGCTACCGCCCGGCAGCTCGGTCGCCATTCCCTCCACGCTGCTCAAAGGGTTCCCGGACGCCGATACCGACGAATCCGACGACCCCGACCCGAGGTTGCAGCCCGACAGGCTGGCCGACGTTGCAACCACCCGGGAGGTGAGTTTCCTCGCCCCTTCCGGTCCACCGGCAGCACTTGCCGACGACATCGTGCCGGCGGCGACCACCGACGAGCGCCCACTCCACCCCGACCACGAGGACCGTCCCGGTCGCTCGCCGCAGGTCGATCTCGACCGAGCCGAGCAAACGCCGGCAGGCGAGAGGCGGCGCGCGGTTCACCCGGTCTCAGAGTCTTCACCTTCGGACGGGAGCGGGCTCAACGCCGAAGGCGACGGGGCCGATTCGCCCGAGCGGCCGGAAAACATCCCGGACATGTCCCCCCGGCTGAGGGACCTGGTGGCCGGTCTGTCGGAACAGGATTTGGAATCGTCGGGGGCGTCGGCCGAGAACCCGTTCCTGAAACGCAGCCGTGTCGTCAGCGAGCCCGACGCCGTCCCGGATTTCTCCACCGACCCGTTCGCCGGCCAGGAGCGGTTCGGCCCGGAAGCCGCAACCGACGAGGCGACGGATCGCGGGCCCATACCGGCACCGGTCTCGCCGTCGTCGCCATCACTGGTCGACGCAACCGCACCGGCCGAACCAGCGCCTCCGAGTGCTCCAGCTCAACCCGAACCTCAGCCCGATCCCCACGCCGGCGCGCCGGAAGAGCCGGCGCGTGCCTATCCGGAACCGGGCCCGGAGGCGCACCCTTGGCCCAGTCCAGACCAGCACCCGGCGGATACAGCGCCCATTGATGCGGCGCACCTTGATCCGCAACCCGCCGATCCGGAACCCATTGATGCGGCGCCCGTTGACGCAGTGCACATTGATCCGCAACCCGCTGATCCGGAACCCGTCGATCCGGGATCCGCCGTCGCCGCCCAACCGGTCGCAGGGGCTGAAACTCCGATTCCCGAACGTCCGGCTCCCACAAGCCTGGATAACGAACGTCCGGCTCCCGCAAGCCTGGATCTCGAATCCCTACAGCCGGAACCGATGGTCGCCGCCACGCCGGCCGAAGATCTGGAGCCGCCGGACGCTGAATCGCCGCACCCGGAAACGTCGGATGCCGAACCGCTCGTCGCCGCCACGCCGGCCGAGGAACCCGAAGCCGAGAAACCCGAGCTCCCGACCGCGGAGGCGCCGCCGAGTCGCCCGCAGGTTGCCGCCTACACCCCGGAGGAGCGTCACCCCCTGGCCGCCTTCGCCGACTCCGATCGGCACCCGCTGGCCGCCTTCGCCCGGCAGGCCACCCCGGCGCCATCCTCCCAGGAGCCCCCGGCCATCGATGACGTCTTCCCGAGCGAAGCGGCGATCGCCGATGGCGGTCCTGCCCAGTTCGAACCCACCGACATCGAACCCGGCGAGGACGGCCTGCCGGCCGCCACCGACCCCCAGTCGATCGATGACCTGCTCCCGCCTGAAGCCCTGGAAGCAGCGGAAGGGGAACCGGAGAAACCGGAGGAATCATGGGAGCCCTGGGAGCCCGGGGACTTCACCGAGGAGTTCACGACGGCCGCCTGGTCGACTCCCGCCGAAGTCGCCGAGAACGCCGACCTCGGCCCGGGTTGGGAGCTCATCGAGGATCCCGACACCGGCGACGACCCCGGCGACGACCCCGACCTCCTCCTGGACGCCGACATGACCGAAGATCCCGGTCCCGCCAAGGAGTGGGAGTTCACCCACGAGCCCGACGTCGGCGGCGATGCCGGCCTCGCCGAGGAGTGGGAGTTCGCCCAACTTCCCCCGCTCACCCAGGGACTCGATGTCAACGAAGAACCAGACGTCCCGCAGGATCCCGCAGTTCCTCCCGTCTTCCTGGCGGGATCGAACTCGCAGGACTTTGACGAGAAGCCGACGCCGTGGGGTGCCAGCGACGGCGATCCAGGTCTCGAGGAAAACGCACGGAGGCAGCCGGCCGACACGGACGCCCGCGGATCATGGATTCCACCGGCGCTTCGAGGCATCGCCTCGGATGCGGAAGAGGCGGCCGAGAACCTACCCCGCCGCCGTCGCTGAGCCAATCCTGTTCATCGCTTCACGCAGCCGACGGCCGGCTCAGGAAACGAGGTGCAGGTACTCGTCGCGCCCGGGCCCGGTCGATACGAGGGACACGGGAACGCCGACCTGATCGGCGATGAAGGCGAGATACCTGATCGCTTCGGACGGAAGGTCCTCCGGGCGTCGAACCGTCGAAAGATCCGTCTTCCAGCCGGGAAACTCCTGGTACACCGGTTTGGCCCGATGCAGCTCCGACTGGTGGTAGGGCAGCTTGTCGACCCGCTGACCGTCGATCTCATAGCCGACGCAGATCTTCACTACATCGAAGGTGTCGAGCACGTCGATCTTCGTGATGGCGAGGTCGGTGAGGCTGTTGACCCGTACTGCGTGCCGCAACATCACGGCGTCGAACCAGCCGGGCCGGCGGCGACGGCCGGTGTTGGTACCGAACTCACGGCCGATGTCGACCATCCGGTTGCCGTAGTCGTCGAAAAGCTCCGTGGGAAACGGCCCGGCTCCGACGCGGGTGACGTAGGCCTTGGCCACACCGAGTACCCGGTCGATGTGGCGGGGGCCGACGCCGGTCCCGGTGCAGGCACCGCCGGCGGTCGGGTTCGACGAGGTCACGAACGGATAGGTGCCGTGATCGAGGTCGAGGAACGTCGCTTGCGCTCCCTCGAACAGCACCTGCTGGCCGGCTTCGAGACCCTCGTGGATGAGATCGGTGGTGTCGGCGATGTAGGGCTTCAGCGGGTCGAGGCACTCGGACAGCACCTTGTCGGCGAGGGCATCCGGATCGACCGGGAGGCGGTTGAAGACCTTGGTCAGCACCTTGTTGGTGTGAATCAGCGCGGCCCGGAGTTTCTCCCGGAAGATCATCTCGTCGAGCAGATCCTGCACCCGAAGACCGAGGCGCATCGCCTTGTCGGCGTAGGCCGGGCCGATGCCCCGTTTGGTGGTTCCGAGTTTTGCCTTGCCCAGGTGGCGTTCGTGCAGGGCGTCGAGCTGCTGATGATACGGCAGGATCAGGTGGGCGTTGCCCGAAACCCGGAGGCGGGAGCAGCTGACGCCCCGCCGGGCCAGCATGTCGATTTCAGCCAGTAGCACGAACGGGTCGACGACGACGCCGTTGCCGATGACCGGCACGATGTGGTCGTAGAGCACGCCGCTCGGCACGAGCTGCAGGGCGAAGGTCTCGTCGTCGACCACCAGCGTGTGCCCGGCATTGTGACCGCCCTGGTATCGCACGACCATCGACATCTCCTTCGACAGGAGATCGGTGAATTTACCCTTACCCTCGTCACCCCACTGGGTTCCGACCACGATTGTTGCTGGCACTGTTCGATGGTACCGCGAATAGCCGTGGACCTGCAGAGTGAGCTTCCGGCTGCGGGCAGGCGCAGTCCATACTGAATGCGTGTCGTCCGCCCCGCTCGTTTCCATCAACCCCGAATCGTTCCGGGCCGACCCCTACCCCACCCTGGCTCGTATGCGAGCCGAGACACCGATCTGTTTCGTGCCCGAGCTTGGGGCCACCCTGCTGACGAGGCGCGATGACATCCACACCTGTGAAAAGAACGTGGCGGTGTTCTCCTCCGATCAGCCCGGCGGCCTGATGAACGTGCTGATGGGCCGCAACATGATGCGCAAGGACGGCGACGAGCATCGCCGCGAACGGTTCGTCTACTACCCGGCCATCTCACCGTCGAAAGTGAAGTCGTACTGGTCGGCCGAGTTCGCCCGCCTGACGGATGTCGTCATCGGCCGGCTGTCGGGTCGTCGCAACGCCGATCTGGTGACCGACTACGCCACGGCGCTCAGCGGGGAGGCGCTGAAGATCCTCACCGGGCTCACCACCATCACCCATGCCGATATGGATGCCTGGAGCCAGACCATGATCGATGGCATCGCCAACTACGGCGGCGACCCGGCGATCGAAGCCCGCTGCCACCGGGCCACGGCGGCCATCGACGCCGCCATCGACGAGCGGCTGCCCGAGGTCGAGGCCCGCCCCGACGCCAGCCTGCTGTCGGTCATGGTCGCATCGGGCATGCCGCTCGACCAGGTGCGGGCCAACATCAAACTCACGATCTCCGGAGGACAGAACGAACCCCGCGACGCCATCGCCGGGGCGGTGTGGGCGCTCCTCACCCATCCCGATCAGCTCGCTCTTGCGCTCGACGGGATGGTCTCCTGGCAACAGGTGTTCGAGGAGTACTGCCGGTGGATCGCACCGATCGGTATGTCACCCCGCCGGATCGCCACCGACTTCGTGTTCGAGCCCGACGACGGGCCACCGGTGCGGTTCGAAGCCGAGGAGCGGGTGTTCCTGATGTTCGGCTCCGCCAACCGCGACGAGCGTCACTTCGATCACGCCGACCTCTTCGACGTCACACGTGACACCGGCCCGTCGCTCACATTCGGGGCCGGGCCGCACTTCTGCGCCGGCGCCGCCGCATCCCGTAGCCTCGTCGGCGACCACGCCCTTCCCGGCCTGTTCGAGCGACTGGGCACGCCGTCCCTCGACCCCCGGGCCGAACCGGTCCGCTTCGGCGGTTGGGCGTTCCGCGGCCCGCTGTCGGTTCCCGTCCGCTGGGACCGAACGTGATGTGAACCTGACCACCGGGAAACCGGATCAGCCGCCGTCGCACGTCGCTCGACGACGCCGAGCCACCACAGGATCAGGCTGCCTCGTCGCTCAATGTCGGTGTGTTCGGAGGAGCGGCAAGCAGGGAGAGGCCGACACCGAGCATCACCGCCAGGACGATCTGGCCCACCCAGAGTTCGGGCGGCCACCTGATCGTCCAGGCGATGTGGATGACCAGCGTCGACACGGTCCACAGCGCCAGTGGCACGACCACGCCGATCCACCGGATCGCAGCGCGGCGATCAGCCTCAAAGCTCCGCACGAGTAGGTCGGCCGCGAGACCTGCGGCTACGACGGCAACGACCTGCCACCACAACTCGAAGGCGTCCAAGCCGGCCATGGCCAGTCCGTGCACCGCACCGATTGCGATGAATGTGCCGAACGGCGGTGTCCAGCGGCGCAGGAGGAACATCATCGGTACCACGACGATGATCGTCGTGGTCACGGTCGACAGGACACCGAGAGCAACGGGGGGCTCGTTGACGTTCGGTACGTAGCGTTGCGACATCGGCCAGTTCGTGAGGCCGTTGGCGTACATGAAGAAGAAGGCCACAGCGGTGACGACTAGCGACGTCGACACGGTCACGGGCAGGAACGACCCGAACCGCTCGGCCGCCGCCGACCCCGGTACCCGCCAGTGCGCCCGGATCGGGGCCGTTGCCGACAGCATCATGCCGCTGAGCATGAGCAGATGAGTTGGCGACAGCAGTGCGTCGATACTGGTCTCGATCCCGAAGACGGTGTGCCAGATCCCATCGCCCACTCCCCCGACCGCGAACATCGCCAGTCCGACGACCGCCAGCTCGTAACCGCTCGGGATGGCGTCGACGATCGACGGGACCGACGGGCGCCGCCGGTACACCATCCAGGCCAGCCACGCCGCCCCACCGGTGAAGCCGCTGTAGAACGCGGCGTGCCACGGGGTGAAGAACGACTCGAGCTCCGGCTGGTTCCGGTGGGCCCACCCGTCGAGGCTCAAACCGACCAGCAGCCAGAGACCGAAGAACACGTACACCAGGTGCTCGCCCGGGCTCGCGTCGATGGCGGTCGATCGGGATTCGGCGGTCGCGGTGGCGGGAAGCCGCTCGGCCAAGGTCATGACCAAGTATGACCCATCGACGTTCTGTGCGCCGCACGCCCGGGAACCCGGGCCGTGAACGCACGAAACGATCGGACCGAACAAAACGTGCGCCCCACGCCCGGTAACCCGGCCGTGGAACATCCGGCGGGTGCCGGCACACAGGTCAGTGGTCGTTCGATCCGGTTCCGTCGAGACGGGTCAAACCGTCGAGGATCAGGTCGAGCACCAGCTCGAAACTCGAGCCGGTGTCGCCCGCAAGATGTTGCTCGACGTGGGCGACGGTGTAGGGGAACCGCTCGGCGTCGACCCCGGCCAGGAACTCACGGGCCAGCTCGTCGAGATCGTCGGACTCGTCGAAGTTCGACATCATCTCTTGTTCCTGGAGCGTGTAGCCGACGACGTGGTTGACCACGGCGTGGAAACCGTAGTGGGCGACATCGCTCGCCAGACCGGCCTCGTCGAAGAGGCGCAGCAGCACCTCCATGAAGTGGAGTCGGGCCGGACCTGGCATGACCCGTTGCCAGAGTGGGGCAGCCCACGGGTGGGCGACGAGCGCGCCACGGGCCGACACGGCGACGGCGCGGATCATCGCCATCGACTCCCCGCCGACGGCTCGTCGGTGTTGTCCGCCGTCCCAACCACCATGACGGCTGTCACCGCCCGAACCTACGGAACCGAAGATGTTCTGGCCGTCGAGGAGATCCCGGTCCCGAACCCCGGCGACGGTGAGGTCCTGATTCAGGTTGCCGCGTCGTCGCTCAACGCCCTCGACTGGCACTTCGTTACGGGCACGCCCTATTTCCTACGTCTCATGGCCGGACTTGTCCGGCCGAAGCGCAGCGTGCCCGGCGCAGACGTGGCCGGCACGGTGGTCGCCGTCGGTTCATCGGTGAACGACATCGCCGTCGGCGATCGGGTCTTCGGGGAGACCGACGGCGGGGGCTGTGGCCAGTACGCGGCCACGAAGGCGTCGACGTTGGCCCTCCTGCCCGACGGCGTGACGTTCGAGGCTGCCGCCGCCACCCCGGTCGCCGGGTTGACGGCGCTCCAGGCCCTTCGCACCCACGCCGACGTCCGACCCGGCGACTCGGTCCTCATCAACGGAGCGGCCGGTGGCGTCGGCACCTTCGCCGTGCAGATCGCCAAGGCGCTGGGAGCCACGGTGACGGCGGTGTGCAGCGGCCGCAACGTCGAGATGGTCGGGGCCCTCGGCGCCGACCGGGTGATCGACTACACCACCGAAGACCTCGCCGCCGGCGGCGACCGCTACGACGTGATGATGGACAACGTCGGCAACCGGACCACCGCCGAGTGCCGACGCGTTCTGGCCCCATCCGCCCGCTACGTCATCGTCAGCGGCCCGAAGGAGAACCGCTGGCTGGGACCGGTGCCGCTGATCGTCCGCCGGGCCCTGGCCTTCCGGCGGACCGACCACTCCTTCCACCAGTTCACCGCCTCCCCGAACCGGGCCGACCTCGAGCTGTTGGCGGCGATGCTGGCCGACGGCCGCATCGTCCCCCAGATCGACCGTGTCGTCGGCCTCGACGGCGTGGCTGCCGGTCTCGCCGAGATCGGCTCGGCCCACGCCCGGGCCAAGATCGTCGTCCGCCCCGCCTGATCCTTCGCCCACCCCCCAACCCCACCCCGAGCTTTTGCGACTCCACGACCCGGTAGAGGGTCGTCGATCCACAAAACGTCGGCCCAGACGGGTCGTCGACCCGGAAAACCTCGGCCTGGGCGGGTCGGTATTCCGGAAAGCCGGGGCGGGACCGGTGCCGCACATCGGCCTGTCAGCGTTCACCGGCCCTTGCCGAGTGGGCGCAACCGCGGGATCATCGATGCCATGCCCGACATCTCCCCGGAACCACTGGTCAAGTCGTATGCCACCGTGTTGGGCAAACGGATGGCCTATCACGAGTCGGGCGCCGGTCCGACCGTGGTGTTTCTCCACGGCAACCCGACATCCTCGTACCTGTGGCGCAACGTCGTTCCACACGTCTCGGATCGGGCCCGCTGCATCGTTCCCGATCTGATCGGCCAGGGTGACTCGGACAAACTCGACGACACCGGACCCGACTCCTACCGCTTCGTCGAGCATCGCCGATACCTCGACGGACTGCTCGATCAACTCGACCTCGGCGACGAGGTCACCTTCGTCGTCCACGATTGGGGATCGGCGCTCGGCTTCGACTGGGCGAACCGGCATCGGGACAGGGTCGCCGGTCTGGCCTTCATGGAGGCCATCGTCCGCCCGGTGACATGGGACGACTGGCCCGAGGCGGCCCGAGGCATCTTCGAGGGCTTCCGCTCGCCCGCCGGCGAGAAGATGATCATCGAGAAGAACCTGTTCGTCGAGGCCGTGCTGCCCGGCTCGATCCTGCGGGATCTCACCCCGGCCGAGCACGACGAGTACCGGCGCCCGTTCGTCGAACCGGAGCACCGCCGGCCGACGCTGACCTGGCCTCGGGAGATCCCGATCGACGGCGAACCGGCCGACGTCCATGAAATCGTGGCCGATTACGCCGAGTGGCTGTCCACCTCCGATGTTCCGAAGCTGTTCGTCAACGCCGACCCCGGCGCCATCCTCACCGGCGCCCAGCGCGAGTTCTGTCGATCGTGGCCGAACCTCACCGAGGTCACCGTCAAGGGCAGCCACTTCATCCAGGAGGACAGCCCGCATGAGATCGGGGCGGCCGTGGCCGACTGGCTGCCGACGGCGTGAACGGCGGGCAGCGTGTCGTCTCCGCCGTGCGGGCGGCGCTGGCGGCCCGCACGACGGCGGCCGTCGTCGATGCCCTGACGAGCGTCGAGCCGGAGGAGCTTCGGCGCTACCTCCACGCCGATCTGATCGACACCACCAACGCCCGGACGTTGACCGTCGGACTGCCCGCATCGCCCGGAGCGGCCTCGGGTCGAATCGCCCTCAGCGCCGAGGATGCGCTGGACCGGGTCGACGCCGGTCAGGCCGTGATCATCGTCCGGCCCGAGACCGCGCCCGATGACGTCCTCGGCATGCAGGTCTCCGCAGGCATCGTCACGGCCCGGGGCGGGCTGAGCAGCCACGCCGCCGTGGTGGCCCGGGGTTGGGGTATCCCGGCCGTGGTCGGAGCGGCCGAGATCCGCTTCGGCGACGACCGGGTCACGATCGGATCGACGGTCCTCCACCCCGGTGACGAGCTGACGGTCGACGGGACGACCGGTTCGGTCTACATCGGCTCGCTCGACACCGCCGACCATGAAGCCCCACCGGAGTTGAGCCGGTTGCTGCGATGGGCCGACGCCGTGGCCGATGGACGGGTTCAGGTCCGGGTCAACGCCGACAGCGGTGCCGACGCCCGGCGGGGACGCGAACTCGGTGCCCGCGGCATCGGGCTGTGCCGGACCGAGCACATGTTCTTGACGCCGGAACGGCTGCCGGTGGTTCGCCGCTTCATCCTGGCCGCCGATCCGGAGACCGAGTCGGTCGCGTTGACCGAGCTCGAGGAGGCGCAGATTCAGGATTTCACCGAGATCCTGTCGGCCATGGACGGGCTCCCGGTGACGGTCCGCCTGCTCGACCCGCCGCTGCACGAGTTCCTGCCCGATCTCACCGACCTCATCGCCCGGGAGGCCAGGGGCGAGCTGAGCCGCTACGAGGAGGCCGAGCTGGTCGGGGCCCGACGGCTGCACGAGACGAACCCGATGATCGGCACCCGCGGCGTGCGTCTGGGGATGATGCGCAATGGCCTCTACCAGATGCAGGTTCGAGCCGTCTGCCAGGCGGCCGCCGCTCTGCTGGGATCCGGAAGGCGACCGATCGTGGAGATCATGATCCCGATGGTGGTCGACGAGAGCGAGCTGCGCATCGCCCGCAGCTGGGTGAGCGATGCGCTCACCGAGATCGGCCATCCCGAGCTCGGCGTCGACACGATAAGAGTCGGGGCCATGATCGAAACACCCCGCGCCGCACTCACTGCCGCCGCAATGGCCGAACACGCCGACTTCTTCTCGTTCGGCACCAACGACCTCACCCAGCTGACCTACGCCTTCAGCCGCGACGACGTCGCGGCCCGCCTGCTACCCACCTACCAGCGGCTGGGGATCCTCGACCACAACCCGTTCGCCGTGCTCGACACCCGGGGGGTCGGGCAGCTGGTGGCATCAGCCTGTGCGGCGGCCCGGACGACCAGGCCGACGATCAAGCTCGGAGCCTGCGGAGAACATGCCGGCCATCCCGGATCGGTCGACTTCCTCATTCGACAAGGCCTCGACTCGGTCAGCTGCTCCCCGTTTCGGGTTCCGATGACCAGGCTGGCGGTGGCTCAGGCGTTGCTGGCCTCGGGCCGCGTCGTCCCCGACGATCTGTCCTTCGCCTTCGAGGTCGACGCCGACCGGACCGGGCATGTCGACGACGAGGCCACCGGAGCCGATGACGGCGGTGGAACGCCCGGCCCGGGCATCGACGAGGCGCTGGTACTCCACGTGTTGCGGGTCCGGGGCTTCCTGACCCCGGACGGGTTCGAAGCCAGCCTCGGGACCATGCCGGCCGACATCCTGTCGACCCTGATCGCGACCGGCCACGTCCGCCACCTCGAAGCCCGGGACATGTACAGCCTCCTGCCCGAGGGCCGGGAACGGCACGAGGCGCTGCTTCCGAGCTATACCGGCGACGAGCTGACGGCCGCCCTCGCCGAGTCCTACGGCCGGTTCCTGGCCCACAACCGCGCCTTCAAGGAGCTGTGCACCAACTGGCAACTCCGTAACGGGGAACCCAACGAGCACAGCGACGCGGCCTATGACCGGTCGTGCATCGACGCCCTGGTCGCTCTGAACGACGAGGCCCGACCGGCACTGCGGTCCATGGCCGAACAACTCCCCCGCCTGACCCGCTACATCGAACGGCTCGACGACGCGGCGACCGCCGTGGCGAATGGCGAGACCAAACGGTTCACGGGCGTGATGTGCGAATCGTTCCACGACGTCTGGATGGAACTCCACGAGGATCTGATCGTGCTGCAGGGCATCGATCGGGTGGAGGAGGGCAGCTTCTGACATCGGCGATCTGACCGGATGGAGCCTCGAGTCCGTGCCGGAAGCCGAGCATCGTCACCTGTTGTCGGTTCAGCGATTCCTCAGCGGGGATAGATGCCGGCCATGACCACGAAGCCGTCGATTTCCTTGACCCGGTCGGTCCAGCGCCGGATGGCCGGGTACGGGGTGAGTGAGATGGCACCCTGCGGGGCCAGCATGGCGTCGGGGAAGACGGCGAGATCGGCGATCGTGGGGTGATCGCCGGCGACCAGCCAGTCCCGGCCCTCCCGCTCCCCAAGCCACAGATGCCGATCGAGGTGGCGGAACAGATCGTGGGCTCCGCGCCGGCAGGCGTCGATGTCGAATTCGTAACCGAGGGTGTCATGAAGGCGGGCCGCCGAGGCCGTATTGGTGGTGCCCTCGGCGAACGCCATCCACGACGCCACCTGTCCGAGGCGCTGCGGGTCGGCCACCGGATACCAGCGGCCGCTGTCGTCGTGGCGAGCGGACAGGTAGATGGAGATGGCCGTGGCATCCCACAGGATGTAGCCGTTGTCGTCGAGCACGGGGATGTGGCCGAGCGGGTTGATCCGGCGGAAGTCGTCGCTCTTGTGCTGCTTCCCCGGGTGGAAGTCGACGGGGATGCGCTCGTAGTCGAGGCCGAGGATCGACAGCAGGAGCCGTTGCTTGTAACAGTTCACCGACAGCTCATAGTCGTACAGCTTCATGCCACTCATCGTTACAGCTCCAGCACCAGGCGCTCGGTCTCGGCTCGCGACACACAGACGGCGATCCGATCCTGGGTGGCCTTCTGTGTTTCCGACAGGTAGACGTCCTGGTGGTCGGCCCGCCCGTCGAGCAACGGCACCACACAGGTTCCGCACGCCCCCTGCTCACACGACGCCTCGACGGCCACCCCGTTGGCCCGCAGCACGTCGAGGATCGTCACACCGGCCGGCACGGCGAGGGTGCGGGCCGAGCGGCTCAGCGCGATCTCGAATGTGGAGTCGAGAGCGATCTCGTTGGGATTCTGGAAGTACTCGAAGTGCACGGTGTCGTCGGGCCAGCCGGCCGACTCGGCGACGGACCGGACGGCGTCGAGCATGGGACCCGGGCCGCAGGCGTAGACCTGACGGCCGAAGCCGGGCTCGGCCAGCAGCGAGGCCAGGACTTCGCCGGTGGCACTCGGGTCGAGGCCCTGGTGGACGACGGCCCGGGAGCCGAGCGTTTCGATCAGCTCGGCGAAGGCCACGTGATCCGGACCTCGAACGAAGTAGTGGAGCTCGAAACCGGCTCCCATCGAGGCGAGCGCCTGGGCCATGGCCAGCAGTGGGGTGATGCCTATGCCGCCCGCCACGAGGAGGGTGTGGTCGGCATCACGGCGGAGCGGGAAGGTGTTACGGGGGCGGGAGATCGACAGGCGATCGCCGACGTCGACCGAATCGTGCATCGCAGCCGAGCCGCCCCGCGACTCGGGCTCCCGCTTCACACCGATCCGGTAGACGGTGTCGCCGGGGCCGTTGGTCAGCGAATACGGCCGCAGCAGTCCCTCGGTCATGTGGACGTCGATGTGAGCCCCGGGCTGGGGGGCCGGCAACGCCCGGGTGCCGTCGATCGGAGCGAACTCGAAGGCCATGATGCCTTCGGCCGTCTCCCATTTGGACGCCACCTCGACTTCGAGCAGATCAGTCGACACCGTGGGCCCTTGGGCCACAACCTGACCGTAGCCCGCAACCGGGCCGGCGGATCGGTCGTCGCCGCCGTCGTCACCGCGGTCCACAGGCGACCCCACACCGGACGCCGATTCAGACTCACGACGGCGGGCGAAGGCCGCCAACACCTCGGCGGCCACATCCAACCTCGAGACGTCGATCCCGGTCACCGGAGCGCCGACCGCGACGGGACGGACGATGGTAACGGCGGGATCCACCGGCTGCAGCACGACTTCGACGTCGACTCCAGCCGCATCGGACAACTTCATACGCAGGTCATCGAGTTGGGCGGCGATCGTGCCGCCTCCGACGTTCACCGTCATCGCCCACAACGGCAGCGCGTCCACCTCGCCGAGAGTGAGCGGGAACGGCTCGGCCGACGCTCCGAGGGCTCCCGAGCCCCGCGCCCCGTCGAGGGTGGTCCAAACCAGACCGGCCTGCTCGTGAACGGGCAGGACGGCGGTGCACATCGATTGGGCCGGCGCGTTGTCGGGGTGGGCCGGGATGTAGGTGCAGCTCCCGGCAACCGACGCGTAGCGCCAACCGTGGTATCGGCACACCAGTTCGGCCCCGGTGTTGGTGCCGAGCGAGAGCCGAACCCCCCGGTGGAGGCAGCGATCAGGCCAGACGTTGACGGTGCCGTTTTCGTCTCGCCAGATCACCAGGTCGGATCCCCACAGCCGCCCGGCCACCACATGTCCGGCCACCGCGTCGTCGGACGCGGCAACGGGGTACCACCCCCGGTTCTTGGTGTGATCGACGGCGGGCAGTGCCACCGTCACCCCGCCACCAGCGATTCATCGGAGCGAATGACCCCGAACTGCAGACCGAGTTCGGTGAGGTGGCGGCGGTAGGCGATCGACGACTTGTCGGCCCGGATCGGGGTCTCAGCCCTCGGGTCGAGCGGGAGCCTCTTCGGCAGCTGGTTCTCGAGGATCGACTTGTCCTGGCCGAAGATCAGCTGCTGGAAGTGACGCATGCCGCTGTCGGTGTTGACCGAGTCGACCATGCACAGGAAGTTGTGGGCCCGGCTCGTCTCCTCGTCGACCGGGTGGAGGAACAGGGCGATGACGTCGCTGCGGGTCGGGTCCTCGGCACACGACTTGTAGAGGATCGCCACGTACGGATGGGGCACCCGATAGGTGTATTCGGTCAGCTGACCCTCGGTGGCGTTGGCCGCCGCCTTGGGCTGGTAGAAGATGCACTCGGTGGCCCAGATCTCGCCGCCGGCATCGGTGCCGACCTGGTAGTCACGAACCTCGGTGTGTGGTTCGGCACCGAGCAGGTCGGTGTGGACGTACGGAAAGTGGCCCATGTCGAGGAAGTTCTCGACGCAGCGGGGCGCGGAAGTGGCCACCTGTAGGGTGCCGGCGTTCAGGATGCGACGATCGGGTTCGTCGAACTCGGGGATTTCGAACAGCGGTGCCGGATCGCCGAGGCTGGTCCACACGTAGCCGTAACGTTCGATCACCGGCAGATCCTGCGCCCCGGATCGGGCCGAGAATGCTCCCTGTGGCTCGGCCGTCAACTCGATCGGCACGCCGAGCAGGCGGGTGGCGTAACGGCGGCCGGGTTCCAGTTCGGGGGTGGCCACGATCGCATGCCAGAGGTTGCGGGCGACGGGATCGCCCACCGAGCGTCGAGTGGCGTCGTCAGATCGGCTGTTCATGCAGGGTCATCACCGGGGACGTGTTCACGAGAGTTGACAACTTCACGAGAGTTAACAGGGGCGGCCGTCCGCCGGCACGTGTTGACAAGTACCATTGGGCGGTCGGAGTTGTGGAGGCTGACGCCATCTTATGCTCTGTACGCACAAAGGAAGAAGACCAGTCTTCGGGGTCGAACCGGCACCCGAAACCATCCGGTTCGAGCGGGCTCCAATCGGATGAAGAACAGGGAGAGATCAATGCTTCAGTCGATCAAGCGACTTCTGGTGCTGCTCACGGCGTTGGCCGTGCTGGCCACGGCCTGCGGATCGGATTCCGAGGAGGAATCAACCGAGGGAGGTGAGGGCGACGCCGTGTCGATCGCCCTGGTTCTTCCCGGCGAGATCAACGACCTGTCGTGGAATCAGCAGATGTACGAGGGCGCCACCGCGCTGATGGATGAGGGCCTCGTTTCCGAGGTGCTCTACACCGAACTCGTACCTGAGGGCGACTCGGAGCGGGCCATCCGGGGCTACGCCGAGGACGGGATCGATCTCGTGGTGGCCCACTCGTTCGGCTACGGCGACACCGCCAAGGCCGTCTCGGCCGACTTCCCCGACACGGCCTTCGCCTGGGGTGGCGGCATCAACGCCTCCGAGGGCAACGTGGCCGACTACGCCCAGCCGTTCCACGAGGCCTACTACCTGATGGGCATCCTGGCCGGTGGCGCCAGCGAGACCGGCGTACTCGGCGGGGCCGGCGGCTTCGACATTCCCGCCTGTCACTCCCTGATCGAGGCGTTCTATCTGGGCGCCCAGGAAGTACAACCCGACGCCTCCGGTATCACCACCTACGTCGGCGACTGGATCGACGTGGCCAAGGCCAAGGAGGCCGCCGTTGCCGCCGCCGATCAGGGAGCCGACGTGTTCGGCGCCTGCGGCGAAGGTCCGGTGCTCGGCCAGATCGAGCTGGCCCAGGAGCGTGGTCTGCTGGCCACCGGCTATGTGGGCGACATGAGCAGCCTCGCTCCCGACCACATCCTGGCCTCCATGGTGTGGCAGACCGATGAGCTTCTGGGCCAGATGGTGGCCGACATCCAGGCCGGCACATTCGCCGAGGGCGGCACCGCCGACTACTACCAGGTCGGTGTGGCCGACGACGGGCTGGTCGTGGCCATCAACGACGGCCTGTCCGACCGGATCTCCGAGGAGGCCATGACCCTCTACGAGGAGCGCCTGGCCGAGATCAAGGCCGGTGACTTCACCGTGCCCTTCATTCCCGAGTAGCTCGGGAGTCGTCACCAACACCCGCACCCGCACCGAGCCGATCGAACCGCATCCCGTGACCCGAACCAGCGACGAAACGTCCGATCACGCGGCCGAGGGCGACGCCCCGATCATCAGCGTCGAGAACGTCTCCCGTTGGTTCGGGGATGTGGCCGCGCTGGACGGTGTCAGCCTCGATGTCCGTCGAGGTGAGGTGCTCGCCGTCCTCGGCGAGAACGGAGCCGGCAAAACCACACTGATGCGCATCCTCGGTGGACTCGATTCACCGAACGGCGGGCGGGTCCTGTTGCGAGGTCGCCCGTATGCGCCCCGATCGCCGAAGGACGCCGTGCACGCCGGCATCGCCCTGGTGCATCAGCACTTCGCGCTGGTTCCGACGATGACCGCGGCCGAGAACATCCTGTTGTTCCGGTCCGACCCTGAGCGCCGCTGCTCGCGGGCCGAAGCCGCCCGACAACTTGCCGCCGAGGCCGCCGAACTCGGTTTCACGATCGACCCGACTGCGGTTGTCGGCGAGCTTTCGGTCGGCGAGCAGCAGCGTCTCGAACTGCTCCGGGCACTCGACGCCGCCCCCGAGGTGTTACTCCTCGACGAGCCCACCGCCGTGCTGACCGACGACGAAGCGACTGCCCTCCTCGACGTCGTACGGCGTCTGGCGATCGAGCAGAACAAGGCGGTGATCCTGATCACCCACCGGCTACGGGAGGTCACCGCCGCCGCCGACCGGGTGGTGGTACTCCGCACCGGGAAGGTCGTCAGCCCGGAAGCGGCGGTGGGCGATCGCAGCCCGGCCGACCTGGCGGCCGAGATGGTCGGCTCCGAGGTGGCGTCGATCCATCGCGACGATCCAACGCCGGGCGACGTGGTGCTCGACGTTCGCAACCTGAGCGTCGGCAAGGTCCGCAACGCGTCGATCGAGGTGCGGCGGGGGGAGCTGGTTGGTGTGGCCGGCGTCGACGGCAACGGCCAGGTCGAACTGGAACTCGCCATCTGCGGCCTGCTCGAAGCCGAGGAGGGCACCGTGACCCTCGAGGGCGCGAGCCTGATCGGCGTTCACCCCCGGCGGCGGATTCGGATGGGGGTGGCCTACCTTCCGTCCGATCGCTACGCCCGGGCGCTCATCGGCCCGATGACGTGCGAGGAGAACCTGCGTCTCGGTCGAACGCAGTGGCGGCTGACTCCCGATCCCGAGGGCGCCTCGACGCTGCTGACGAAATGGACGGTCAAGGGCGAGCGAAGCCACCCCGCCGGGTCCCTGTCGGGCGGGAACGCCCAGAAGCTGGTAGCGGCCAGGGAGTTCGGTCAGGACACGAAACTCCTGGTGGCCTGCCAGCCGACCCGGGGTCTCGACCCGGGAGCGGCCAGCATGGTGCGGCAGGCGTCGATCGACTTCGCCCGTGACGGAGGCGCCGTGTTGTTCGTGTCGGCCGATCTCGATGAGATCCTGGAAACCGCCGACCGTCTCTACGTCGCCTCCGACGGGCACTTCCACGGACCGTTCAACCGGCCGTTCGACCGTGCCCGCATCGGGCGCATCATGGCCGGGGTCGACGGGCCGTCGACCGCGGGTGTCGCCGGGGAGGGCGTGCAAACGGCTGTCGCCGACCAGTCGACCGGAGGTGAGGCACATTGACCGCTGCCGCCGTCGGGGCCGGAGCCCGGGCGCGCCAGGCCGTGTCCGCCGGTGCCCTGACCACGGCCGTTGCCATCCTCGTGGCGCTGATCATCGGCGCGCTGCTGATCCTGTGGTCGGGCGGCGACCCGCTCGAGGTCTACCGGCTGACGGTCACCGAGTCGATCTTCGCCCGAACCGGCTGGCGTGACACGCTGACCCAGGCCACACCGCTGATCCTGATCGGGCTCGGGCTCGCCATCGGCTTCCGGGCCGGGGTCTGGAACATCGGCGCCGAGGGGCAGATGGTGCTCGGCGCCCTGGCCTCGATCGCCGTGCTGGGAACCAGCTCGCTTCCCCCGGTCATCGCCGTCCCCCTTGGCCTGCTGCTCGGTGCGCTGGGGGGCATGGTTTGGGCCGCGTTGGCGGGCATCCTCCACACCCGGTTCGGTGTCAACACCGTCATCGCCACTCTTCTGCTGGTCTTTGTGGCCACCTCGCTCCTGGTCTGGGCCACCCGCACCGTGCTCAAGGACCCCGACAGCCGCCTCCCCCAGTCACGGGTCATCGGCACCGGCGCCATCGGTGACCTGCCGTGGATCGACACCGGCTATGGGGTGCTCCTGGCGTTCGCCGCCGTGCCGCTGCTGCACTGGATCCTCAACTCCACCCGGTTCGGTTTCATCGTCCGGGCCCACGGCGACAACGCCACCGCCGTCTATGCCAACGAGGAGCGACGAACCCTCGTGCCGCTGGTGCTCCTCATGCTGGGCGGGGCCTTCGCCGGAATCGCCGGCTATGTGGTGCTGGCCTCCGATCAGATGCGGGTGGCCTCGGGGACGGCGGCCGGCTTCGGATTCACCGCCATCATCGTCGCCATCCTCGGCCGAAACAAGCCCTACGGCGTGCTGGCAGCTGCCGTCGGTCTGGCTGCGCTGCTCGTCGGGGCCGAGGCGGCCCAGCGTCGGACCGGGGTTCCGGTCACCCTGATGCAGACCGTGCAGGGCCTGATCGTGGTCTGTGTGATCACCGCCCGGGCGCTGGTGGAACGTACCGGCCGCCTGGCCCGCCACGCTCGGGAGTCCGCCGATGGCTGACACAGTCAGCGCTGCGGTGACCGCGGCCGCTCGTCGGGGCGGAGGTCGACGGCATGGGTGAGCTGGCCGAGCTGGCGTTCTGGACGGCGATCCTGGCCTCGGGGGTTCGGCTCGCCCTGTCGGTGGCCATGGCCGCCATCGGGGAGATGATCACCGAACGGGCCGGCGTGCTCAACCTCGGCCTCGAGGGCACCATGATCATCGGCGCGTTCTTCGGCTTCGCCGCGGCCTGGCGGACGGGCTCGGTCCCGGTGGGCCTGGCAGCGGGGTTCGTGGCCGGGTGTGTGGTCGGTGGGGCGTTCGCCGCTCTTGTCGTCGGGTTACGGGTGGACCAGGTGGTGGCCGGTTTGTCGTTCACCCTGGTCGGGCTGGCCCTCACATCGTTCCTGAACACCGAGCTGTTCCGGGATCAGCCGATCCCGCCCCGCTCACCGCTACCCGAGCCGCTCGCCATCCCGGTACTCGAAGACCTGCCGCTTGTCGGCGAGGGGCTGTTCCGTCAGACCTGGGTTGCCTACGCCGCCGCCGCGCTGGTGGCGGCGCTGGCCGTGTGGTTGAAGCGCTCGTATCAGACGATCGTGCTCGACGCAGCCGGTGAGACCCCCGAGGCGGCCGATGCCGCCGGGCACTCGGTCAGCGGCGTCCGCTACCGGGCCACGATCGTCGGTTCCGGTCTGGCCGGACTGGGTGGGGCGCTGCTGGTCGTCGGACAGCTCGGCTTCTTCAACTCGAACATCACCGCCGGCCGGGGCTGGATCGCGCTGGCGCTGGTGATCTTCGGCCGGTGGCGGCCGGGTTGGATCGTCGCCGGTGCCGTGTTCTTCGGCGCCCTCGACGCCCTCCAGTTCCGGTTCCAGAGCCTCGACTCCTCGGTGCCCTACGAGTTCTTCCTGGCCCTCCCGTATCTGGTCACGCTGGCGGCATTGGCCGTCGGCAGCCGCAGGGTCAACGCCCCCTCGGCCCTGGGCGTGCCCTACCTGCGCAGCACCGAAGCCTGACCCCTCCCGGGGGACCTCAGGCCCTGGTACGGCCGAGCACACCGGGCGTACGGTGAAGCCGAGGCCGGATCGAGCACCGGCCCGGACGGTGACACGAACCATGGACGCTCGAGTGCAGCTCGACGGGATCGGTGAGGAGAGCACAACCGGGCTGCGGCGAACGCTGACCTTGCCGTTGCTGGTGTTCTACGGGGTCGGCGTCACCGTCGGTGCGGGGATTTTCGCCCTTGTCGGTGAGATCCTGGCGATCGCCGAGGACCGGGCACCGCAGTCGTTCCTGTTGGCCGGTCTCATCGCCGCCATGACCGGTGTCTCCTACGCCCTTCTGGTCAGGGTGTACCCGAGAGCGGGCGGCGAGGCGATCTTCGTCCAGCACGGTCTCGGTCGGCGGTTCGGCCGGGCAACCGGCTACGGCGTGCTGGTAACGGGGATCGAGTCGAGTGCCGTCGTGGCGCTTGCCTTCGCTGGATATCTCCGCGAACTCGTCGACATCCCGACCTCGGTACTGGCGGTCGGCGTGGTTGTTGTCCTCGCCGGCCTGGCGACCTGGGGTGCCCGGGAGAGTGTCGTTGCCGCCGCCGCGATCACCCTGCTCGAGGTCGGCACGTTGGCGGTCATCCTCGTCGTCGGGTTGCCCGGCCTCGGCGACATCGAAACCTGGCAACGCAGCTGGAGCCCACCCACGTCGGCGACCGCCGGATCGGCGGTCCTGTCGGGAGCCATCGTCGCCTTCTTCGCCTTCATCGGCTTCGAGGACATCGAGAACATGGCCGAGGAAACAGTCGACCCGGTGCGGACCGCGCCGAGGGCCATCCTGTGGACACTCGGGATCACGGTCGTCTGCTACCTGGCGATCGCGCTGATCGCGGTTGCCGCCCCCGACCGAGCCGCTGTCGCCGAGTCGGACGCACCGCTGGCGCTGTTGTTCGAGCAGCTGACCGGCCGGTCGGGCGATGTCGTCTCGGCGATGGCGGCCGTGGCGATGATCAACGGGATCCTGGTGCAGATCATGATGGCGGCCAGGGTTCTCTTCGGGATGGGCCAGGAGGGGCTGGCTCCACGCTGGCTCGGTGTGGCCGGCCGGCGGCGGCAGACCCCGGTCCGAGCCACGGCTTTGGTCGCCTCGGCGGTGATCGTGCTCGCCCTGGGAGTGCCACTTCTCCGTCTGGCCGAGGTGACCAGCGTGGTCGTGCTCGCAGTGTTCGCCATGGTCAACCTCTCGCTGTTCCGACTGGGTGCCGTCCTCGACGATCATCTGGTTCGGCGCTGGCGGTGGCTCGGCCTCGTGGGTGCCGCCGTGTGTGTGGTGGTCGTGATCGCCGGCTGGCCGAGCTGATCCGCGTGTCCAAGGAGGAACTGCTCGACAACATCTGGGGCGATCGCTTCGTTTCCGAGTCTGCGCTGACCAGCCGGATCAAGTCGGCCCGCCGGGCGGTTGGCGACGACGGCCGGGCCCAGCGGCTGATCTCGACCGTGCACGGGCGGGGCTACCAGTTCGTCGGCGCCGTGACCGAGATCGTTCCGAGCGATGCCGGTTCCAAGCGGGCCGGTCCGGCCGCCGACCCGCCCCTGGGAGGCGATCCCGTACCGGTCGACGGCCAGCGGTCCTTGCCGCGGCCACCGCTCATCACGGCTGCGGAACGAGCGGAGCGATTGGCGCTGGCCGTCGACGAGGAATTTCCCTTCGTCGGCCGTCACGACGTGCTCGAGACGGCCCTTGGCCTCGAGGATCTCGTGAGGGCAGGTCAAACGGCGGTGCTCCTGGTCGGCGGCGAGCCGGGTATCGGCAAGACCCGCCTCGCCACCGAAGCCGCCCGACGAGCGGCGAGTCGGGGTCTCCTTCCTCTCGGCGGCCGATGCGACCGATACCTGGCCACCAGCCTCCAACCGTGGCTCGAGGCGCTGGCCATCTATGTCGACACCACCGGGCAGACGCAGCTACAGGACGATCTGGCCGGCATCGACCAGCATCTTCGGGCCGTTGCCCCGTCGCTCGACGCCCGCCTCCCCCCGATCGACGGTGAGCGGCCCGATGCGGGCGTGCGCCGGCCCGACGAGTACGCCGTCATCGACGCACTGGCCGTGCTGATGGAACGAGCCGGTCGACGCCGGCCGATGGTCGTCGTACTCGACGACGTGCAGTGGGCCGGAGGCGCCACCCGGGCCCTCACTTCGCTCCTCCTGCGCCGGGGCACGGCCCCCGTCCTGCTTCTCCTGACCTTCCGCACCACGATCGACGATCTGGATCAGGCCACCCGCGACTGGCTCAACGAGCTGAGCGGCCACGCCAGCGTCGCCAGGGTCGATCTGGCCGGCCTGTCGCCCGCCGATGTGGCCGAGATGGTCGAGTCCGCCGTCGGCAATCGCTCGAGCGAGGCGACCGAGCCGGCCGAACCCGGGTCGACCCGTCTCGATGCCGACGTCGGCTCCGAGGTGTTCGCCATGTCGGGCGGACACGCTCTCTTCGCCACCGAGCTGCTTCGGGATCTGCGCGGCGGTGTCGGTATCGACCGGCTGCCGACTTCGGTCACCGAGCTGGTCAGGGTTCGCCTCGACGGGCTCCCCCGCCCGGTCGACCGCCTGGTCAGCACAGCGGCCGCCATCGGGCAGGAATTCCCGCTGGCCCCGGTGATCGCCGCCACCGACCTGTCCAACGCCGAGGCGCTCGACGCCATCGACGTCGCCCTCGGCGCCCAGCTGATACACGAGGTCGATGGAACAGCGGACCGGTTCCGCTTCTCCCATCAGCTCATGCCGGCCGCCGTCCTCGACTCGATGAGCAGCGCTCGCCGGATCCGGCTGCACGCCCGATTGGCCGAGGTGATGGAGCAGCACGGCGGAAGCACGATGGCGGTTGCCCACCACCTCATCGAGGCCTGTCCGATTCTCGATGCGGCCACGTGGTCAGGCGGGTTCGTCGCACGGCCGCGGCGGCGATCGCCGAATTCGACTACGACTCGGCGGCCGGGTTGTTGGCCCGCTGTGTCGAGCTCCCGATGGACACCCGTCAGTGAGCCGAGGTCCACGCCAAACTCGGCGCAGCCTACAACGCGGCCGGACGCCAACCTCAGGCGCTCGAACCCTTCGATCGGACCGCCCAGCTCGCCCGATCCAACGGCTGGCCCGACCTGCTGATCGCGGCCGCGCTCGGCCGGTGGGGTGTCAGCCCGTTTCGGGCCAGCCAGGATCGCACGGTCGTCCCGTTGCTCGACGAGGCACTGGCTTTGGTGACCGGTGAGACCGACCGGGCCGCCGCCCCGATCGCGGACGACGTAACCATCGCCCGGCTACTGGCCAAGAAGGCGGCGTTCATTCTGTTCTCCGGAGACCTTGCCGAGCGGGATGCGCTGAGCGCCAGGGCCGTTGAACTTGTCGGCGAAGGTACCAGAAACGCCATCGAAGCGACCGGTCGTGAACAGTCGGGCTCCTACGAAGGCGGGAACGGTCTCGTCATTCCGAATCCGATGCTCCTGATCACGGCATCGGCCTGACGGACGATTCGACGGTTGGCGTCAGCTGCCGGACTCGCGGTCGAGGTAGGCCCCGGCCAACGCCTCCGGAGCCTTGCAGAGCCAGGCGTCGACGATGGCCTCCCGCACGTCGTCATCATCGGCCGCATCGAGCTGCACCAGTACTGCGGCGTAACCGTCGAAGTGTGGAATGGTAAAGAAGCCGGGCCGGCGTTGGGACAGGACAACTTCCTTCTCCTCGAGATCGTCGACGGCAAGCCCGAGGATGGGGCCGCCCGGCACGGGCTCTTCACCGAATCGCTCCAGGTCGGCCTTGCGGAACGGACGCTCCCAGGCGAACAGCTTGCCCTTGACCTTCCAGGCCCGGCTGCCGTAGCTGGTGCCTTCGACGGCTTCCGGGAGTTCGAGGGCCAGCGCGGCCACATCGTCGAACGTCATGGCCACCAGGGTAGTTGGTACCGTCTGCTCCAGGTTCTTGGAGAGGACGGAGCCAGAAGGCGGTCAGTCGACCGACGAGGCGCCGCTGGTCCGGACCGTTACCGAGGCATCGTCGGCCACGTCAACCGACGACGCTCCGGCCAATCTGCCGCTGACGGCGGACGCCCCACCGAGGTCCAGCGACGAAGCACCCGAAGCGTCGATCTCGGCTTCGTCGATGGTCATGCGTCCGAAGTTGACCGAGGAGGCGCCGACGGAATCGGCGGTAAGAACGCCGACACTCCCGGCTCCGTCGATCGAGGAGGCGCCCTCGAGGGCCACCTGGAGCTGCTGAAGTTCCACCTCGCCCAGATCGACTGTCGCCGCACCGGAGAGCTCGACGTCGAGCTGGTCACCGGTCAGCCCGACAACCTCGACGGTTGAGGCGCCCTCGACGTCCAACTCGGTGAGGTTCGGTGTGGTGATGCGCGCTTCCCGGGTGCCCCGGTGGGAGGAGAACCACCGGGGATCGTCCAGCGAGAGGGTGAGGCGGTCACCGCTCTGATCCACCTGCACATCGTCGAGGAGATCTTCGGCCACCTCGACTTCGAGAGTCGTCTCCGAACCGAGGGTGACGAAGACGGTCCAGCTGTCCCTGACGACGAGGCGGTCGAAATCGTCGATCTCGAAGGACTCCGTGACGGTCGGCCCATCATCGGTATCGGAGCCGGAGCGGATGTCGACGCCGCAGGCGGCAACCATCAACGCCGTGGCGGCGAGGCCGGCGGTGAGCGGGACGATGCGGGAGCGTGACTGGTTCATGGGTTCATCCTCCTCCCGATCGTGCGGCTCGTGAATCGGGGATGACCCCGATGGTCCCCTGAGAACCCTCAGACGAGGTTGTCAGGCCCGGGCGAAGGTGAACTCGCTTTCGTCGGCCCCGCCGGAGCTGACGTCGATGAGCATCTTGTCGCCGTCACCCAGATCCCCTTCGAGGATCATGAGAGCCAGCTGATCGGCGATCTCCTTCTGCACCGTACGCTTGAGCGGCCGGGCACCGAAGGCCGGATCGTAACCGAGGCGACTGAGCAGCTTGCGAGCCTCGTCGCTGACATCGATCGAGATACGACGATCGGCCAGGCGGCGGGCCAGCAGCTCGAGCTGGATGTCGACGATCTTGACCAGGTCCTCCTCGGTGAGCTCGGAGAAGCGGACGATGTCGTCGACCCGGTTGATGAACTCGGGACGGAAGAAGTCCTTCGGATCGCCGGGCAGGTTCGAGGTCATGATCAACACCACGTTGGTGAAGTCCACCGTGCGACCCTGTCCATCGGTGAGTCGGCCGTCGTCCATCAGCTGCAACAGCACGTTGAACACGTCGGGATGCGCCTTCTCGACCTCGTCGAGCAGCACCACCGCATAGGGGCGGCGGCGCACCGCCTCGGTCAGCTGACCGCCCTGGTCGTAGCCGACGTACCCCGGAGGGGCGCCGATCAAGCGGCTGACCGTGTGCTTCTCCATGTATTCCGACATGTCGATACGGATCATGGCCCGCTCGTCGTCGAACAGGAAGTCGGCCAGCGTCCGCGCCAGCTCGGTCTTGCCAACGCCGGTGGGCCCGAGGAACAGGAACGTGCCGATCGGGCGGTTCTGGTCCGACAGCCCGGCCCGGCTTCGCCGGATGGCGGCCGACACGGCTGACACCGCATCGTCCTGGCCGATCACCCGCTTGTGCAGTTCGTCTTCCAGACGCAGGAGCTTGCGGGCCTCGCCCTCCATCAGGCGAGAAACGGGCACGCCGGTCCAGCGGGACACCACCTCGGCGATGTCCTCCTCGTCGACCTCCTCCTTGAGCATGGTCTGGTCGGCCTGCAGCACGGCCAGCGCGGTCGAGGCCTCCTCGATCTCGTGCTCGACGGCCGGCAGCTCGCCGTAGATGATCTCGGAGCGGCGACCGAGGTCGTCGGTCCGTTCGGCCTGCCGGTGCAGGTTGTCGGCCTGCTCCTTCAATGTACGGATGCGCTCGATGGCGTCCTTCTCGTTCTGCCAGTGGGCCTTCATGGCCGCCGACTGCTCGGAGAGGTCGGCCAGCTCGGCTTCGAGTTCGGCCACACGCTCCTTGGAGGCCGAATCCGACTCCTTGGCCAGCGCCATCTTCTCCATCTCCAGCTGACCGATGCGGCGCTCGACCACGTCGATCTCGGTCGGCAGCGAATCGATCTCGATCCGCAGCTTGGAGGCGGCCTCGTCCATCAGGTCGATGGCCTTGTCGGGCAGAAAGCGGCCGGTCACGTAGCGATCCGAGAGGGTGGCGGCGGCGACGATGGCCGAATCCTGGATCCGGACGCCGTGGTGGACCTCGTAGCGCTCCTTCAAGCCACGAAGGATGGCGATCGAATCCTCGACCGACGGCTCGCCGACGAACACCTGCTGGAACCGCCGCTCGAGAGCCGCGTCCTTCTCCACGTACTTGCGGTATTCGTCGAGCGTGCTCGCGCCGACCATGCGCAGCTCGCCCCGGGCCAGCATCGGCTTGATCATGTTGGAGGCGTCCATGGCCGACTCGCCCCCGGCGCCGGCGCCGACGATGGTGTGCATCTCGTCGATGAAGGTGATCACCTCGCCCTCTGCGTCGGTGATCTCCTTGAGCACGGCCTTGAGGCGCTCCTCGAACTCGCCCCGGAATTTGGCGCCGGCCAGCATGGCCGAGATATCGAGCGCGATGACCCGACGGTTGCGGAGCGATTCGGGCACGTCGCCCTCGACCACCCGCTGGGCCAGGCCTTCGACGATGGCGGTCTTGCCGACGCCGGGCTCACCGATGAGAACCGGGTTGTTCTTGGTCCGGCGGCTGAGCACCTGGATGACCCGGCGGATCTCGTCGTCACGCCCGATGACCGGATCGAGCTTCCCGGTTCGAGCCGCCTCGGTCAGGTCGCGACCGTATTTCTCCAGTGCCTGGAACTGGTCTTCGGGGTTCTGGCTGGTGACCCGGTGCGAGCCCCGCACCTCCTGCAGTGCGGCGAGCAGCTCGTCGCGGGTCAGATTGATGCGGGCGGCGGTGGCGCCACCCATGTCGGGATTGGCGAGCGCGAGCAGGAGGTGCTCGGTGGACACGAAGTCGTCGCCCAGCTCGGCCCGAACCGAGTCGGCTTCGGCCAGCACTCGATTGGTCTGGCGCGACAGGCGGGGTTCGGTTCCGTAGGCCTTCGGTAGCTTCGCCAGCGCCTCCTCGGTCTCGTTGCGCAGCGCGGCGACGGGGCGCTCGACCTTGGTCAGCAGTGGCAACACGACGCCCTCGGCCTGGCCGAGCAGGGCCGAGAGCAGGTGATCGGGGGTGACTTCGGGGTTCGAGGCGGCGCCGGCACGTTCGATGGCGGCGGCGACCGCTTCATTCGTCTTGATGGTCCACTTCTTGGGGTCAACAGCCATAGTGTCTTTATTCTATCCAACCCGCGTAAAGTTGACAATCTAGCTATCAAGTTTCCTGAGTCACCACCCAGGCGGCGCGCTTACGGGGTGTTCGCCGGTGCGATCTGACCCGCATGACGGCCACAGGCCTTGAGGGTTAGGTTTCGTCCAATAACCCACTCCTCGACAAGAATCCAGCACCGCGGCGCATACCCTGATCCAGGTGGTTGCGCCCAGCCCGGTGATCAAGGTGGCAGTCGGTTTCACGATGACCTTGGCGACCGCCCTCTTCTTGGCAGCGCTCATGCCGGGAAACCGGGGCCAGCAGGTTGCGTCCATTCTCGCCGAGGGTCCGCGCCCGGCGCGGGAGCCGCTCGTGCTTCAGATACCGACCAAGCACGACTACGTCGACGACAACTGGCGCCTCCTTGGACTGGCGCAGACCATCACGAGCGAAGAAGCCCACGAGCAGACCGGGCCCGACACCGATCCCAACACATTCTTTGTCAGCCCGACAGGCGACGAAGGCAACGACGGTCAGACGGCGGAGGCTCCGTGGCAGAACCTGCAAGCGTCGATCGACCGTCTCCAACCGGGGCAGACCCTCTTTCTGATGGACGGTATCTACTCAGGCCAGTACTCTGATCCTCCCGCCCACTGGATTGTCCGTCATTCCGGCAAACCCGACGCTTGGATCCGCGTCGCCGCCGCACCAGGGCACACCCCGATCCTCCATCCCGACCAGGGGCACGGTCTCGAAGTTCGCAACGCCAGCTATGTGGAGGTCGAGGGTCTCACCGTGGTTGGGCAAGACTTCGGAGGCAGCAACGACTACGGCTGGGGAATGGTGATACGAGAGAGCCACCACGTCCGCCTCATCGGCAACGACATCTCCGACATGCCGGTCGGTGGCATCTCGGCCGTCGAATCGTCGAAGTTCGAGATCATCGGCAACACCACACACCACAACAGCTTCTGGGGTCCCGAGCAGGGCAGCGGCATCAGCGTCTGGCACGCAAAGAGTCGCGGGCAGGAACCGTTCGAAGACGGGTACCACATCCGCATCATCGGCAATACCACCTACGCCAACGAGAACAAGGTCTACTCGCAATGGGCGCCCGGCCGAAACATCATGAGCGATGGCAACGGGATCATCATGGACTTGGGTCAGCACTTCGGCTACAGCCACAAGACCCTGATCGCGAACAACATCGCCTTCAACAACGGCGGCCGCGGGATCAACATCACCAAGTCGGATCGAGTCGACGTCGTGAACAACACCACCTACCACAACGGTCGAACGCCAACGCTCAGCACCCCCGGAACCGAATTGTCGGCCACCAATTCCAAGGAGATTCGCTTCTACAACAATCTCTCGGTCAGCCGTCCTGGCCTGTCCGAGATCATGATTTCAAATGTCGACGGACTCGACATCGCCGGCAATGTCTTCGTCACCGACAAGCCGAGCGGCCACGCCAAGAACGGCGGATTCTTCACCACGAACGACCCCGGCTTCGTTCGGGCTTCAGTCGACCCGAACGAAGCCGATTTTCGCTTGAAGCCGGGTTCGGTGGCGCTGAGCACGTCGACGGTGCCTTTTGATGCGGTGAACCTCGACTGGTCCGGAGCCCCTCGCCCTGAGGGACGAGCCGCGGTCGGCGCCTTCGAGCTGAGCGCAGAAGACCCGGAGTAGGAAACACGCAACACCCCTCCGATTCCCGCCGCCACGCTCGATCCTTAACCAATTCCCAACCAAACACAGCCCGGATCCGCCGCCCGATCGCGTAGGCTGGCGCCTGTGCTGACGAGCGTGGTGGGGCTGCTTTGTTGAACGCGATCCCAAAGGTGGTTGCCTGGCCGGCTCTGATCGCGTCCGTGGCGCTGATGATTGTGACGTTCGGCACCGGGAGCGACTCACATCAGGTGGTTACTGAAGCCCCGATGGAGACGACCACCACGACCACACCGCTTGTTATCGCCTTGGCCCCAGATCAGGCGTCAAGCGCGGAGGAGTGGCGGTTCCTGAACGGGTCGACGACCACCACAACCGAAGTAGCCGAACCGCCCAGCACGGCCGAGGGCGAAGAGCCTGAGACCAACGAGGACGAGCAGCCCGACGACGAACAGTTGTCAACCGATGCTGGAGACGAGGACGCGCCGCAGGAGTCCGCAACCGCCGCCAGCGAATCGGCGTCGCAGGAAGAGTCGTCATCCGCCGACGACCAGACCTCAGAGCAATCGTCCGCCACAGAACAGGCGGCGGCAACACAGCCGCTGCCGACGCAGTCCCCCACCGAGCCCGATACCGACCGGTCCACGTTCTACGTCAGCCCCTCCGGCAACGACAGCAACGACGGTCAAACCCGGAACACGCCTTGGCGCAACCTGCAAGACGCACTCGATCGCCTTCGGCCGGGCCAGACGCTCTACTTGATGGGTGGCGTCTACGACGGCAACTCCCAATACGCCGTTCCTCCCGCCCACTGGGCGATACGCCGATCCGGTACGCCCACTGCCTGGATCACCGTTGCGGCCGCTCCGGGCGAGCGGCCTGTGCTTCAGCCCACCAAAGGCCACGCCATCGAGGTCCTGAACGCACAGTACATCGAGGTGTCGGGCCTCACGATCGCCGGCAAGGGATTCGCCAAGGACATCAATGACTACGGCTGGGGCGTCATGGTTCGCAACAGTCACCATGTGCGCGTCGTCGGCAACGAAGTCACCGGCATGCCCTACGGTGGGATTTCCGCCATCGGATCTGATCGTTTCGAGTTGATCGGTAACCGGGTACACCACAACAGCTACTGGGGACCGGGGCAAGGCAGCGGAATCAGTGTCTGGCGACCCAAGAGTCATGGCACCGGATCCTTCAGCGACGGGTACCACATCCGCATCATCGGCAACATGTCGTACTCCAACGAGAACAAGGTCTACGCCCCGAAGGAGTGGTATCCCGACCGAAATGTCATGACCGACGGCAACGGGATCATCTTCGATGAAGGGCGCCATCACGGCTACTCGAGCCGGGTGCTGATCGCCAACAACCTCCTTTTCGACAACGGCGGCCGGGGTGTCAACGTCACGAAGTCATCGAATGTCGATGTCGTGCACAATACGACCTACTACAACGGCAAAACGAAGACCCTGAGTACGCCCGGCACCGAAATCTCGACGACCCGGTCCCAGAACGTACGGTTCCTGAACAACTTCTGTGTCAGCCGACCGGGCCTCGTCGAGATCATGCTGTCGGATGCCCAGAATTGGACGGCCAGGGGCAATGTCTTCGTGACCGACAACCACAACAGCAAGGTCAAGGACGGCAACCACTTCGTCTACAGCGGCCCGGGATTCGTGAACGGCTCGACCGACGGCGGCGCGGCGAACTTCGAACTGACCTCAAGTTCGCCGGCGTTGAACCGTGGCGTCAGCGGAGCCCCGGTCGGCGTCGACCGCCTGGGTCGGCGGCGAAACGCATCGAACCCCGACGCCGGCGCCTACGAACGAGACTAGGCGGCTGCCGTTCTCGCGTGAGCAGGCGGCCCGGCCGCGCTTGCTCGTGCGGTGCGATCATCCACTCGGCGAGCGAGTCGGATGCATTCGCGACTGGGCGGCCACTGAGAGGACCGCCACCAGGTAGAACGTCCATCCCATCGAGTCGGACTGCAGACCCGATTCGGTCACCGAAGAGATCATGGTTTGGGTCAGGATGACCAGCGGCCACAGCGGGGCCGCGCCCGGAGCTGTGCTGATCACCGGCAGGGCGCGCCACAACGCCCGTGCGAACGAGATGATGAACAGCATCAACCCGACCACGCCCAACTCGAGCAGGATCTGCAGGTAGGCGTTATGAGCATCGCCGGCCCATTGGTTGTACATCCAGGCGTCGTGAACCGGGGAGAAGAACCCTCCGAAGGCTGCGGCAAACCCATATCCCAGCCAGAGCCGATCGGCAACGATCGGAAGGAGTTCCTGCCAGAACGGGAGGCGGCCGGTGAGGGTGACGTCCTTGTTCAACCAGTCGGCCAGCACGGCGACGTTTGCGGTGGCGATCGCCACGGAGAAGACGGAGCTGGCGATCAGCGTCACCAGCACCGCCCCCTTGAGGGTTCGGCTGGCGCGGAGACCGTTGTACAGGGGCAGGAGGAGAGTGGCCAGCACACCGACAACCAGCATTGTTTTGGAGTCTGATCGGATCAGTAGAAGAAGCTGCAAGGCCGCTGCCGAGTAGAAGATCAGGCGCTGTGGTTTGTGAATTCTCGCTGCGATGAGCAGCGTGGGGACGGCGAGAGCGGCCACGTAGCCGAGACCGTTCTTCTGGCGGAAAACCCCCGTCCAAAGGCCCTCGTCGTCAATGCCGTAGGTGGGTAGGGCCAGGACGAAGAAGAGGTTCACGGCGGCCGATGCGACAAATGTCCAGGCGAAGATCTCGATGATCTCGCTCAACGGGAAGCGGATGATCAGGTATCCGGCAAAGAGGGTCACCGCCATGAAGATGATGCCGCGACGCATGGTGGTGTTCGGATCGGCCGACCACAGGAACGAGGTGAGGGCGAGGGCGGCGAACAGGAACACCGTCGGCTCGAGCTTGATCAACCTGATGAGAAGGTTGAGTCGGCCGGCCCCTCGCAGGAACGCCGATGCGCACACGGACAGCACCACAGCGACACCGATCTGGTTCGAGAAGTCGATGATCTCGTTGGGCGCCAGTTGTATGAACCAGACGTTGGGCGTCTGGTGGTAGAAGACCAGGATCCCGATGCCGGCGATGACACGCTCGAGCAGCCCGGGGGGTGGCGGCATCGTTCGCGGCGCTTCGGACGGACGAGGCTGCGGTTCGAACAAGCCGTCGACGAGAGAGTCGCTCTTCTCGAGATGCAGCGAGCCGTCGACTGCCATTCGCTCCAGGCTACCCGCTATCCACGCCGAGCAGAATAGTCCCCGTGTCTCAACACCCAATGCTCGGCACGCGACCTGCGGGGGCAAGCAGAACGCAGCGCCACCGTACGCAGCGACACCTGGTATTCTCGGGGCCACAGTTCAAGAACGGCGATTGGCGCTCCGTCTTCTTTGGTGATTCTCGAGCTCTGGTCAACGTCGGGCCGAGGCACGGTCATCGAACTCACACCAGCGACTCGCCTCATCGAAACATCGGCCAAAGGCGGTTGCCAGCATGAAACTTCTGCTCTCGGCGTACGACTGTGACCCGGTTCGCGGTTCCGAGGCACGGCTCAGTTGGAACTACGTCAAAGAGTTCGCGGCGCTCGGCCACGAGATCCATGTCCTCACCAGCACCCGGAGCGCAGAGCATCTGCCCGCAGGGCTGGCCGAGTTGACCGCCCGGGGAGCCAACGTCGACGCCACGATGATCGGCGATCATCGGCTGGCCCGACGTATTCCCCGGCTCGGCTGGATGGGCCGCTACCTGCTGTGGCAGTGGCACGCACTCGACGCCGCCAGGGACATCGATGCCGCCTTCGACGCCGACATCGTTCACCACGTCGGCTGGGGATCGCTTCAGGGAGGCTCCCGGCTCTGGCAGCTGGGCAAGCCCTTCCTGTTCGGTCCGGTCGGCGGAGCCCAGCACGCACCGGCCGCGTTCAAAGAGTACTTCGGGTCGAGTTGGCGAAGAGAATGGCTCCGCACCACGATTTCCGTCCGCTCGACTCGGTTTCTCCCCACGATCCGAGGCCCATTTCAACACGCCGAGGCGATACTGGCCGCCAATCGCGAAACCTATGATCTGGCCCGGCGCATCGGCGCCAAACGAATCGAGCTCATACGTGACGTGGCGATCCCCCCTGATCTCATCGTCGACAGCGTGCAACGTCGTCCCGACGACAAGTCGCTTCGGATCGTCTGGCTCGCCCGCCACATGCCTCGCAAAGGTCTGGCCCTCGCTCTCGATGCCTTCGCCAAGGTCGCCCCGGACTGCCCCGTGCAACTGACCGTCGTCGGAGCCGACGGCACGGCGCCGGAGCTGGTTGAACGATCCGAGCGGATTCGATCGGCGTCGGACGACGCCAACCGCCTGGTCTTTCGCGGTGTCCTCGATTGGCCGGCCGCCCAGGCAACTCTGCGTGACGCCGACGTCTTCCTGTTCACCAGCCTCCGCGACACGACCGGGGTGCAACTCCTCGAGGCAATCGCCAGCGGCCTCGCGGTGATCACCCTCGACCATCACGGCGGTGGCGAGATCGTGAGCGACGACATCGGCATCACGGTGCCGGTGATCGACCCGGAAACCACGTCGAGCGGGATCGCCGATGCCATCGAGCGACTGGCCAACGACCGTGAACTCACCTTCCAGCTACGTGAGAACGCACGAGCGAAAGCGCCGTCGTTCTCCTGGCCCAAACACGCAGCGTTCATCGATGCCCTCTATCAGGACATCCTCAGCCAACAGCCCTGAGCCACGAGGTGCCCGACCGGCGACGCTCCTCCCCGCGAACCGGACCGAGAGAATTGGGGGTGGTGGCGTTGCCCTGTCGCTAGAGGTCGGCCACCGTGGCCTCGACCAACCAGTCGACCACGGCCTTGAGCGCCTGCTCCCGACTCGACCCCTGCTCGAGGGCGGCGTTGTAGACGGCCCGCTGTTGATCGGCGCTGGTGCCCCGCTGGAGGATCGTCCGGCTGTGAAGCAGCTCGTCGACACAGTCGAAAGCCTCGGCCTCGGGCATGACCATCTCGATCATCTCCTCGAGGAGGGCCGAGTACGGCACGTTCGCCCCGACACCGAAGTCGATGAGCCCCTCGTCGGCTCCGTAGCGTTGGGCTCGCCACCGGTTCTCATCGATCAACATGTTGGCGTAGGTCCTCCACCGCTGGTTGGACCGACGAAGCCGTTGCAGCATCCCGATGAGGCAGAGGTAGAGAGCGGCCACGGCCATGCCGTCGTTGAGGTACGTGCAGACATCGGCCACCCGCATCTCGAGGGTCGGGAACTTGCCGTGGGGACGGATGTCCCACCAGATCTTCGACGAGTCCTCGATCGCCCCCGCACTGGTCAGCGCCACCAGGTGGCGTTCGTACTCACTCCACGAGTCGAATCGCTCGGGAAGGCCCGTGCGGGGCAACTCGTCGAACACGGACAGGCGGTAGCATTTCAGGCCCGTGTCGTGTCCCTCCCAGAACGGCGAAGAGGTGGACAGCACCAACAGGTGGGGTAGGAAATAGGCTAGCTGGCCGAGCATGTCGATACGATGCTCGCGATCCTCGACCCCGACGTGCACGTGCATCCCGCAGATGACCATACGCCGAGCCACCTCCTGCAGATCGTTGGCCAGGGTCGAGTACCGTTCGGCGTCGGTGTGTTTGAGCTTCCTGGCTATGGCCGTCGGGTGGGTCGAGGAGGCGATGAAGGCCAAACCCTGGGCTGCGGCCGCCTCACCGACGGCCGTCCGCAACTGCCGGAGGCAATCATTGAGCTGTGGAATCGATGTACAGACGCCGGTCCCGACTTCGACCTGGGCCCGCAGGAACTCCGGCGTGGCAAACCCGACCTCGGCGCCAATGCACCTCTTCACCGAATCGATGACAAAGGCCTGGACGCTGGTCTCGGATACGAGTTCGCCGGTCGACGGGTCGACGAGCAGGTACTCCTCCTCGATTCCGATGGTGAACGCCGCTTGGTCCTTGCGCATTACTGACGACCTGTTTGTTGCCGCGCTCATGCCCTCAGCGTAGGGTGCAATGACCCGAAACGCCCAGTCATCGGAACCGTGGACCTACGATCGCCGACGCCGCTGGTAGAGGGTGAGGCTCTGCTTCACCGGAACGAGGTCGCGGCGATACTGGCGATGGGCTTCGGCCACCGCCTCGTCGGCCTCGGCCCTCAGCTGATCGATCTTCTCGTGGAGTTCGGCCACCTCGGCCTCGAGTTCGAGGACCCGCTTCACCCCCGCGAGGTTCAAGCCCTGCTCGGTCAACTCCTGGATCCGCTGCAGATCGGCGATGTCCTGATCGCTGTAGCGGCGGCTGCCGCCGCCGGTGCGGGCCGGCTCCACCAGGCCCTTCCGCTCGTAGATCCGCAGGGTTTGGGGATGGCATCCGGCCAGTTCGGCGGCCACCGAAATCACATAGACGGCCCGGTTCGAGAACTCCGTCGCCTGGTTGTCACTGGCCATGATCCCGTCCCCTTTCCGCTGTGTGTGTGGGGTACTAGTTCCTTCGTTGGACGGTCAGCTCGTGCTCGTCAAATGGTCGCGAGGTGAGGCGGTGGTGGCCGCTCCGAACGCCTCGACTGCGGCCCGCTGCTCATCGGAGAGTTCGGACGGAACGTCGACCTTCACGGTGACCAGCAGATCGCCGGTGGACTTCTTGGTGGCGACGCCCCGCCCCTTGACCCGGAACGTCTTGCCCGAGGGCGTTGCAGGCGGGATCTTGAGCGTGACGGTCGAGCCGTCGAGCGTCGGCACCGTGATCCGGCCGCCCAGGGTGGCCTCGGCGAACGTGATCGGGACGTCGATCGTGAGGTTGTCGCCCTTTCGGCCGAACAACTCGTGGTTGCCGACCCGGACCACGACGTAGAGATCGCCGGCCGGACCACCGTTGCGGCCGGGGGCACCTCGGCCCTTCAGCCGGATCCGCTGCCCGGTCTTCACCCCGGCGGGTATACGGACCTTCACCTGGCGGGGTTTGCGTTCGATGCCGCTACCCCGACAGGTCGGACAGGGGTTGGTCACGACCCGCCCCCGACCGCCGCAGCGGGGACAGGGCTGGCTCAGGGAGAAGAATCCTTGATCATCGTCGAGCACACCGCGGCCATGGCACTGACTGCAGATCTCCGGCGAGGTTCCGGGGGCGGCGCCGGAGCCGTGGCAGGTTTCGCAGGCGGCATCGGAGGTCAGATGCACCGACGTGGTCACACCTTTGACGGCCTCGTCGAAACTGAGCGTCAGGTCGGCTTCGAGGTCGTCGCCCCTACGGGGGCCGGTACCCGGACCGGGGCCACCACGGGTGGCCCGCCCGGCGCCGAACAGACCGCCGAGAATGTCGGAGAGATTGCCGGCGTCGAAATCGAAGCCGGCACCGCCGCCGGCGTTGCCGAACGGGCTGCCGCCGCGGGCCCCGCCGCCGAACATCCCGGCGGCCGGACCGTACTTGCGGATCTGGTCGTACTCGGCCCGTGTCTTGGCGTCGCTCAACACGTCGTAGGCCTCGGAAACCTCCTTGAACTTCTCCTCGGCGCTCTTGTCGTCGGGATTGGCATCCGGATGGAACTGACGGGCCAGCTTGCGGTAGGCCTTGGTCAGCTCCTTGTCCGAGACGTCGGAGGAGACGCCCAGGATCTTGTAGAAGTCCTTTTCGAGCCAGTCATGTTGCGACATTGCGTGTGCTTCGTTCTTTCCTCGTACCCGATGTTTCGGCCGAGGGCCGAAACTCGTGCTGATAGGGCATGGCCCCGATCAGCCCCGGACCCGGACCATGGCCGGTCGGACGACGCGGCCCTTCCACGAATAGCCGGCCCGCATGACCTCGGCCACGACCGGACCCGCCTCACCGCCTTCACCGTCCTCATGCATCACGGCCTCGTGAAGGTTCGGGTCGAACGGGGCCTCGTCGGGGTCGATTCGTTCGAGACCCTGCTTGGCCAGGGCCTCGAGCAGCGTGGCCCGCATCGGGGCCACGTCCTCCACGCCGCTCGACAGTGCACCGTCGAAGGCATCGAGTACGGGCAACATCTCACCGATGAGACCCTCGTTGGCCCGCTCGCGGGCCTCGGTCTCACGTTTGGTCACCTGCTTGCGGTAGTTCTCGAACTCGGCCTGGATCCGACGGGAGGCCTCCAGATATTGATCCCGCTCGGCGGTGACCCGCTCGAGATCCGAGACCAGCCCCTCGACCGACAACTCCTCGTGCGCCTCCTCGGAAACGCCCTCGGCGGCCGGATCGGTGTCACCGGAACCTTGGTCGGCCCCATCCTCGGTCTGAACCTGCTGCGGCCCGGGACCGCCGGCTGCGCCGTTGGCGCCCGGAGGATGGGTGCCCGCCGGGTTGGGGGCCGGATCGGCCGCCGCCTGCGTGGCGGCGGTGTCATCCGGCCCCGCCTCGGGAGGGCTCATCGAGTCGCGTTCGGCGTTGACGTCGCTCACGCGTCGTCCCCGGCATCGTCCTCGTCGACGATCTCGGCGTCGACGACCTCATCGTCGTCGGGCATCGAGGTGTCGGCCCCGCCGGCTTCCGCGTTGGCCGCGGCCGACGCCTGCTCGTAGAGCTTGGTCGACACGGTCTGGCTGGCTTTCACCAGCTTCTCGGTGGAATCCTTGATGGCTTCGATGTCGTCACCATCGAGGGCGGTCTTGACCTCGGCCAGCGCCTCGGTGACCGATTTCTTCTCGTCGTCAGGGATCTTGTCGCCCTGATCGGCCAGCAGCTTCTCGGTCTGGTAGACGAGCGAGTCGGCGTTGTTGCGGATCTCCGCCTCCTCACGACGCTTGCGGTCGTCCTCGGCGTGGGCCTCGGCATCCTTGACCATCTGGTTGATCTCGTCATCCGACAGGTTCGACTGACCGGTGATCGTGATCGACTGCTCCCTCTGGGTGGCCCGATCCAGCGCCGAGACGTGCACGATGCCGTTGGCGTCGATGTCGAACGTGACCTCGATCTGGGGCACACCACGGGGGGCGGGCGGGAGATCGACCAGCTCGAACTTGCCGAGGGTCTTGTTGTACATCGCCATGTCGCGCTCACCCTGGAGTACGTGGATCTGCACGGACGGCTGATTGTCGTCGGCCGTGGAGAAGACCTCGCTCTTGCGGGTGGGGATGGTGGTATTGCGCTCGATGAGCTTGTGCATGACGCCACCCTTGGTCTCGATACCGAGCGACAGGGGGGTCACGTCGAGCAGGAGCACGTCCTTGACATCGCCCTTCAACACACCGGCCTGGATGGCGGCGCCGATGGCGACCACCTCGTCGGGGTTGACCGTCTTGTTGGCTTCCTTGCCGGTCATCGACTCGACGAGCTCGGTCACGGCCGGCATACGGGTCGAGCCACCGACCAGGATGACGTGGTCGATCTCGGCCTGCTTCTTGCCGGCGTCGGCCAAGGCCTGCTCGACCGGAGCCTTGACCCGCTTGAGCAGGTCGGCGGTCAGCTCCTCGAACTTGGCCCGCGACAGGGTGAGTTCGAGGTGCAACGGACCGTCGGCGGTGGCGGTGACGAACGGCAGATTGATGTTGGTCGACATGACCTGCGACAGCTCGATCTTGGCCTTCTCAGCCGCCTCCTTGAGCCGCTGGGCCGCCATCTTGTCGGAGCCGAGGTCGACACCGTTGGAGTTCTTGAACTCGGTCACCATCCAGTCGATGATGGCCTGGTCCCAGTCGTCGCCACCGAGCTCGGTGTCACCGGAGGTCGACTTGACCTCGAACACGCCGTCGCCGATCTCGAGAATCGAGACGTCGAACGTACCGCCGCCGAGGTCGAACACCAGGATGGTCTGATCATCGTCGTTGCCCTTGTCGAGACCGTAGGCCAACGCGGCTGCAGTGGGCTCGTTGATGATGCGCAACACGTTGAGGCCGGCGATCTGGCCTGCCTCCTTGGTTGCGGTCCGCTGGGCGTCGTCGAAGTAGGCGGGCACCGTGATCACCGCATCGGTGACGGTGTCGCCCAGATAGGCCTCGGCGTCGCGCTTCAGCTTCATCAAGGTACGGGCACTGATCTCCTGGGCGGTGTAGGTCTTCCCGTCGATCTCGGTGCTCCACTTCGTACCCATGTGGCGCTTCACGGAGCGGATCGTGCGATCGGGGTTGGTGATGGCCTGTCGCTTTGCCACTTCGCCGACGAGAACCTCGCCGCCGTCCTTCGAGAAGGCGACGACGGACGGGGTGGTACGGGACCCCTCGGCGTTGGGAATCACGACCGGGTCGCCGGCTTCGAGGACCGACACCACCGAGTTCGTGGTTCCGAGGTCAATTCCAACGGCTTTTGCCATATTGTTTCAAGCTCCTCTTTGCTCTGAGTTCGAGATCGGGGGCGGCTCCGGGGGGACGATCACCCTCGTGAGACCCATTGAATCAGGGTTGCGGGTTCCATGCTACAGACTTGAGTATGTCGCTATCAACTTTTCTCTTCCTTGTCTTTCAGAAACACTCCGCTTGGGGCGCTGGTTCGTCGTCTGCACGCCGATCGAACGGTGATGCCGTCCAACTCGGTCGCCCAAGATTCGACACGCTAGGCTTGTCCCGCACCGTGTCAAGCCACAGATCTGGGAGGGACCAGGGGGGGCTGTACCGGCCGGTGAAGTCTCAGGCGCGACAGGAGAAGCCGTGGCCGATCAAACCGAAACCCAGCAGGGATGGTTGACCGAAGAGGACATCGCCACGGTGCGCGGCCGGGTTCCCATCGTCTACGTCGAAGCCGTCCCGGTCCGGGTCGACGACCACGGCGAGGTGACGAGGATCGGCCTGCTGCTGCGGGCCATGCCCGACGGCACCATCAGCCGCAGTGTCGTCAGCGGCCGGGTGCTGTTCGGTGAACGCCTGCGGGATGCGCTGATTCGCAACATAGAGAAGGATCTGGGCTCCCTCGCTCTGCCGAAGATCCCGGTCGACCCGGCACCGTGCACAGTCGTCGAGTACTTCCCCGACTCCGACGTCTCCGGCTACACCGATCCCCGCCAGCATGCAGTCAGCCTGGTCTACGTCGTGCCGGTCGAAGGGATCTGCGAACCGTCACAGATCACCCTCGACATCGCCTGGCTGACACCAACCGAAGCCGACAGCCCGGAGGTGCGGGCCGAGATGACCTCGGGCCAGGACCGTCTCCTACGGGTCGCCCTGGCCCATGCCGGCTGTTTGCCCTGAGCGTTTCGGCTAACCTGACGGCTGAATCTGTGTAATCGAGCGCTACAAGGAGCGGATATGAAGGTCGCCATCCTGACCGGCGGCGGAGACGTCCCCGGCCTGAACCCCTGCATCAAGGCCGCTGTCAACCGGGTCGTAGACGCCGGATCCGAGATCATCGGCATCCGCCGAGGCTGGGGTGGGCTCGTGAATTGCAATCCCGCCGATCCCGACACACTGGCCGTCAACACGATGCCGCTCGACGCCGCCCGCGTCCGCACCGTCGACCGCAGCGGCGGCACCTTCCTTCACACGTCTCGGACCAATCCGGGTCGGGTCAAGGGATCGGAGGTGCCCGACTTCCTCGCAGACCGGTTCACCGGCGACGGGCCGCATGATCTCACCGGGCACGTGCTCTCGGTTCTGGAGGCCTTGGGAGTCGACGCGCTGCTGCCGATCGGTGGCGACGACACCCTGTCCTACGGCTTGCGTATGCACAACGAGGGTGTGCCCGTCATCGCCATCCCGAAGACGATGGACAACGACGTACACGGCACCGACTACTGCATCGGCTTCTCGACCGCGGTGACCCGGGGCGTGGAGTTCATTCACAACCTGCGGACATCAACCGGCTCGCACGAGCGCATCGCCATCGTCGAGCTGTTCGGCCGGTATTCGGGCGAGACGTCGCTGATCACGGCGTACCTCTCGGGAGTCGATCGGGCCCTCATCTCGGAGGTGCCGTTCGACATCGACCGGCTGGCCGAGATGGTCATGGCCGACAAGGCCTCCAACCCGTCGCACTACGCCATGATCACGGTTTCGGAGGGGGCGACGGTGAAAGGCGGCGAGGTCCATCTGTCCGGGGAGGCCGACGCCTACGGCCACCGCAAGCTCGGCGGCATCGGCCGCACCGTCGGAGAGCTGCTCAAGGAAGCCACCGGCGAGGGCATCATCCTGCAGGAGGTCGCCTATCTGATGCGGTCGGGCCGCCCCGACAGCCTCGACCTCATGGTGGCCACCAACTATGCGGTGATGGCCGCCGACCTCGCGTTGGACGGATCCTCGGGTCGAATGGTGGCGTTGCGGTCCGGCACCTACACGAACGTGCCGATCAGCGTGACGGGTGAGGGCGTGAAGCGGGTCGACATCGACGAACTCTACGACTCCGCAAACTACCGGCCCAAGGTCCGCCACGTCGGCGGCAAGCCGATGTTCCTCTACTAGGAGGCGGCCGGCCCGGGCGACCTGATCATCCGTCCCCCCGCCTTCGAACTTTTCGGACTTCTCGACCCGTTTGAGCAAGGAATTCGCGGAACTCGACCCGGCTGGTGGGTCGGCCACTCAGAAAAGTTGCGGGTGGGAGCGCAGGCCGTCACGGCCCGGAGTATGGTTGCGACAGTTTCGGAGGTTGCCTCCCGTCTGCCCGTCGAGCAGGGGAGGCCTCCCTGGCCGCCGACAACATTCGAGCCGAAGTCGAGCTCATGGCACGTGGACGTCAACACGGAGCTTTGAGTCGGGAGCAGGCGTTGAGGGCCGGGATGAGTGCCGCCCAGGTCGATCGCCGATTGCGTCGTCGCCAGTGGTTGCCTCTGGCCGCTCGGGGCTGGTACGTCCTGGCTGCGCATGCCGAGAATCCCTTGGCCGCGTTGACGGCTGCGACGAGATCGTTGGCCGGCCCGGCTTGGGCTGATTCGGCGTTGCCTCTCTTCGGCATGGGCGATCATCCTCACATCCCGATGGTGGCATCCGACCGCGACCACTCCGGCCCAGGTATCCAGCGAGTCCACGTCACCCGACTCGACGACCTACCACGAACCACGGTCGACGGCATCGATACCGTCACCGCTGCCGTCGCCGTGGTGTCCTCCGGACGCTGGCTCCGGTCCGAGACGGACCTCCAGGTCCTGATCGACCGGGCCATCCGCAGCGGTACGACCACTTGGCGGGAGGTCGAGCAGGTGCTCACCATCTTCCCCTGTCGAGGGCGGGCCGGTTCCACGAAGATGCGCATCGTCCTCGCCGACCGGCGCAGCGACCCAGCTCTGCCGCTTTCCGACTGGGGTCGACGATTCGTGGCCGGACTTGCCGACAGCGCCCTACCCCGACCCAGGTTGGAATATCGCGTGGTCGACAAGACGGGCCGGCTGATCGCCCAGGTCGACGCCGCCTATCCCGAGCATCGCTACGCCATCGAGCTCGACAGTCACGCCTACCACATCAATCCTGAGGCGTTCGAGCTGGATCGCCGACGGGACGGCGATCTGGCACAGGTGGGTTGGCTGGTCCGGCGCTTCACCTGGCAGCAGTGGAACAAGCTGCGACCGTGGGTCGTTGCCACAATCCGGGCGGATTTGGAGGCCCGGCCGGGGCACGGCCAGACGCCATAGGCCGTCTCCTGCTCGGGCGACTCAATCCCCGGCCCTCGCCGAACTTTTCGGGCTTCCCGACCCCTCCGCCGGGTCGAGGAACTCGAAAACCTGCCCGACATGGGTCGACCGGTCCGAAAAGTTCAGAGGGTTGTGGCTGGAGGCGTCAGTCGAAGGCGATGAGGCTGGGGTTGTAGTCGTCGGGGGCCTGGTAGCCGAGCAGGTTCATGACCGTGGCCGCCACGTTGCTCAAGCCGGCGCCCTCCACCGCAGCCATGTGGTACTCGCCGCCGTGACGAGGATCGTGGATGGCGAACGGGACGGGGCTGAGCGTATGCGAGGTCTTGGGTGACCGGACGCCGTTGGACTCGGTGTACATGATGTCGGCGTTGCCGTGATCGGCGGTGTAGATGAGGATGCCGTCGAGCTCGTCGATGACCCGCATCAGCCGCTCGACGCACTCCTCCACCACCTCCATCGCCTCGATGGTGGCGTCGAGGTCGCCGGTGTGGCCGACCATGTCACCGTTGGGGAAGTTGATCCGACCCCAGCGGTAGCGACCGGTCTCGAGCAGCTTGATCGTCTCGTTCGTGATCTCCCGCACCTTCATACCCGGGGTCTTGTTGAACTCGACGTTGTCGGACGGAATCTCGACGTAGGTCTCCAGCTCGGGGTCGACGTAGCCGGAGCGGTTGCCGTTCCAGAAATACGTGACGTGACCGTATTTCTGCGTCTCGCTGATGGCGAAGCTGGGCAGGCCCTCGGCGCACAGGTAGTGGCTCATCGTGCGGGAGATGGAGGGCGGGGAGACGAGATAGTTCTCCGGCACGTGGGTGTCGCCGTCGTACTCGAGCATCCCGGCGAAGAAGACGTCGGGGTGGCTGACGGCGCCGTTGGCGGTGCGGTCGAAGGGTGTGAACTCGGACTCCTCGTAGGCCCTGGAGATCTCGATCGCCCGATCGCCCCGAAAGTTGAACAGGATCACGGCGTCGCCGTCGGCCATCGTGCCGATCGGATCGCCGTTCTCGTCGACGACCACGAACTCCTCGAGGTACTGATCACCCCGATCGGTCTCGACGTACATCGTCTCCACCGCATCGGTGGCCGACAGGAACGCACGGCCGGCGCCGTGGGTATGGCACTGGTAGCCACGCTCGACCATGTCCCAGTCGGCCTCGTAGCGGTCCATCGTGATGAACATGCGACCACCGCCGGAGCCGATACGGAAATCCGCCCCCTCGTGGCCTTCGTTGATCTCGCTCAACACCGCTTCGGTGGCGTCGATGTAGTCGAGGGCGGACCGGGAGGGGACATCGCGACCGTCGTGGAGGATGTGGACCCGGGCTCGGCGCACCCCTTCGTCGGCGGCCTGGCGCAACATGGCATACAGGTGAGCGGTGTTGGAGTGGACGTTGCCGTCGGAGTGCAGGCCGAGGAGATGCAGGGTGCCACCGTCGAGGGCCCGCCCGATCGCCGTCTTCCAGTGCTTCGACTCGAACAGCGACCCGTCGGCCAGCGCCTTGTTGACGAGCTTGGCCCCCTGGTCGAAGATACGACCGGCCCCGAGGGCATTGTGACCGACCTCGGAGTTGCCCATGTCGTCGTCACTCGGCAGGCCGACGGCCTCGCCATGGGCGGCGAGTTCGGTGTAGAGCGGCGAGCGGGCCAGGGCATCGAGTGTCGGGGTGTGGGCGCGGTACACCGCATTGGAGTCGACGGGCGGGGCCACTCCCACACCGTCGGCCACGATGATCAAGAGCGGTCCGGATCGTCCGCCGAAGTCCGGGAGCGGGCGAAGGGAGAGAGCCTGAGACGTCGCGGCGGACTCGGTGTCGGAATCGGTGGCAGCCATGACTTCCAGGATAGATCAGTCGACGACCCGCCCTCCATCGGTGGCGACGAGCGGGGCACGTGAAAGCCGGCCGGCAGCGCCGGCCTTCACGTCGTCCCTGGGCCGAGCCGGGTGTAACCCTCAGGCCACAGCCAGCTCGGCGCCGTCCGGTTCGTCGTTGCGGGGTTTCCCGATCAGCAGGTACAACGACGGAACGATGAACAGGTTGACGAGGGTCGAGGTGACCAGGCCGCCGAGAATGACGATGGCCATCGGGTATTCGATCTCGTGACCGGGCAGGTTTCCGGAGATGACCAGCGGAATCAAGGCCAAGCCGGTGGTCAACGCCGTCATCAGGATCGGGGCCACTCGCTCCCTCGCTCCCCGCAACACCAGTTCGGGGCCGAACGTCATCCCCTCATGCTGTTCGAGGTGCTGGTAGTGGTTGATCATCATGATGCCGTTCCTGGCTGCGATACCCAGCACCGTCAGGAAACCGACGAGTGAGCCGAGCGACAGGATGCCTCCGAAGAGCGACGCTGCGTACACCCCGCCCGCGAGTGCGGTCGACAGGGCGAAGAACGACAGCACGGCCAACCGGAGGCTGTTGTAGGAGATGTACAGCAGAGCGAAGATCAACGCTGCGGCCAACAGCGACACCCGGAAAAGGTTCTGGGACGCCTGCTGCCGTTCGGCAAACTCGCCGAGCAGCTCCGGGTAGTAGCCGGTCGGAAACTCGGTTTCCTCGAGGATCTCTTCCACGGCTTCGACGCCGGAGGCCAGATCCACGCCGTCAAGGTCCGCCTCGATATGAATCCGGCGAGCCAGGTTCTCCCTGTTGACGGCATTGGCGGTCGGCACGATGCTGACATCGGCGATGTCCTGCAACGCCACCCGGCCACCGTCCGCTGTCTCGATCGGCAGGTTGTAGATGTCGGTCATGCTGTCGCGATTCTCCGGCGCGCTCCAGATGTTGACGTCATAGGTCCGGTTGGCGGTGTGGATGTCGCCGGCCTCTTCCCCGGCCAGCAGGTACCCGGCCTGTCTACGTACATCACCCGGCTTGACGCCGTACTCGCTGGCCCGGTCGAGGTCGACCGTGATGTCGATCTGGGGAATGTCGACGAGGAGCTCGGTGTGGACCTCGGTGAGACCGTCGATGGCGGCCATCTGCTCCTCGATCTCGGCCGCCTTCTCCCGGAGTACATCCAAGTCCTCGCCGTAGATGCGCACGACGATCGGATGGCTCGACCCGGTGAGCACCTCCCGGATCCTCTCCTTCAGGTAGGTCTGGACGTCACGGACCAACCCCGGGTAGCCGTCGACCAGCGTCTGGATCTCCTGGAGCGTGTCGTCGTAGTCGACCGAGGGGTCGACACTGACCCAGTTCTCACCGAAGTAGACACCGTAGACCTCGTCCATGAGCAGGGCCTGACCGATGTGTGAGCCACAGTTGTTGACACCGTCGATGGTCATGAGCTCCTGGCATGCCAGCTCGGAGATCCGGACCATCTCGGGGTGGGACGTGCCCGGCTTCCCGAGCCAGTGCATCAGGAAGTCACGTTCCTTGAAGTCGGGCAGCAACTCCTGTCCGAGACGGGGATACAGGCCGGCACCGGATGCGGCGAGGATGGCGAGAGCACCGACTGCCAGCATCGGCCGGCCCACCAGCGGTTTCAGCGCTTTGGTGTATCCCCGATGCAGCGGCCCGATGAGCGGTGACTGGCGGCGCTCGAGGGAGGCGTTGCGCAACAGGATGTAACTCAAGGCCGGCGTCACGGTCATGGCGATGAAACCCGACACCAGCACGGCGATCACGTAAGCCCGGGCCAGTGGTTGGAAGAATGCTCCGGACAGTCCCTCGAGGAAGAACACCGGCGCCAGGGCCACCGCCTCGATGAGAGATGCGTAGATGATGGCGTTGCGGACCTCGACCGAGGCGTCGATGACAACCTTCGACGTGGGGACGTGCACCCCGCTGGCCCGTTGTTCCCGTAATCGACGAACGATGTTCTCGACGTCGACGATGGCGTCGTCGACGACCGCGCCGACCGCGATCACCAACCCGGCCAGCACCATGACGTTGATCGTCGACACGGTGGCCCCGAACATGGGCATGACCAGCAGCGTCGCCACCAGTGACAGCGGGATGATGGTGGCACTGATGAGCGCCGTGCGCCACTCGTACAGGAACAGCAAAAGGATGAGGACGACGAGGGCGGCACCGATGAGGATGGCCCTGGTCAGGTTCTCGATGGAGATCTCGACGAACGTGGCCGGCCGGAAGATGGTCGTGTCGTACTCGAGTTCGGGCAGTCCGGGCGCCATGTCGGCCATGGCCGCCTCGACACCCTCGGTGACCTCGACGGTGTTGGCCCACGGGAATTTCTCGACGATGAGCAGAAGCCCCTCGCCGTCGTTGACCACGGCGTCGCCGATCATCGGCCAGGTGTCGTGGACGACCGTGCCGACGTCTTCGAGCCGAAGCTGTTCGCCGTTGGCGTCGGTGCGATCGTTCAGCGGGACCTGCCCGAGGGTGTCGGCGTCCGTGACCGCCGACTCGTAGTGCACCGGCAGCCGGGTGGACTCGGTGTCGATGAACCCGCCGGTGCCCACGACTGCGCCCTCGGAGTAAAACACCATGCCCGAGTCGAGGGTGTCGGACATGACCTGCATGACCTCGGTCGAGGTCACGTTGTGTTCAGCGAGCAACTCCGGGTCGACCTGCATTGTCGGGATGTCGATACGTTCACCCCAGATGGCAACATTGGCCACGCCCGGAACGCGAAGGAGCCGTTCCCGGATGGTCCAATAGGTGATCATCGACAGGTCGACCGTCGACAGGGTGTCGCTGCGAATACCGATCTTGACGGTTCGGGCGGTGGACGACAGCGGTGGCATCATGTTCGGCGGTGCCGCCCAGGTCGGCAGGGTCGGAACGACCAGTGACAGGCGCTCTTGAACGGCCTGGCGGGCCTCCATCAAGTCCGTTCCCCGTGCGAAGATGAGCTTGATGGACGACAGTTGCTCCACCGACTTCGAGCGCATGATCTCCAGATCGGGAAGGCCGGCAAAGGCCTCCTCGAGCGGGGCGGTGATCAGCAGCTCGACCTCCTCGGCCGAGAGCCCGAGGGCCGGGGTCTGGATCTCCACCTGGGGCGGCGCGAACTCCGGGAACACGTCGATCGGCATGCGCTGGATCTGCACCACTCCGAGGACGAGCACGACGAACGCCGCAAACGCCACCACGAAGCGGTAACGGAGGCTGAGACGGACCAGTGTGTGAAGTTCGTTCATTTGCCTACTCCTGTGTCCGTTCCGTACAGCTCGGCGACGGAGGCGATCGCAACCTCCGTCCCCACCTCGGGGGCTTCGGTGAGGTAAACCGTGTCGCCTTCGATGTTGTCGACCACGACCTGGACCCGCTTGTAGCTGAGCGGACCGATCTGCTGATAGACCCAGGTCGCTCCGTTGACGTCGTAGATCAACGCGGCGTAGGGAACGGTGAGCAGGTCGCCGGCGCCGTCGGCGACGGTGACGGGGGCCGTATCCATCTTGAGCCGCTCGGATGCCTTCGCGGTGAGAGCCACCTCGTTGACGCCATCGGCGGTTGCCGTCAGCTCGTAGGGCTCGACCTTCTCGTAGGCCGTCTCGTTCCCGCAGGCCACCAGGCCGATCATGGTGATCGAGGCGATCAGCACCATCATCGGATAGGTGATCAAGTGATCGGTGACCGAGCGATCGGGCGGACCGCCGGCTGGCGACGGCAGTCGATCAGGCGCCATCGGAGCCACTCCCCGTCGACACGGGCTCACTGTCGGCAGCTGCTTCCCGGTCACCATTGGTGGTGATATCGATCGGTTCGACGGGTGTTCGCAGATCGATCGGGTCGTCGGTGTCGACGTCGGCTTTGAGCCGTTCGTAGACCACGGGAATGACAACTGAGGTCGCCAGCAGCGACGTGACCAGGCCGAACAGCATGACAACGGCCATGGGACGCAGGATCTCCAGCCCGGGCGCATTGCCCAGGAACAGCGATGGCAGCACGAGCAGTGCGATCATCACCACCGAGGCCAGCGCGGCCGGAACCCGCTCCCGGGCGGCCTCCCGCATCGGTTCCGGCCCGGCATCGACGGCGTCGAGTTCCAGGGTGCGGGCTCGATCGATGACCAGCATCGCATGGCGCACCGTGAGGCCGGTGACGGCGAGGAGGCCGAACGCTACGGCCAGGGTCATCTCGCCGCCGACCACGATGGCGCCGATGACGCCGCCGATCAGAGCGGCCAGCACGGCTACCAGGACGCCGGCGGCCAGTCGCCACCCTCCGAACGCCGCCTGGATAAGCAGATACACACCGACAAGGGCGGCGGTGGCCAGCAGCAGAAGACGCCCTGGACCACCCTGATCGGCGTCCGCACGTCCGACGATCTCGGCCCGATACTCCTGGGGGAAGCTCACCTCCTGGAGTGCCGTTTCGATGTCGTCGGCCACTGCGGCCTCGCTGCGTCCGTCGACGATGACGTCCACGTCGGCGAACCGGGAGACGGCATCCCGGCGGATGTTCAGCGGCACATCGACCATCTCGATGTCGGCCAGCTCGCTCAGCGGCGCCTGCGACCCGTCCGGCAGGTCGATGAGCAGCGATTCGAAGTCGCTGGTCTCGTCCCGCAGTTCGGGCTCGGCCCAGACGACGACGTCGAAGACCTTCTGCTCCTCGAACAGGCTGCCGACCTGCAGCCCGGAGAACAGCGTGGTTGCCTGCCGTCGCACGTCGCCGGGCAAGATGCCGTACTGTTCGGACTGATCCAGTCGAACCGTCACGTTGAGCTGCGGCTCGAGGACCTGATCCTCGACGGAGGCCGAGGACACGCCGTCGACGACGTCGACCAACTCGGCGATCTCCCGGGCCTTGGCGTCGAGTTCGCCCAGCTCGACACCGTAGACCCGTACGATGAGATCGGAGGTCGGACCGTTCAGCGCCTCGTCGAGGCGCTCGGGAATGAACGTCTGGCCCACGGTGGCCGATCCGGGTAGACCGGCACTCACTTCTTCGATGGCTTCGACGGTCGCGTCGCGATCGGCACCTTCGCTGAACCGCACCCAGAGTTCCGCGGTGTTGACGTTCACCGTTCGATCGCCGGTCTCGGCCCGGCCGATGTGAGCGCTGACACCTTCGACACCGTCGATGGCGGTCAGCTCGTCGGTTGCCGACTGGATCGTGTCGAGCATGACGGCCGGCGAGGTCCCCGGCTCCGCCTCCCAGTGCAGGAGGGCATCGTCCTGCTGGAACGTCGGCGTCCAGGATCGATCCATCAGGGCGATGACGCCGATGGACACGACGGCCAGCACGGCGACTCCGCCGAGAATGGCCGTGCCGCTGATGCGACCGACCGACTCCGTAATGCGGTCATAGATCGACATCACACGATCGGACGACGACGGCTCGGGCGCCTGAGCGATGTCGGTCATCAGCAGCGACGACAGAGCGGGGGTGAGCAGCATGGCGGAGATGAAGGCGACGGCCACGGCGATGATGTAGGAGGTGGCCAGCGGCGAGAACAGGTCGCCGGTCAACCCGGGCAGGAAGTACACCGGTACCACCACGAGGATCAGAATGACCGTGGCGGTGGCGACGGCTCGTCGCGTCTCGTTCCCGGCGAAGAAGATGGCCGATCGGGTGGAACCGACCTCATCGGCGGCGCGGGCCGCCTGGAGTCGTCTCGTGACGGTCTGGGTGTCGACAATGACTTCGTCGATGAGAACCGCCAGCGCGATGATCAGTCCGCCGATGGTCAACAGGTTGAGGGTCTCCCCCCGGTAGTCGAGCACGAGCAGTGCCAGGCTCAGGCTGGTCAGGATGACGACGAGACTGATCAGCGCCGATCGCCAGCTTCGGACGAACAGGGCGAGAGCGGCCAGGGCCAGGACGAGACCGACACCCAGGGCGATGATCAGGTTCGAGGTCATGGACCCGACGTAGTCGGCGGGCCGGAACAGCTCGGTGTTGATGTCGACGCCGGGAAGGCCGGCCCGCATGAGGCCCAACGTCGTTTCGACGTCATCGGTGACAGCGCCGGCGTCCGCTCCCGGGAAACGCTCGATCACGAGCAGCATGCCCGGCTCGCCGTCGATCAATGCGTCACCGATGAGCTGCTGATGGCTCTCGGTCACTTCTGCGACGTCACCGATCAGTAGATCAGGGTGGCCGACCATCGGAACTTTCTCCAAGTCCTCGGGCGACGCGATGGGCAGGAGATGGCGAATGCCGAGCCGCTGATTCGGAGTGTCGATCCAGCCACCGGTTCCCGGCTTCGACGACTCGAGGAACGTCAGGGGTGAAACCCAGAGGGCCTCGCCGGTCGTCTCCACCACCTCATCGAGCGTTACGCCGGCCGCGTTCAGATTGGCCGGATCGACCAGCACCTGAAGTTGGCGGTCGCGGTGGCCCCATACGGCCACGTTGGCCACACCGGGAACACCCAACAGGCGCGGCTTGATGTTCCATCGGGCCAGCACCCCCAACTCGACCATCGACATGTCATCGGACGAGAGCCCGACCATCATGACCCGGCTGTTGGACGAGAGAGGCTGGAGCATGACCGGTGGTTTGGACACGTTCGGTAGCGCGTGGGCCTGGGTGAGCCGTTCCTGGACCATTTGGCGGGCCCGTATCGGGTCGGTGCCGGGCTCGAACTGCATCACGATCGAGGACAGTCCTGCGACCGACTCGGAGCGGATGTCCTCCAGCCATGCGACCCCGTTGAGGAGATCGGCCTCGAGCGGGACGGTTATCAGCGACTCGACCTCGGCCGCGGAGAGGCCAAGGGCCTCGGTTTGAACTTCGACCAGTGGGGGATCGAATTCCGGAAAGACCGCGACCGTCGACGATCGCAACTGAAAGACACCAGCGATTATTGCCACAAATGCGAGGGCAAGTATTGCGACTCGAGCGCGCAAACCAACCCCGACCATCCATCGGATCATCCTGATTCCCCCTTCGGAGTATCGCTATAACTGTTCCCGTTTAATACGACAATTGCGTGGAGGCGGAAAAACGCGCCAACCACAGAGAGCCTGAGTGTCGAACAACCTCGGTGCCATTCCCCACCTGGCAAACTCACGCATCGAGCCGGCCAACAATGACACGGCTGTTCCTTTCCCTCAAAAAAGGAAAGCCTATGGGGTCATCGTAGACGAGGCCCGGCGAGCTGCGCCAGACATTTCCCCCAATTTGTTCGACTATTCTCACCGGCCATTGTTGCGGTGTAGCGACGCCTAGGTATTTCTACCCAAACTCACCGGTTGCCAATGCGTCGTCGATATCGATTTGGAGGAGGTCGGCCAACCGCTCGACATGAGGCTCCGCCACCATCGTCAAGTGGTCACCCGAGACGACCCGGATGATCAGTCCCCCGTTGGCCACCGGCGGCCACCCCAGATCGATGTCGAGGAAATGGCCGGTGAACGGATCCTCGGCCGCTTTGTAGACGGCCATCGGCGCCGGATAGGGCCGGTAGTCGTAGCGGAGCTGGCTCTGAATGTTCTCTTCGATGAAACGTCGCACCTCGAGCCGATGACCGGGGTCGAGACCGAGTCGACGACGCACCTCGGTTTCCCCGAGCTCGGCGAAACGCCGCAGCTTTTTCATCTGGTAGGCGGTGCGGCCGATCACGTAGTCCTTCGGATCGTCGCGCAGGGCATTCAGATGGGTGGCCAACCGGCCCCTGAGCCCGAGTTCCGTCTGCATCTGTATCGCAGCGGGGCCTGCGGCGTCGAACAACGCCAGCAACGCGACGTCGCGTCCGGCGCCAACCAGTTGTTGGGCCGTCTCGAAGGCAACGACGCCGCCCAGCGAAATCGCAATCAGGATGATCGGGCCGTCGGGACGGACCCGGTTGATCTCGGCGACGTATTCGGCGGCAATACCGTCCACCGAGGTCGGGCCCTCGGTGCGGAGGTCGGCGTCGTGCGTGGGCTGCCCCAGCCCGTACATCGGCTGGTCATCGCCGAGTCGGGCCGACAGCGGCCGGAAATAGGCACAATCGATACCGAGAACGTGGATGGCGAAAAGCGGCGGCCGCGTGCCGTTGGGCTGAATCGGCACAAGGAACGCCCCGGTGTCGAGGCCCTCGCCCGACACCGGGCCGGCGGGCGAGGCGATTGCTTCGATGGTGGCCACCAGACCACGCGGGGTCTGGGATCGATACAGGGCCGAGACCGGGATTCGTCGACCGAACTCCTCCTCGATCGCCAACAACAACTCGATTGCGGTCAGGGAGTGCCCGCCGTGGTCGAAGAACGAGTCGTCGAGTCCGACGTCGCGTTGGCCGAGGGCCTCGGCGAAGAGGCGAGCCATGGTGCGCTCCGCTCCCGTGGCGGCAGGGTCCTCGGACACCGACGTCCGCTCGATCCGACCCTCGGCTACGACCGAGGCCTCGAGCTCGGCCACGGCTTGGCGGTCGATCTTGCCGTTGGCCGTCTGGGGAAGATCGGATCGGAACCGGTAGACCGACGGCCGCCACAACGGCGGTAGGGCGTGGGCAGCCGCATCCCGCAGTGCGTTCTCGGTGACGGCGGCCCCCTGGCCCGCCGCGGCGTCGGTGCCGTCGGTGCCGTCGGTGTCGTCGGTGGCGGCAACCCAGGCGGCGAGACGCCGACCTGCCGCCGCGGTGACCACCGCGGCCCGGACACCCGGCACCGCGGTGAGTATCCGTTCGATCTCATCGGGCTCGACCCGTACGCCGCCGACGTTGAGCTGGTTGTCGACACGACCGAGGTAGTGCACGACCCCATCGATGACAACGGCCCGATCGCCGGTGGCGTAGGTGGACCCGAACTGTTCCGCCACCCCGGCGCCGCCCAGCACGAGCTCGCCGGCGACCCCGGCCGGACGCACGGCGCCGTCGGGGCCGCGGACCTCCAACCACGTGCCGGCGATCGGGGCGCCGATCGGGACCGGGTCGTCGCCGAAGCGCACGTGGTGGCCGGTGGCCCATACGGTGGCCTCGGTCGGCCCGTATTCGTTGGTCAGCCTCGACAAAGGGAAACGGCGGTAGTGCTGCTCCACGAGCCCGGGCGGACAGGCCTCGCCGGCCACGATCACCTGGCCTGGCCACCGTTGGCGTTCGCCGACGGGCCGGAGCCGCCCTCGTCGCTCCATCGAGTCGATCACGCCCTGGTAAAGGGTCGGCACCATGAGCGTGTGGGTGATACCACGGTCGACGAGCAGGTCGGCCACCGCATCCACGTCGTGGACTTCATCGTCGGTGGGTAGCACCAGCGTACCGCCCTCGGCCAGTGTCCAGAAGATCCCGGCCACGCTCGAGTCGAAGGACGCGCTCGACAACATCAGGTAGCGGAACTCGTCGACCGCGCCCGAGCGTTCAATCGGTGCCCCTGTGGCGTCGACCCCGTAGAACGGCGCCCGGGCCAGCGTGCTGGCGGTAAGCCGGCCGTGGGAGATCCGAACCGGTTTGGGTTCACCGGTGGACCCGGAGGTGAACATGAGGTAGGCGGGATCGTCGGGATCGACGATCGGCAGCGGCGTAAGGGGTACGCGGGGTTCGGCTGCGGAGTCGACCGACCGCGACGCCCACTCGACGAGCCCGGCGTCCACGACGATGCGGGCATCCGAGCGTTCGAGCAGCATCTCCCGCCGCTGCCGCGGATACGTGGGATCGACGGGTACGTAGGCGCCACCGGATCGCAGCACGCCGATGATCGCCACGATGAGATCGACGGAGCGGCCGACGGTGATCGCCACCGGGTCACCGGGCGTCACGCCCAGGCCGAGAAGGTGTCGGGCCAGATCGGCGGATCGTTGTCCGAGCTCATTCCAGGTCAACGACCGATCCCCACAGACCACCGCCGGTGAATCGCCCGCTGCATCCAACAACTCGACGATCCGGTCGAGCACCGGCCTTGATGCGGCGTCGGGTAACGCCGGGCCGTCGAGTCGGCTTGGCCGGTCGGGGCCGGCCGTCGAGGCACGGGCGGCGCTCGCCGCGGTGACGTCCACCAGGGCCCGGTCGATGGCGACGAGGATGCGCTCGGCCTGGGCCTCGGTAATCACCGAGCCCCGGTACTCGAGACTGAGGTCGAGCCGATCGGCTCGGCGCTCGACGAAGATCGTGGCGTCGGCCACGGCGGAACCGTTGGACAGAACCCGCTGCTCGGCCGTCGCCGACCCGACCGTGCCGGGACCGAGATCGTCGAAGGCCACGTAGACGGAGGGGGCGGCGGCCGGCAGGCCGGCCTCCCGGCGATCGGCCAGGATGCGGGCCAACGGAAAGGCCCGGTGGCTGAGCGTTTCGCCGAGCCGGCGGGCGACGGCCACCGGGTCGCGATCGACGACCAGCGGAACCGTGTTGAGGAAGTAGCCAACGAGCGAATCGGCGGCGGCGTCGGTTCGGGTCGAGGTTATCAACCCGACCTCGACCTCCGGTTCGGTGCTGAACGGATGAAGCGCCGCGCCGATGGCACACAGAGCGACGGCGAAGGCCGAAGCGCCGTCGGTGCGGTCGAGCGCGTCCGGCGGAACCGAGGCCGCTCGGACGAGGAACCCGTCGGATTCGGGTTCGAAAACCACGAATCCAGGCCGGTTTCCGCGCCCCACGTCCGCCTCGAGCCAGTATCGACGGTCCCGGTCCTCCCTCCGGGCCTGTTGCCACCGGCAGTAGCCGCCGTAGTCGGTTGGCAGTGGCTCGGGTTCTGACCCGGCGAGGAGTGTGTTGACCTCCCGCCAGATGATGTCGAAGCTCTCGGCGTCGGCCGAAGCGTGGTGGACGACGAGCAGTACCGCCATGGGACCGCCCCGGACCGGCTGCACCAGGCAGCGCAGGAGCGGGCCGCCGTCGAGGTCGAACGGCTCCCGGTGCACGGCCGCCAGAGCGCCGGCAAGATCGGCCTCGTCGACGGGATCGGCGGCCCGGAACGAGAGCGCCTCGGCACCCGACAACCGGCGCCGGTTCGCCCCGTAGGTCCACGACAGCGGCTGGTGGCGCTCGGTCACCCGCTCCAGGGCCCCGCACAGTGCGGCCTGGTCCCGTAGCACCTCGGCCGTTGCATCGAGCCGGTAGACCCGGCCGATGTTGTACATGATGTCGTCGGGCCGGGTCGCCTGATCGAACAGGATGGCCTGCTGGCCCGGTGACAGTTCGGGCATCACCTCGGCCGGCGACGGCGGAGGAGGCGTCGCCGACGGTGCGTCGTCGTCCTCACCCCCGGCGATGGGGCCGCCGGTTTCGACGCCGATGAGCGTGTCGAGCACGAGGGCCAGCGAACGAGGGGTGGTGTGGCGGAAGGCAAGGTCCTCGGCCGCGTCGATCGACAGGGTTTCGGCCAAAGCCACGATCGACTCCAGCGCGGCCAACGAATCGCCACCGAGGGCGAAGAAGTCGTCGTCGACGCCGATCGGCTCGATACCCAGCACCTTCTCCCACACCTTGACGATCTGGCGCTCGGTTTCGGTCGACGCCGGAACGTGCAGCCCGGCCGATGGCCGGTGCACCCGCTCCGGTGGCGGGAGGGCGTCGGTGTCCACCTTGCCGTTGGTGGTCAGCGGCACCTGATCGACGGGCACGAAGGCGGACGGGATGGCGTAGTCCGGGAGTCGTCGACCGAGAAAGCTGCGCAGCTCGGCGCCATCGGGAACGGGTTCGTGCTCGGCCTTCGGATTGCGCTCGAACCAGGCGGTCAGCACCTCACGGCGCCGGGGCTGATAGCCGACTTCGACCAGCATTGCGTTGACCTCGTCGAGGTCGAGCTGGTCGTCGAGCTCCTCGATCGCCTCATCTCTGGTCTTGTGGCCGAGCCGTACGTCCCAGGCGTAGGGAATGGCGTAGTTGTGGTACCCCTGCTCGGTGAGGTGGGTGTGGATGCCTGCGGCATTGATGAGACAGTTGGTCGAGCGACCGGTGTCGGGCGGCCGCACCCACGGTGCCCGATTGGTGAGAAAGTCGAGCATCTCCGACAGCTCCACGTCGACGTAGCGGTAGAAGTCGACGTAGCGGATTCGGGAGAAGACATCGTCGGTAGCGAAGATGTCGGTGGCGAGCAGCCGGTTGACTGCGTCGTCGGCCCGGTGGTAGATCCTACGGGCCTCGAGCACGGCCCGATCGATGGCATCCGGATCGAACCGATCGAGATCGAACTGCTGCGGGATGAGCCGCGTCTCGAACAGCTGACCCCGCGACAGCCCGGTCACGATGATCGGTATCCCCAACTCGGCCGCCCGGTTGGTGGCCAGCGTGTAGATGGTCTTGTAGCAACCGTTGCACACGTTGGAGTGGGCGGCGAGCGAGTCGGCGAAGATCGCGTTCATGGCGTCGGTGGTCACGAACTCGTGGTCGATGCCGAGGTCGGCCACCGAACGGCGGATGTTGTCTTTGGCCCCTTCCGAGATGAACCCGTTGTCGAGCGTGATGGCGTACGGTCGGGCCCCCATCTCCACCAGCCGGTACAGCGCGTAGGTTGAGTCCTTGCCCCCGCTCAGCAGATGGAGCACGTCGTACTCGCCGCTGCGGTTGGACCGGGCCTTCTCCAGCTCGGTCGCCAGGTCGGCGGGGGTCTTGAACCAACTCTCGGCGACTGGGGCGACCGTCTCGTAGGCGTGGCAGGTCTCGCAGATCCCGGCCTCGTCGAAGGCGACACCGGGCACATTGTCTGGCAAACCACACCGGCGACAGTGGACGGTTGGCTCCGCTGTGGATGGCGACCACAGACGAACCGCGGCCCGGCCGATGGCGGGGTGTTCGGCCAGCGCCTGTTCGACCTCGATCGGCTCCAGCCTGCGCCCGCCGACCTTGACCTGCTCGTCGATCCGGCCGAGGTAGACGAGCTGCTCGGGATCGGGGAGGCGGACCAGGTCACCGGAGCGATAGAACCGGCGGCCCCCGACGTCGACGAACGGCGACCCGGTCTCGAGCTCGGTGCCGGGGTCGGTGTCGAGATACCCGGCCGTCAGTCCCCGATGGTGGATCAGCAGCTCACCGGCCACCCCGGGCGGGACCGGCTGGAGGTAGCGGTCGACCACGGCCAGCGTCACGCCGGGCGCGGGACGACCGATCGGCACCTCGGCAAGGCGCTCGCGCCCATCCGCCACGGTGGCCGGCGCGACCTGATGAATCATGCAGCCGACGACGGCCTCGGTCGGGCCGTATTCGTTGAAGATCCGGGCCTCCGGATCGAACGCAAGAATCTGTTGGGCCAGCGTCGAACCGAACGCTTCGCCGCCCACGATCAAGGTGTGGAGCCGGTGCTCCGGAGGCAGGAGCCGAATCAGGATCTCGAGGTGGGAAGGCGTGGCCTTGGCCCAGGTGATGTCGGTTTCGGCGGCAACGGCGGCCAAGCCGGTCACGCCGTCGTCGCCGACGACGATCAGACGGCCACCGGTCAGGAGTGGCACGAACAGGGTTGTGATGGTGAGGTCGAAGGTGAGCGCGCTGAACAGTGGAGCCACCGGAGGCCGATCGGGCTCGACGTAGGCATCGGCCGCAAAGGCCAGGTAGTCGCTCAAACCCTGATGGGTGATGGGCACCCCCTTGGGTTCGCCGGTCGACCCCGAGGTGAAGAGCAGGTAGGCCTCGTCGTGCGGTGTGGTCGCAACCGGCTGCAGACCGTCCCCTGGTCCGTGGGCCAACCCGGCCACCGCGGCCATGTCGGCCGTTGACACGATCACCGAGCAGCCGGCCCGCTCGGTCAACCGACCGCGGCGCTCGGAGGGCTGCGACGGATCGAGCGGCACGAACGAACACCCGGCCGTCAAGGTGGCCATGATGGTGACGACGGCCTCGGCCGATCGGGGAAGGTCGACGGCCACCCGGCTGCCCGGCACCGCACCCTGCTCGGTCAGCCAACTGGCCGTGCGGCGAATCCAATCGGCCAGTTCGAAGCCGTTGATCCGGCGCTCGCCGTCGACCAGGGCGGTGTCGGATCGGGTTGCGAGGGAGGCCAGGAGACGTTCGATCACCGGCGCGTCAGCGTCGGCCTGGGCGGAAGCGGCAAGCGGGACCCCGCTCCCCCATTCCGCCAGCACCTCCCGCTCGGCCGCCGTCGGCAGCGGGACCGCTCCGATCGGCGTGTCCGGCTCGGTCACCAGCCGGCGCAGCCCGGTCAGCAGGTGCTCGACGGCGTGGCTGCGATGGGCGGGATCGGCGGCGCGATGAGCGAGGTCGAGGGCGAAGCTGAAGGTCTCCGAATCAGGGGCGGACCCCTTTGTCGCCGCGGCGCCGGTCGAACCGTCGTCGGCCGGACCGTCGGCGTATCGGGTCATCTGGAGCCGAACCAGGTGGCTCTGGTCGATGGCACCCGGATGAATCCACCGAGTGACGGCCGGATGCGAACCGAACCGGGTCTGCTGGGCCCGGGGGATGATGTTGACGACGGCGCTGACATCGGCGGCCGGGCTGGTGCCGGGCACGGCGTGGCGCATGGTGTCGATGACGGCCCGACCGACACGGGCGTGCAGATCGGCGAAGGTGTCGCCGTCCTCGATCACGATGTCGACCGGGAACACCTCCATCGTCAGACCGATCAGATCCCGGGTGTCGGGACGTCCCCGATGATGAACCGGCATGCCGACGGCAAACCGATCCGCACCCGAAACCCGATGCAGGTGCACGGCCAGGGCCGTCATCAGCAGCACCGTCCACGACAGGTCGGGGCTGAGCAGCTTGAAGTCGCCGTCGAGACGCTCGGTGATGCGGGCCAGCAGATCGTCGTCGACGGGGACCGGAAGTCGCGTCGCCGCCCCGGACCCCTCACCCTCCGACGATCGCCGGTCCACGGGTCGATAGAGCCGATCCAGCTCCACGGCGGGAACGCGATCCGACCAGTGCCGGATCGCCCGCTGCCGGGATCGATCCGGCTCGGCCCGGGCGGAAAACTCGCTCGCCACCCACTCGTAGTACGAGGTGTTGGCCTGATCCGTTTCCGTCGCCGGGTGACCGTCGGTATCGGCCACGTCGTAGGCATCGGCCGTCGCCGCGAACACCAGCGCCGACGATGTGGCATCGGTGATCACATGATGAAGGTTGAGGTACCACGAGCAGGTGCCGTCGGGGTGGCTCAGCACCAGACTGTCGAATCCTCGCCGGGTCATGTCGAGCGGCGTGCGACAGCGCTCGGTCGCCAACGCATCCACGTTGTCGACGGGCAGAGCCATGATCTCGGTCAGATCCGACCAGTCGAGTGCGGGGTCGACGGCGAACAACTCGACCCGGTCTCCGTTCGGGCCACGGCGGATGGTGGTGCGAAGGATGTCGTGGGCGGCGACCACGGTGGCAAAAGCCCGGGCCAGCCGCTCGGCTTCGATCGGGCCGGCGATGTGCGACACCAGCGCCATGTTCTGCACCGGCTGGCCGTCGTTCAATCGCTGTGAGGTCCACAGCGAGCGCTGCATCGGTGACAGCACCGGACCGGCGTCAACCGACCGAAACGAGACCGCGACACTACCGTCCGCCAACGTCCGCCCTTTGCTTTGCCCCGACCAACGGTGCCGGCCTCACGAGTTCTCCCTTGATCCCCCAATACCATCAACTGTACGAAGACGCGCCGGAATAGGAACCACTCGGCTCCGAAAACATACCGGTACATTCGCCTAGTTGGGTCTCGCAGGGCGTCCAAGCCCTTATCGTTGATTCAGTTCGTGCGGATGCGTCGACGGGTGGGAGATGAACGTGAGCGGAGCACTTGGCGGCAGGTTGCGTGTGGGGGCGGCCGTGTTGATCTGCGCGGCGCTACTCCTTGGGCTGACGACCGCCGCGTCGGCCCACACCGGCAACCAGACCTATCTCTACCTCGACGTGACCCCGTCGACGCTCACCGGCCGGATCGAGGCGCCGATTCCAGACGTCCGAACAGTACTGGGCATCAGCGAAGACGTGGGCAACCACGCCGTCGTCGACGGCCACTCCGACGAGATCATCGAATACCTTGCCGATCACATGTCCTTCGGAGCCGACGGCCAGGTCTGGGAGACCACGTTCGGCGAACTGTCGGTGTTCTTCTCCGAAGCCGATGAGGCCGACGACAACTATCTCGTCGCCCCGTTCAGCATCGCCGTCGCCGACACCGTGCCCCGCAGCTTCGACCTGCGGTTCGACCCGTTCGTCGACGAGATCGATGGCCGCAGCTCGCTGCTGCTGATCGCCAACGACTGGGCCGGCGGGGTCATCGAAAACGGATGGGAGTCGCTGGCCACCTTCGACGGCAACAGCCGCCAGCAGGTCGTCGACCTCGGCCAGCCGAGCTGGTTCAAGAACCTGACGGCCAGCGTCAAGCAGGGCGTCAACCACATCCAGACCGGTCCCGACCACATTCTCTTCGTGCTCGTGCTGCTACTTCCCGCCGTGCTCGTCTTCGACTCCCGCTGGTGGCCGACGAGTGGCTTCGGGTCTGCACTGTGGCGGGTCCTCAAAATCGTGACGATGTTCACCGTCGCTCACTCGATCACCTTCACGCTCGCCGGTCT
>Ga0224512_10000233_pt1 | contig 59912 bp, 56 predicted proteins | sample SF_May12_sed_USG_4_FD_169103 | JGI IMG/M metagenome (GOLD analysis project Ga0224512, IMG submission 169103) | Sediment microbial communities from San Francisco Bay, California, United States - SF_May12_sed_USGS_13 | ecosystem: Environmental > Aquatic > Marine > Sediment | place: USA...
CCTGTGTGCCGAAGCGCTGCACGTTCGCGCCCAGCACCAGCGACTGGCCGCTGCCGACGAAGACGTTCATCGCGCCATCGTCCTGCATTATTGTCGATACTGACACGAGACCGGAGAGCTCGAGTACCAGAGCGTCACGCCGATCGAGGAGGTCGTTCGGCAGCGCCCCGACGCCGGCAATCGCGATCTGGTCATTGGTCTCGGCAATATCGGCAGCAATCCTGTTGATCTCGTCAACCGCCAGCGTCAGCCGATCATTGACCTCGGATTCCAGCGTATCGAGGCGCTGATCCAGCGAGCGGAAGCGGTTCGCAAGACCGTCCGCTTCGCCCAGCAATGCCTGGCGCGTCGGGATTTCGGCAGGGTTATTGGAGACGTCCTGCATCGTGTTGAAGAAATTCTGCAGGCCCGTATTCAGCCCGGTATCAGCGTCTGCCAATAGTGAGTCGACACGGCCGGCCAGATTATTCAGTGCACTGAATCGCGCTTGCCCGGTCGCCGACGTGCGCAGTTGCTCGACGAGCAGGTTATCGTAGATGCGTTTGATCGTGGATATCTGCGTACCGCCACCAACGTAATTCCGGCCACTGCCGCCGCCAACGCGCGTAGTAAACTCCGCAACCTGACGGCTATAGCCGGGGGTGTTGGCATTCGAGATATTGTGCCCGGTGATTTCCAGAGCACGTTGAAATGCCAGCATTCCGGTCAGACTGGTATTTAGAAGATCCGGCATATCAATTCCCCACTAGACGCTGGCGGTTATCAGATCGCATCGGACAGCTGTCGCATGGGTATCGGCGATGCGGCAGAATTCTTTAGGCCGGAAATGGCTTTCTTCATGATGTCGCTGTCGGCAACTGCCTTGAGCTTTTGCGCGTACGCAGGATCAGTGGCATAGCCGCTGGACTGAAGGGCACGAGCGAATCCCTCAATGTCGTCTCCATGATCACTGACCGTCGAGTAGCGGGGATTCTGCGTGAGCATTGCGGAATAGTCGTCGAACGTCGCTGCCACATCGTTGTAAGCACGAAACTCGGCAAGTTGCGGTCGCGGTAATCCATCTTCGAACTCGAGCGTCGGTTTCGTGACGCGCTCGCCTGCCCAGCCGCCACTGGCCTTGATACCGAACAGATTCAAGCTGCTGCTGCCGTCTTCAGCGTGTGGTACGTGCTCGCCCCAGCCTGTTTCGAGCGCAGCTTGCGCGACGATTGCCTCAGGTGACACATTGAGACGTTCGGCGGCGCGTTCTGCATGCGGCCAGATATCCCGGGCAAATGATTCGGCATCACTCCACAGCGGCCTGGGCGCTGCCGAGGCAAGCGGCGATGCTGGCAACGGGTAAGCACCTGACGGGCGTTCCGGCACATCGTGGGATTCGCCGCCGAGCTGGCGAACCAGCATCTCGGCGAGGCCTATTCCCTTGCCACTCGACATCTCCAGAGAAAGCTGCTGATCCAGCATGCCCTGATACATTTCGTGTTGATTGCTATCCCCCATCAGTGGATCACCCAGCGACGCTTCGCGCATGTTCTTGAGCATTGTCTCAATGAACAATGCCTCGAATTGTCCTGCAACCTCGCGGAGTACCGCCGGATCGTTCTGCCCGGCCGCTACGCGCAGATCCGTAAACTGGGTGAAATCTGTTATTGCGCCAGTCATCGTGGATCTCTAGATGACAACCAGTTCTGCGCGGAGTGCACCGGCCTGTTTGAGCGCTTCGAGAATAGCAACAAGGTCTCCAGGCGCCGCACCAACCCGGTTGACGGCCTGTACGATCTCGTCGAGGCTGGTCCCCGACTCGAACAGGAACATGCTGCCACCCTCCTGGGTGACTTCGACTTCGGATTCTGGCAACACGACGGTTTCGCCAGCATCACTGAATGGCGCAACGGGTTGGCTGGCAAACGGTTTTTCGCTGATCGTGACAACGAGAGAACCGTGCGACACCGCCGCCGGAGTAACGCGCACGTTATCGCCGATGACGACCGTGCCGGTACGCGAATTTACGATGACCTTGGCCGAAACTTCGCCGGGTTCGACTTCGAGATTCTCGAGTGCGGAAACGAATGCGGTCCGTTGACTGATCGCTGCAGGCGCCCGCACGGCAACCGATACAGCGTCGATGGATTGTGCGGTTCCCTCGCCCATCGTCGCGTTGATTTGCTCCGCCAGGCGATTGGATGTCGTAAAGTCGGGTGTGTGTAAATTGAGTACGACAGCTTCATTGGTCAGGAAGTCACTCGGTACGGTACGCTCCACCGTTGCGCCATTTGGAATCCGTCCGGCGCTCGGAATATTGACGGTCACTCTGGAACCGTCCGCGCCCGAAGCGCCGAATCCGCCAACGATCAGATTACCCTGTGCAATCGCATAGACATTACCGTCAGCGCCGCGCAGTGGCGCCATGATCAGACTGCCGCCACGCAGACTCTTCGCATTACCAATCGACGCGACTGTCACATCAATGGTCTGTCCCGGCTTTGCAAAGGGCGGCAACTCCGCCTGTACCGTAACTGCAGCGACATTCTTGAGTTGCAAGCTGACACCCGGCGGAATCGTGACGCCGAATTGTGTCAGCATGTTGACAATGCTTTGCACCGTAAAGGGTGTTTGTGTCGTCTGGTCACCCGTGCCATTCAGGCCGACGACGAGTCCGTAGCCTGCCAACTGGTTATTGCGTACACCGGCAACGTTGGCGAGGTCTTTGACGCGCTCGGCCAGGGCCGACTGCGCGCCAATCAATAAAAATACGACGAGCAAGCCGATCGTCCGAATCCAGTCGCCACGCTTTGTAGTTGCACGCATATCAGGTCCTTGTTGTTAGTACGGCGAAAACACCGAATTGAAAAAGCGAGCCACGAACCCCATCCTGTTTGCCGCCGCGAGCACGCCCTTGCTGCTGTACGTAATTTGTGCATTGGCGATGCGTGTCGAGAGCAGCGAGTTGTCCGTCTCGATATCGTTGGGGCGGATAATTCCGGATAGCTGAATGAACTCCCGACCCTGGTTCAATGTGACCCATTTTTCGCCGCGAATAACCAGGTTGCCATTGGCCAGCCGCTCCACAACGGTCACGGTAATATCGCCGACCAGACTGTTGCTCTGGCTGCTCGCGCCCGAACCGTCGAAGGTGTTTTCACCGGCCAGGCTGCCACCGAAGACGGGATCACCCTTGTGCGTGATCGGTCGTCCCAGAACGACCGGGTTAGCGATCGTTGCTTCGGTGGATTTGGACACAGAGGTCTGTGAATTCTTGCTCGCGTTGGTCTTTTCCGCGAGACGGACGGTCAGAATATCGCCTACGCGGCTCGCCTTGAGGTCTTCGAACAGACGCACATCGGTATTTGCACGATAAATGGCGCCGTCGGTAGGGGGCGCGTGGTTGACCATTGCGGGCGGGGGCGGCTCGTATGACTCCTTTTCCATCGGCAGCACTGAGCAGCCGCTCAGTGCCAAAGCCGACAGGACTGCCAGGATGATCGTCGTGTGTTCAAACGTTCGGTTCATTGTGATTCCTGTTACAGGTTATTGTTGATGTACTGCATCATCTGGTCATTCGTGGAGATGGCTTTCGAGTTCATCTCGTAGGCGCGCTGGGTTTCGATCATGTTGACGAGTTCGGCGACCACGTTGACATTCGAACCTTCGAGCGCACCCTGCACGAGACCACCAAGACCATTAAGGCCAGGCGTACCCGATTGCGGCGGACCGCTTGCAGCGGTTTCGATGTAGAGGTTCTCGCCGACCGGTTGCAGACCCACCGGGTTGATGAAGTCAGCGGTCTCGAGCGTGCCGACCTGAGACGGCGATGTTTGGCCGGACAGCGTTATCGATACGATCCCGTCTATGCCGATAGTGATAGATTGCGCGCCATCCGGAATCGAGATGCCAGGCTGCACGATGTAACCGCCCGAGGTGACGAGCTCGCCCTGGTCATTCCTCTGAAAAGAACCGTCGCGCGTGTATGCCAGATTGCCGTCCGGCTTGAGAATCTGAAAAAAGCCGCGGCCGTTGATCGCAACGTCGAGTGCTTGCTCGGTATTCTGCACGGTGCCTTGTGTGTGCAGTTTTTCAGTCGCAACAACACGCACGCCGGTACCCAGCGTCATGCCGGTCGGGAGAATCGTATCTTGTGAACTCGATCCTCCCGACTGCCGAACGTTCTGATACAGCAGGTCTTCGAATACCGCTCTTCCCTGCTTGAATCCCGTCGTATTAACGTTGGCCAGGTTATTGGAAACCACCGCCATGCGTGTCTGTTGCGCGTCCAACCCTGTCTTCGCAATCCATAGAGCTTGTGTCATCGATATCTCCTGTGTGCAGCCCGGCGCTAACCGAGTCGCAGCATCTGTGCCGCCGAGTCGGCGTTCTCTTCAGATGTTTTGATTAAATTGACTTGCATCTCGTATTGCCGCGCCAGCTCGATCATGTTGACGAGCGTTTTCGCGACGTTGACGTTGCTTCTTTCGAGTGCGCCATTTTGAACTTGCACGCTCGCATCGGCGTCGGCAATCGCGTCGTCCTGCAGATAGAACAGGCCATCCTCACCTTTGTAGACGAGCGCCGGATCCGGGTTCACGAGCTTGATTCGGTCGGCGATAGTCAGCGCCTCTGGGCCGGTTCCCACTGGCTGCACGGAAATCGTTCCATCCGGAGCGATATCTCTCTTTTCGGTTGGTGGCAATGCGATCGGACCGCTGTTACCCATCACGAGATGACCCGCGCCTGTCATCAGCAGGCCGCTGGCAGCGTCAACTCTGAGATCGCCGGCGCGCGTGTACGCCTCCCGACCGTCTGGGGCCTGCACAGCAATGAAGCCGTCGCCCTTTACCGCAACATCGAAGTCCCTGCCCGTATTCATGATCGGGCCTTGCGCCATGTCCGTACCGTAAGAATCGACAACAGCGTTAACGCGCGAATCGACTCCCGGTCCTTCGATAGGTGTCGAACTGAACGAATGCAGATCTGCGCGGAATCCCGTCGTGGAGATATTCGCAAGATTGTTGCTGTTAATGGCCTGCGCATACTCGGTCTGCTTTGCGCCGGTCATCGCGATGTAGATCATTTCATCCATGTTGCTGTCTCAGCGATCCCGTTAGCGAATGTTGATGACGGTCTGCGTCACGGTGTCGGCCGTTGAGATCATCTGCGCATTCGCCTGGAAGTTGCGTTGCGCCGTGATCATCTGCACGAGTTGCGCCGTGAGATCGACGTTCGACGATTCGAGTGCGCCCGACTGAATATTGCCGAACGATGCAGTCCCCGCCTCGCCGAGCAACGCGTCACCGGACTGGAATGACTCTCCCCAGGTGGTGTCGCCGAGCTGCTGCAGTCCCTGCGGATTCACGAAATTCGCCAGCGCCAGCTTGCCGAGCGACGTTGACTGACCATTTGTGAAGCGTGCAAACACGACACCCTCGGCGTCAACACTCACACCGGTCAGCCGGCCTGTCGTGAAACCATCCTGCGACAGCGAATTCACACCGAAATTATCGCCGAACTGCGTGGCGTTATTGAAAGCCAGCGACATATTGATATCGGCCGCGCCGGTACCGGGATTGTAGGGTACCAGCGGCATCAGTCCGCCGGCCGGCGACAGCAGGCTGCCATCGGGATTGAAGATAATCTGGGTTGCGCCAGCCACGGGGTTACCCTCGATCTCGATCTGTGTATTCCAGGTATTCGGGGCGGCGTCCTTGATAAAGTAGACCGTCGCCGTTTGTGCCGAGCCCAGCGAGTCGTACACCGTGACCGAGGTCGTGTGGTTGAAGCTGCTCGGGTCAGAGGGATCGAAGACCGGATTCGCCGGCACCGGCGCATCGGCCGGCAGATTGATGCCGAAGTCAGCTCGCGTCGTCGCAGCCGGCGGATTGGCGCCGATCGTCAGTTGCAGGTCCTGCGGCGTGCCGGTGTTGAACAGTCCGGAACCCGCGTACGGGTAAGCCTGCAGGCGCGCGCCCTGTGCGTTGACAACGAATCCCTGGTTGTTTACACCGAACGCGCCGGCACGTGTGTAACTGCGTGCCCCGTTGTCACTCAGCACGAAGAAGCCTTCACCGCCGATTGCGAGATCCAGCGCGTTGTCCGTGAAATCAATGTTGCCCTGGGTAAATTGCTGCGCAATGGCCGACAAGCGGACGCCACTACCGGAGGCACTCGAGCTGACGCTCTGCGTACCGACGGCGAACACCTCGGCGAACTGGGCGCGTGACATCTTGAATCCTGTTGTATTTACGTTAGCGACGTTGTTGGCCGTGACACCGAGATCGGCGGACGCGGCATTCAGACCACTAAGTGCTATTGCAAAAGGCATGATTGAATCTCCTGGCTAAATTCGCTGTTAGGTAATCTGGTAGACCTGCGCAAGTGACAGCGTGCCGCCACCGTTCAGGTTGAGTAACATGCCACCCCCGTACTGGCCGAGGGTGACACTTTCGATATCTGCTTCGATCGCTGTTGCCGCGCTTTCAACCTGAGTTCCGCGAACCACACGAGCTTTGATCTGGTAATGGCCTGGCGCGACCGTTTCTCCGGCGGCGTCAGTGCCATCCCACGAAAAGCGCGTCATGCCCGCCGGTTGCTGGCCCAGACTCAGCGTCTGCAGCAGTTCGCCTGACCCGTCGACGATGTCGATCTGCACGTCACTGGCACTGGCATCGAGTTCAACGACACCATTGACCTGTCCACCCTCGGGGAGATAGGCAACATCGGTCACGGCGAGTACCGAGTGACCGACCAGATTGGCTGCCTGTAAGGCCTGCTCGCCCTGTATCGAGGTGGCGAGTCCGGCAAATGAGCTGTTCAGCGAGTCGATGCCGCTCACCGTGCTGAACTGCGCGATCTGGCCCAGAAACTCACCGTTCTCCATCGGCTTGAACGGGTCCTGGTTCTTGAACTGCGTGATCATCAAGGTCAGAAAATCTTCCTGGCCAAGCTCGTCGTTGCGCTTTTGCGGCGGCGGCGGCGCGAAGGCGCCCAGTTCACCCAATGGGGACGTTGTCGTCATGATTGGTTCTCTCTTTGCACTTATCGGCCGAGACTCAGGGTCTGCATCAGCAGATCTTTCGTCGTGTTGATGATCTCTACGTTGTTCTTGTACGAGCGAGACGCCGAGATCATATTGACCATCTCCTCAACCGTATTCACGTTGGATACGTACACATTGCCGTTCTCGTCGGCCTCGGGATGATCCGGCTGGTAACGTAGCTGCAGCGGCGCCGAGCTTTCGACGATACCGCGAAGGCGTACGCCTGAAATGCCGTCGTGATCCGCCAGCGTTTGTTGAAACGAGGAAAAAATCGGCTGACGTGCGCGATAAACCTTGTCGGGATCACCACTGACGCTGCCGGCGTTTGCGAGGTTGCTCGACGTAACGTTGAGCCGCACCGATTGCGCATTCATCGCGCTGCCAGCTACATCGATAACATTAAACAAGGACATTAGTCGCCTCCCTTGATCGCAAAACGCAAAGTGCGGATCTGACCGTCGAGAAACGCCAGGCTGGCCCGGTAGTGAATCGCGTTCTCGGCAAACGCAGCCTGTTCCACGTCGCTTTCGACCGTATTGCCATCCAGAGTTGGCTGGGTCGGAATCCGGTACATCGTGCGATTACCGCCGCGTGCGGTGCCCCAGGCCTGCTGGTGCAGTTCGCTGGTCCGTTTCATACTGATGGTGTTCGTCTGCGCGTCCTTCAACGCAGTGCCGAAGTCGATGTCACGCGCCTTGTAATTCGGCGTATCTGCGTTGGCAATGTTCGACGACAGCACCTCGTTGCGCTGTGCGCGGAACTTCAGCGCCTGTTCGTGCAATGCAATCGCGTTAATTTCCATCTTGCGTTGACCCGTGGGTGATCCGTTTTGAACTTCCTGCCGGTATCTATGCAAGGCGTATGCCAACTCCGTTTTGGCCCATAGCTAAAGGAATCTTGCCGGCGGCCGATAAGGTCCTGAATGCCGGATCGGCAAACTCTTGCCGCAGCGGCGGCAATTCATTGCAGCCGCCTTATCAGGCCACAAGAACAACTGGCACGACATTTGCACCTGAGCTTGCAGGAACATCAATCGGAGCCAGATGTGCAGAAAACCGTCAGGAAATTGACGTTGTGCCGGATCGACCGCCACTGTTTCGACGCCACGAGCTTGTTGAAATGCCGGCGTACGGGCGTATTGGCACTGCTGTTACTGCTGGCACAGAACGTTGCAAGCTCGGAGACGCAAGCCTGGCAGTCGAACTCCGATATCACTGCAGCCGCTGAATCTCACCTGAGTGAGATGACCGGTGCCACGGCGGGAAAGACTTCGGTGCGTGCCAGTTCGCTGGACCCGCGGCTTCGACTGCCGCTGTGCGATCAGCCGCTTGAGTCATTCATGCGTCGCGGCGCGAAAATCGGCGCGAGAACGATCGTCGGGGTTCGCTGCCCGGGCAGCAAACCCTGGAAGGTGTACGTGCCGGTGGACGTCATTGTCACGGCCAGGGTCTTCACCGCTCGGCGGACCTTGCCGCGCGATCACTTGTTGACGGACGCCGACCTTGCCGTCGACGAGCGTGACGTCTCGAGGCTGGTCTCCGGCTACATATCGGACAAGGCCGACCTGATCGGCCAGCGCCTGAAGCAGCAATTGATCGCCGGCCGTATGATTACCCCGGCCATGCTGCAGGCGGACCGCATCGTCACCCGGGGCCAGACTGTCACACTGATCGCAGCAGGCGGCGGGATTAACATCAGCATGACCGGTAAGGCATTGATGGATGGGGCAATAAATCAGAGGATTCGCGTCGAGAACATCAATTCCGGCCGAATCGTCGAGGGTGTTGTGCGCTCCCGGGAACACGTAGAGGTCTTGCTGCCCGGAGCGGACAGGTTTTTTAACGCGAAGCCTAAAGTATCGACGAAAAACGCCGATACAACGGTTAGCAACAATGATCGTTGAGGTTTGAGATTATGACAAACAGGATTGGACCGATGGATCCAAGCGCATTAGGCAAAGCAGGCAATAAAGTCGACAACACGGGGGGTGGCCGCAAGGTTTCCGGCGACTCCGGTGTATCGCAAGGCGCCTCGCAAGCCCAGGCTCCGACATCTGACACGGTCGAGCTGACAAGCAGCGCAAAACTGCTCGAGCGCCTGGAAAAGACGCTCGCATCATTACCAGCAGTCGATAGCAAGCGTGTCGAGGAAGTCAAGGCCGCGATCGAGAATGGCGAATACGAAATCGATGCTGACGCCATCGCTGATGCGATGATCCGCTTTGAGCGCTTTCTGGGTGAGTAGCCATGGCGCACTCTGATTCTGCTGAATTTCGCAGACAAATCGTCGAAATCATCGGCGACTGCGTCTACCACGCTCTCGGCCTCCAGGAGACACTCGAGGATGAGCGCAAGGCGCTCGAGAATCAGGATATGACGGCGCTGCGCGCAGCGCTCGAAAACAAAGGCCGATGTGTCACGGAATTGCGCGGCAAGGAAGAGGAGCGTAACAAGCTGTGCATGGCTGCAGGATTTGCAGCCGGTCCGGATCAGATGCCACAGGTCGTCGAGCACTATGACGAGAACGCGACAATTGCGAACAGCTGGCAACATCTCATGGACATCGCTACCAAATGCGATTCCCTCAACGTAACCAACGGCGCAATCATTCAGGGCCGCAAGCAGCAGATCGAGACGAGTATCGCGATCATCCGCGGCGGCAACCCGACAATGGACACCTACGATCGCAGCGGCAGGGAGCCGCACGGGCATAATCTGCGTTCCATCGCAGAGGCCTGAAATTTCATTCTGCAGCAAGGACATTGAGCTATGTTGATAGTGAGCCGAAGAGATGCCGAATCCATACTGATCAGGCCCAGTGACGGCATCGATCCGAAGATGACACTGGCTGACCTGTTCAGCGCCGGGCCTATCGAAATTACGATATTTTCGTCCAACGGTAATCGCGTCAAGATGGGCGTGCAGGCGCCGGAACAACTCACGATCTGGCGCAAGAAAGCCGCCGCGGCTTAGCATGCGCTTGCCTGTTCCGGCTATGGGAACGGGTTTCGAGAGCAAGGATGAAAATCTCCGCGCATTTTCTGATTCCGCTGCTGTTGCTTGCTGCTGCCTGCGGCGGCTCCGGTTCCACGGATACATCAAAATCGGCTGGAGACACACGCGACCTCGGGACGCCGGCAGCGTTGCCAACTGATGCGGAAATCAGCGCTCTCGTGTACGACAACTTCTACAGCGTGCCGGCAGGCTTTTTCGTCGACGAGCGAGCCAATACGGATCGCAGCTATACGCTGCATCACGTACTGGACGAATCGCGTTCCTACGAGTTATGCAGTGACGATTTTGCGGTCGCCATGGCGTGGGAGGAGGCGGATAACGGGTCGCGCAATGTACAAGGCTACTATGTCGGGTCGTACGAGAATGCACGCTATTTCGAATTCGTGCGCGAGTTGTCCTACGACAACGACATCGGCAACATCGACGACGTGACATCGCCCGGATTCGCGCGCGTATTCAAGTGCAGCAATACGAATCGTGATGGCGTCGATCGGACGCTCTTGTCGGGCTATGCGGGGACACTGAATGCGCTTCCGCTCAGCGACGACTCAGTACGCGAGTTCGCCGAATATCTGTGGCAATTCGCATTTTTTCCCGGCAGCCGTAAAAAAGTCATCGGCAGCTACGCCACGCAATCCACCGATTCGCTGCAACACACACTGCAATTGGCATTTTTGCGCAACCAGGGCAGTGGCAATTGTGACCTGATCGAGATCGCTGAATGGCGATTTAGCGCGAATCGGGCAAATGGCCAGGTAGGCAAGGACTTCGAGGTCATCGCAAGCTTCGAGGCCAGGCTGGACGCAGGGATGCCCGTGCTCTGCAATTGATGCAATCCGTCCGCGCATCCGTATAATCCGGCTGCTCATATCGCAGCCACGCTCGTTACACTGTGGTTGCCCAGCTACAGAGAGATCCCGATGACAAGCAGCCTTTCGACCCTGCGAGAGTGGGTTGATGAAGTCGCCAGCCACACACGACCCAACGATATCCACTGGTGCTCCGGCAGCGATGACGAATACACGCAACTGATCGAGCAAATGACGGCTGATGGCACGCTGTCCCCGCTGAATCAGGACACCTATCCCAATTGCTACCTGCATCTTTCCGACCCGACCGACGTGGCTCGCGTGGAGCACCTGACCTACGTCTGCACCGATAGCCAGGAAGATGCCGGGCCAAATAATAACTGGATGAGCCCCTCCGAGGCCCACGCCAAAGTAGACGCTTTATTCAAAGGCGCGATGCGTGGCCGGACGATGTACGTGATCCCCTATTGCATGGGGCCAATCGATTCACCTTATTCGCGCTGCGGCGTCGAAATCACCGACAGCGCCTATGTCGCGATCAATATGAAGCTCATGACACGCATGGGGTCGGCCGCACTCGAGCGCATCGAACGCGACGGCGTGTTCGTCAGGGGCTTGCATTCCACCGGCGATCTCGACCCCGAGCGTCGCTTTATCATGCATTTCCCGGCTGAGCTATCGATCAAGAGTATCGGCTCCGGTTACGGTGGCAACGCACTGCTAGGAAAGAAATGCCATGCGCTGCGCATCGCGAGTCACCAGGCCCGTGCGGAAGGTTGGCTGGCCGAACATATGATGATTGTCGGTCTCGAAAACCCGGATGGGGAAATTCACTACATCGCCTGCGCATTCCCGTCAGCGTGCGGCAAGACCAATCTGGCCATGCTGATTCCGCCGCACTCATTGTCTGGCTGGAAAGTGCACACACTCGGAGACGATATCGCATGGTTGCACCTCGATGAGGAGGGTCAATTGCGTGCGATCAATCCTGAATCGGGTTACTTCGGCGTCGTCCCCGGAACGAACAGGAAGACCAACGAAAACGCGTTCAACATGATCTGCAGCGACACGATTTTCACGAATGTGGCGCGGACCGCCAACAACGAGCCGTGGTGGGAAGACAAAAGAGTGGGTGAACCCGCATTTGACTGGCAAAACCGTGCGTACGATGGTTCAAACGGCAAGGCAGCGCATCCGAATTCGCGATTTACGGTCGCGGCCAGGAACAATCCGACTTACTCGGCACTCGCCGATGCGCCGGAAGGGGTGCCGATTTCAGCGATCGTGTTTGGTGGCCGGCGCAAACGGGTCGCCCCACTCGTCTACGAGGCAAAAGACTGGCGGCACGGCGTGCTCGTAGGCGCCAGCGTCGGCTCCGAAACAACCGCAGCGGCCATTGGCGAAGTGGGCGTGATCCGTCGGGATCCGATGGCGATGAAGCCGTTCTGTGGCTACAACTTCGCGGACTACTGGCAACACTGGCTGTCGTTCGAACAACGCACCGACAAGCTCCCGAGGATCTTCCACGTCAACTGGTTCCGCCAGGACGATGACGGTCATTTCCTGTGGCCGGGTTTTGGTGAAAATCTGCGTGTTCTGCGCTGGATCATCGATCGCTGCGAGAACCGCATCGGCGCAAAAGAAACACCGGTCGGTTATTTGCCTGAAGACGGCGATATCGATGTATCAGAACTCGATATCAGCCCCGAGGTAATGCGGCAACTCACTGCGATTGATATCGAGCGCTGGAAAACCGAGAACGAGCATTTTGCTGACTACCTGGATACCTTCGGTGACCGCGTCCCCGATGCACTGCGTGCCGAACAACGACGCCTCGCCGCCGCGCTGGAAGCAGCACAGTAGACCGCCTGCGGGCAGTCCGCTATTCATCGAAAGTGAAGCACAACTTGGGCAGCCATGACGCCAGGCAGCGTCGTCGCTGTTCTTATTCAACCGCCTTAAAATGAATCGCGAGCGACGATCCCTCTTTCTCGGCACGACCGAGGCCGATCGTGCCCTCGCCCATCAACTCCAGGGTATCGCGCCGCACGAAGGTCTCTTCGCCCTTCAGCGTCGTCACGAAGGTGCCATTGGTACTCTGGTCGACCAGCACGAACTTGCCGCGACGCATTTCCACCTTGGCGTGAATGCGTGAGATCAGGTTGCCCTTGACCACCAGGTCGTTGTCATCGGCGCGACCGAGATTCGCACTCTTGCGCTGATCGTGCAGCTCGACGGCCTGATCGCGAAAGCTGAGTTGTAACCTGGAGGCTTTGCGCGGCTGGTTCTCCCACTCGATCGTCGGCAACATGCTGGTTGCCTCCTCGGGATTCCACAGCAACTCGTACAGCGCAACCTCATCGATCTTGCCCCGTACTGTCGCAACATCGATCTGCCGCGTCTGCTTCTTGAGTTCGGGGCCCATCTTATCGACCGTTCCGCCCGAAATAACGATCTGACGTGACTTGGCCTGCGACGTCATGCGATTGGCCGTATGCACGGCGGCACCAAAGATGTCGTTCTGTTCCTGAACGACGGGCCCGAAATGGCACCCGATTCGAATCGAGACCGGAATCCTGTCATCGGACTTTTTGTCGGCGGAAATCCGTTTCTGCATCATCACGGCGGCGCCCATCGCTTCTTCGACAGTCGCGAATGTGGACATAACCTCGTCACCAATCGTCTTGATAACGGTGCCGTTGAATTGGTGAGTCGCGTCTTTCATAACGTCGAGGCACAAGGCGACGGTCTCGCTGGCCTTGGTATCGCCAAACTTGTCGTAAAGCTGCGTGCTGCCGACTACGTCGGCGAACAGTATCGCGACTTCAAGATCCTTTGCCATAATTCGCCTGTAACTACCTAAAAAACGAGGCTATTTTTCGGCAACAATATACGCTATCCAGGCGAGATCTGCCTCACCCGTGTCGCTTGGCGTGAATTCGCCGTTGCCCTCGCCATCTTCGTCTTCGCCCTCCCAATAGACTGTCACATCGCGAAATCCGGCTTCGTGCAACATGTCACGTAATTCAGGTGCGGTCCAAAGGCGCCACGCATAGCTGAAGGCGCGCTTCAGCTTGGAGCCATCCGGAAATTTGAAGTGGATGTAACACTGCATGTGATTCGTTACAGGATGGAATTCGGCCTGATGCCATATATAGGTGAAGCCGTCCTGCCTGGTCTTTTCCTTGGTTTCCTCGAACGATTCCGGCCCTCCAAACATGTCCATGAACAGGATCCCGTCGTCCTTGAGCGCGTCATAGCATCGGCGCATGTAGGCAATCATCTGTGCCCGCTCTTCGAATATCCAATAGCTGAAGTTAAAGGCCGCGAGAATATCCACCTTTGGTGTCTCGACGGTCTGCACGTCGGATTCGATCAGGCTGACGCGTGCCTGATCTTCGGGCGTCAGCCGCGCGACGCGGTTCTTGCGGCCCCACTCCAGCACCGACGGCTCGATATCGACCCCGATCGCCTGAAATTCAGGACCCTGCCGCACCCACTCGCAGGCGAGGCTGGCCGTGCCACAGAAGTCTTCGCGGAAAAGATGGCCTTCCCGACCAGACCTTTCCCTGAATGTGTTCTGCAGGAACTGCACTTCGTTTTCGACGTTCTGTACCGATTCCTCATAAAGCTCGTGGATATCGGCGCTCTCGGCCATCGTCGGCCCTTTGTCTTTCTTTGATGATTTGGCACCCATGTATAATATTTCGCTCGGTTGATTGATGCGGATCGGCCATTCTAAGCTGCAACCGGCATTGCATCCACTGCTTCGCGAATTACTTCCACCCCGGCGCCGTCCCTGTAGGCGTTCTCGCTGATGTAGCGCCGCCAGGCGCGCGCACCCGGCATACCCGCAAACAGTCCGACCATATGCCGCGTAATGCGTCCCAGCCTCTCCCCCTTGCGCAATTCGGCCTCGATATACGGAATCATCTGTTCGACGACGCTGCGTCGCTGCGGCATTTGCCACCGTGAATTGAAGTGCTGCTCGAGTTCGGCCAGAAAATAGGGATGGTGATAGGCCTGCCGCCCGATCATGACGCCATCGACGTGACCCAGCACCATTTCCACCTGCTCGATATTGGACAAGCCACCGTTCAACACGACTTCGAGTTCCGGATTCTGCTCTTTCAGTCGAAAGACGCGTTCATAATTCAATGGTGGCACGCTGCGGTTTTGTTTCGGACTCAGACCGTCGAGAATGGCGATGCGTGCATGCACGATGAATTTGCCACAACCGGCAGCCGACAACACGTCGACGAACCGGGCCAGAAACTCATCGCTGTCATTGTCGTCGATCCCAATGCGTGTTTTGACTGTGACGGGCACGTCGATTTCCGCCTGCATCGCTCGAAAACACTCCGCAACGATTGCCGGCCGTGCCATCAGGCAAGCACCAAACTGCCCACTCTGCACACGGTCGCTGGGGCAACCGACATTGATATTGACTTCGTCGTAACCGGCCGCTGCTGCGCGTCTGGCGGCCTCCGCCATCATGGCCGGGTCGCTGCCGCCAAGCTGAAGAGCCAGCGGATGCTCCGACCGGTCATATCGCAGCAATTGTTCGGCATCACCGTGATGAATCGCGGCCGCCGTGATCATCTCGGTATACAGGAGCGCGCCCGGACTGAGCAAGCGCATGAAGTAGCGGCAATGCCGATCGGTCCAATCCATCATCGGCGCTACTGCAATCAATCGACTGTTCGGTAATCTTCGCATCGAGACATTATAATATCCCGGCATCCGGAATACGTCGCCGCAAGTGATTCGCGGCGTTTCGCGTTCATGATGCCGCAAACAATACGATCAGACGCTTAGGAACCCACTCATGATCAAGACGGACGTCGTCATCGTCGGCGCAGGCCCCTGCGGACTTTTTCAGGTGTTCGAACTCGGATTACTCGGTCTGAAAGCCGAAATCGTCGATACACTCCGCCAGCCCGGCGGCCAGTGTACCGAGTTGTACCCCGACAAGCCGATCTATGATATTCCGGCCGTGCCGATTTGCACCGGTCAGGAACTGACCGAACTGCTGCTCAAGCAAATCGAACCGTTCAGGCCCGGCATGCATCTTGGCGAGGAAGTGGCTGTGGTGCGCAAGAAAGATCAGCAGCATTTTCACGTCGAGACCCGCAATGGCAAGGCGTTCGAGGCCAAAGCCATCGTCATTGCCGGCGGGGTCGGTTCATTTCAGCCCCGGCCGATTCGACTTCCGGATGCCGACATTTACACTGGCAAGACGCTGCACTATCGCGTCAGAAATCCACAGCAATTTGCGGGCAAGAGACTCGCAATCCTCGGTGGAGGTGACTCGGCGCTCGACTGGGTGGTCGAGCTTGCGGGCATAGCCGAGCACATTACGCTCGTGCATCGGCGTGATGAATACCGTGCCGCCCAGGCTACCGTCGACAAAATGCGTGCATTGTCTGCCGAGGGCAAGGTGGATGTATTCGAAAAGGCAAAGGCGATTGCGCTCGCTGGCAGTGGTGACGTTGTCAGCGGCATTACGATTCAAGCAACCGATAGCGACGCGGTCGATGTTCCCGTCGACCACGTTCTGGTGTTTTTCGGGCTCGCACCAAAACTGGGCCCCATTGCCGAGTGGGGGCTGGACATAAACCGCAAGACGATCAACGTGGACACCGAGAAATTCGAAACTTCAGAAGCCGGTATCTATGCGGTTGGTGACATCAATTACTATCCGGGCAAGAAGAAACTCATTTTGTGCGGCTTTCATGAAGCGGCATTGGCTGCCTTTGCGATCAAGGCACGAATTGAGCCTGGAAAGAAGGTGCACGTGCAGTACACGACGACAAGCCCGATCATGCACGAACGACTGGGCGTCGAAGGCTAGAGACTTGAAGGCGATCGGATGGTAGGCTCGCCGGAAAAGAAACGGGGAAAATGAGCGGGGGACCTGCATTGAACTCGTCAGCAAATTCGGTCAGAGCATATCCTGAACTAACCTGGGTCGCGGTCATCGTCGGCTGGATTCTCGGCGTAATCATCGCCGTGTCCATTGGCTACGCTGCGCTGATTCTCGGTTTTTCGATCGAAGGATCCGAACTCGCCGCTATCCTCGGTTTCGGCATCCTGCGTGGCATATTGCGACGCAAGAGCATCATTGAAAATAACATCGTCCAGACTATCGCCAGCGGCGTAAACGGCGCATCGTCCGGCATGATGTTTTCGGTGCCCGCTATTTTTCTGCTTGGCTACGGTGACCGCTTCGACCCGGTCATATTGACGTTCGGCTGCATCGCCGGCGCATTTCTCGGCATTGCCTTCATCATTCCGCTGCGCAAACACATGATCGACTTCGAGCGCCTGACCTATCCGGGCGGTGTCGCCGTTGCCACTATCCTGAAGTCACCCGGCGCCGGTGTGCGCAAAGCCATTATTCTGGTCGCGGCAGCTCTGCTAAGCGCTACCGTCCATGCGATCACAATCCGCACCGGCGTTGCCAACTGGAATCTGGGTGAGCTGATCGGCATGCCCGACTTCATGAATGGAATCTGGTACCTGTCATTGATGACAATCGGTGTCGGCTTTATCGCCGGACGCGGTGGCGTCGCATTCATCATCGGTGGTTTCGTCGCCTATTGGTTCTTGTCGCCGATGCTTTCGGCTACGAATAGCTTCCCTCTCGACGCCGGCGGCCTGGCCATTAGCGATCCGGAATCCCTGCGGCTGATGCTCTACCGCCCGCTTGGCATCGGCATGCTGATTGGCGGCGCCATCATGGGCGTAATACTGGCCGCACCATTGATTCTCAGTGCGATCCGTTCCATGCAGAAAGCGACCCAGGTTGCCGCCAGCCACGCCAACGAAGAAATGCCCATCAGGCTCCTGTATTTTGCGGTCTTCGGCGCAATCATTCTGTTGTGCATCATGGCCGTGACGTCGGTCGAAGCCATGAGCATCGGTCGCGGTATCGCCATGGCCCTGCTGGGCACGCTGTGGATCTGGATGGCCGGGATCATTTTGTCAGAGGCCATCGGCCGCACCAACTGGTCGCCTTTGTCCGGCATGACCCTCGTCGGTATCACATTGCTGATCATCGTCACGCACGGCCTGGAGCGAGGCGATTCGATCGTTGCCGCAATCATGGTCGGGGCGGCGATGTGCGTCGCAATGTCGCAAGCGACGGACCTGATGCTCGATCTGAAGACCGGCTACCTCGTCGGTGCGACACCGCGAATGCAGCAAATCGGGCAGTTTGCCGGCGCGTGGCTCGGACCGATTGTCGTGATTTTCGTTATCTTCGCCTTGCACGAGGCGTATGAGCTGGGCAGCGCACGTCTACCCGCACCGCAGGCCCAGGCGCTAGCGAGCACCATAGACGGCATCATGGGCGGCGATGTGCCTACGCAAAAATACGCGGCCGGCGCGGTTCTCGGTGGTGTGCTGTCAGCCTTGATCGGCGGCCTGGGCATCACCGTCGGGCTCGGCTTCTACCTGCCGTTCAACATCGTCCTGACCTATTCGCTCGGCACGCTGAGCCGAGAGATATCCGACCGCTGGAAGGGTAAATCATGGAGTGACAACGTCGGCATTCCAATTGCGGCCGGTTTCATTGTCGGTGAAGCATTGGTTGGCGTCGGTGATGCCATTCGACATGTGCTTGCGGCTACGTGAGAGGAGAGCTGAAATGAAAAAACTGGCCTATTTCCTGCTGGTTGCCGGCTTTCTCGTCGGAGCCTATGCGACGGCACTCGATGCCCGGGATGTGGACTGGATGCTGTTTGGTGCCGCTGCCGCCGCGGCGATCGCCGGCGTACTGATCGCAAAACGTCAAGACAGTGCCACGGCAAGATCCGAGTCAGTGCTCGAAACAAATCGCGGCGAGCTCAACGAGTCCATCGCCAACGTTGTAAAGGATCTGACTCAGATGACCGATGGTGTCGCCGCGCAAGGCACGCAATTGCGTGACTGGATCGATGATCAGTTGCGCCCCGATCTACGCCGCTTCGCGGAGGCGCGTGAGAGCATGGTGCATCTGTTTGGCCTGCAGACCTACGCCGATATCATGAGCCATTTTGCTGCAGGCGAGCGCTACATCAATCGGGTGTGGTCTGCGTCAGCCGATGGTTATGATGCCGAAGCGGAGCAATACCTGAGCAAGGCCGCTGAACAATTCCGCCACGCGCAGTCGCAATTATCAGCTGCTGCAAGCTGATAGCGTACTCAGGCAGCGAGAGATTGCAGTTCTTTGTCCAATGCGGAGATGACGGACGAGTGCTCGATTGCAATTCTCTCGCACAACGCATGACGCCTGTTGCCATCGAGAGTCGCGACAGTCGCGATTAGCTCATCGCAGAGCGCGGCCAGCCTGATTGCGCCAATCTGGCTGCTTGCCCCCTTCATCGAATGCGCGGCCTGTTCGATCAGAGCTTCGTCGGCATCATCTATAGCTGCACGTAATTGCAGCAGCAACTTTGTCGAACAGGCGCAATAAGACACGACAATTTCCTTGAGCACCGACGCGCCAGATGTTGGATCGAGATCGCGCAGTTCCTTCAATACCTTACGGTCGACCGATGCAAGTGCGATGGAGTCCCCGAACTCGGTGAAACCATCGGCGTCTGTCCGTGCGGCGCCAGCCGACGCCGGCGATGCGGACTCGCCGAGCCAGCGTTCCAGCAGGACACGCATGTGTTCTTGCGTCAGCGGCTTGGTCGCGTAATCATCCATACCCGATTCGAGGCATTTCTTGCGATTTGATTCCAGAAAGTCTGCCGTCAATGCGATGATCGGGACATGTCTGCGCTCAGCACTCTGCCGCATGCGCCGACGAATTTCCCGTGTCGTATCACAACCGTCGCGGCCAGGCATATGACAATCCATGAGAATCATGTCGAAGAATTCCATCGACAGTGACTCTATTGCTGCCTCACCGCAGGATACGGCCAGTGATTCATGGCCAAGGCTGGCCAGCATTGCTGCCGCGACTTGCTGATTAACGACATTGTCGTCAACAATCAGAATCCGGCTCGTCTTGCGCGCCGACACAACAGCATCGGAATTTTCCTGCGGCTCAACTGCCGTGACCGCTTCGATCGCCGACCGCAGCTGCGTTTGCTTGAACGGCTTGCTTATGTAGCTGTCCATGCCGGCCTCGAGGCATTTCTTTTCGTCGCCCTGCAGCGCATTCGCCGTCAGCGCAATAATCGGTATTCTCGCATGGCCATGCTGCTCCTCCCATTGCCGAATCGCGCGGGTGGCATCGTAGCCATCCATTTCCGGCATTCGGCAATCCATTAGCACGACGTCGAAGGTCTTGTTCTGGACCGCCTCGACAGCCTGCACCCCGGTGCACACCGGTGTAATGAGATAGTCGGGTGATTTAAGCATGGCCATCGCGACTTCGCGATTCACCGCATTATCATCAGCCAACAGGATGCGCAGACCCCTCGACTCGAAATCGTCGCTGTCAGTCTCATGGTCGGCCGAAGCAGGTTGCGGTGTCGAACTGCTGGCGCTTGCCTTTGCGGCCGCATTACTCAAGACCGACTTCAATGCGTCAAACATCCGTGCCTGGCGAACCGGTTTCGTGAGCCAGTCATGCGAGGCGATCTGCGCTTGTTCAGCACTCAGGTCCGCACGCGACAGTGAGCTGAGCATGACGATCGGTACGTTGCAATGGCCAGGCAACCGGCCAATGGCCTGAGCTAATTGCAGACCGTCCATCCCTGGCATACTCATGTCCAGTAACATGACATCGAAGGCTTCGGGATCCGGTCCCTTATGCGCCAACAATTCCAGGGTTTCGGCGCCTGAACTCGTTGACGTGACGCACATTCCCCAGCTCTCGAGCTGATGCGCCAGGATCTCTCGATTTGTCGCATTATCATCGACAATCAACACTGACTTCTCAATGAGCAGATACGGCTGCGGTAACTCGGACGTTGCCTCATCCTGTTCCAGCTGTGCAGTGAACCAGAACACGCACCCTTTGCCCGGCGTGCTATCAACTCCGATCTCGCCGCTCATCAACTCTACGAGTTGCCTGCTGATCGACAAGCCAAGTCCCGTCCCACCGAAACGCCGCGTTGTCGAACCATCTTCCTGGGAGAACGGTTCGAATATCTTCGCCACGTTCTCCGGGCGGATGCCGATGCCCGTATCCGATACCTCGAAACGATAATGGCCATGTTGCGCAGCGCAGTCGACCACACGAATCGTGATCTCGCCGTGATCGGTAAATTTCACGGCATTGCCGACAAGATTCATCAGGACTTGCCGCAGTCGGACGGCGTCTCCCCGAACGTGGATATGGGTATCGACGGGAATGGCACAGATCAGCTCCAGACCTTTGCTGTGAGCCGTCTCGGCGAGCAGCTCAAGACACTCCTCCACGACATTGCGTAGACTGAACGGAGCGATATCAAGCTCGATCTTGCCGGCCTCGATTTTCGATATGTCCAGGATGTCGTTGATGATCTGCAGTAATGACTCGGCTGACTCATGAATCGTCTTCGCAAATCGATGCTGGTTTTCGTTAAGGTCGGTGTCACGGAGCAGTTCCGTCATGCCAAGTACACCGTTCATCGGCGTACGAATCTCGTGACTCATACGTGCGAGGAAGTCGCTTTTCGCATCGGACATGGCGATGGCGCTGTCACGTGCCTGCTCCAGTTCATCGCGTGCACTCTCGAGCCTCACCGCAAGTGCACCGAACTCTCTGGCGAGAACGCCAACCTCATCCGCTCTCTGGGTACTTATGTCGACTGTGAGATTACCGCTACGCCGCATTCCAAGTATGAGTGCCGTCAACTTGGTAACGGGCTGGGTGATCAGTCCATGCATGAGCAGCCAGGCGGCAAGGACAAAGATGCCACTCGCGGTGGCGAGAAAAAGCATGGCAGTCCATACCGTGTCAGCGCCAATCTTCGTGATTTCTCGCGGTGTCCTGGCTTCGACGACGATTGCAGGATCCCCGAAAAGGCTGCGAATCAATTCAAATCCGTACGCCGTGTCCCGATCGGCAACAAGATTGACGGGTTCTTTCGAATCGATCAGCGCGCTTTTGGCTTTTTCTATTCTTGCGGGCAGCTTGCCCGCCGTCAATGAATAGAGAGAGATATCTGCATCAGCACGTGCACCGAGTTCCTGAACATAACTGTCCGTCAGAAATTTGCCAGTGATCAGGGTCCCGGCCGGCGGACCGTGTCCTTTGCTCGTCAGTATCGGGTAGGACGCGACGTGCATCATGCCGAACAAGGTTGGCAGCACACCGGTGGCGGACTCTTCCGCATTCTGGTAGGCGATCAGTGGATGCTCAGGTCCAACAGGAGGATCGAACACGTCATCCAGCATGAGCCTTTCGCCGGTCAGCGGATGCCCCAGGCTGGCGTTGAGCAATTGTCCGTCTACACCAAAGACAGCCATCAGGTGGATATCAAGTGCGTGCCAATACGCCGGATCAATATTTTCCTCGGGATACGACGGCATTTGCCCCAGGGCGTACTCGTAGGTGTCATCCCACGACGAGTACTCCACGTTCATGACGGCGAGTGCGCGCAGATCCGACTCGAGTAATCGGCTGACTCTGGCTACCGTGTCCTTTGCTGAGCGGTTCTCGAATTCTTCAAATGGCGGTAAGACGGTCAGCTTGAGCGCACCGTAGGCACCGATACAAAAACTGGCCCCAAGCACGAGAAACAGGATTATCGTCTTCTTGCCAAGGGACATATCAACTCCGCATTGTCAGATCACACGTGCCACTGGCACGCGGCCGCACCGGCACAAACACCGGAATCGCACGCATACAGTTGGTTTATCGGCCGATTCGGCCAGATATTTAGTCGTTTTCTGGCGGATCGTCCGGAAAATCGAGCTTGCCCAGATGTGCCGTCTTCTTGTATTGATGGGCCTGCATCCTGCGCAGGATGTCGTCGAGCATTCGAATCGTGGCGATGATGTGCGGCCCTTTGTTGAGCATGACGCAATCGGCGCGCTGCGACATGGCAGCGTCTGATATCTCGGCGCGGGAAGGCTGTCCGGTCTTGGCTTTTCGCTCCAGCACCTGGGTGGCCCAGATCACAGGCACTTGCGCGGCCTCACACAACCAGAGAATCTCTTCCTGCAGCTCTGCGAGGCGCTCCCAGCCGCATTCCACGGCGAGATCTCCCCTGGCGATCATGACGGCCACCGGATAGCGCCGCATTGCAGTCAATAGCAGGTGGGGCAGACAGTTGAATGCCTTCTTGTTTTCGATTTTGAGGACGAGACCGTGTTCGCCGTCGCCGAGCCTTTCCATCTCTTCATGCAATGCGATGATATCTGCCGGTCGCCTGACGAATGACAAGCCAACCGCATCCGCATGCTTAATGACGAACTCGAGGTTGGATCTGTCTGCCGCGGTCAGGCCCGGAAGACGAATGTCGGTGTCTGGAAAATTCACTCCCCGATCAGCGCGCAGCCGGCTACCGGTCGGCTTCGCCTTGATTATTTCGATTTCCAGTCTGTCGTCATGCAGCGACCGGACAACTCCCCCGATTTTGCCGTCGTTCAACGACACCCGATCATCCACGGCTACGAATTCGAACACTTCAGGCTGCCGGCAGGATATGTGTGCAAATTCGAGAACATCGCCTTCACCGTCTTCGACAGCGGGTGCTCCGGGAGTGCCGTCGCCATCAAGTATCAACGTGTCACCGGGTCGCAGGAGTATCGGTTGTTCGATTGCCGGCAGCTGGCCGACACCGTAGGTGAGTTTTTCGCCCTGTTCCTCGCTGTACAGACACAGTTTGCTTCCCGTTTCGATGTAAGCACCTTTGGAAATCTCGACAACGAGTCCCTTCGCGTCCTTTTGAATGACATTTAGCTGCCTCTTCTTGCCGCGTGTGTCTCTGAAGCGGATGTCGTCCCCCACCTGTGCATGCTCGATCATCTCCCGCGGAACCGGAACGACAGCAGCTTTGGTGCCACGCCAGACGACATCGTCGGGAATCAGGCGAATTCGGCGAGGGGCAATAATTCGACCGAGCGGATCTCGGCGCGGCTTGATGTGCAGCACCCGGGGGCCGGGTAGCAACTCACCGGTGCGAATCTTCGGGCCGGCAAGATCCATGAGGATCTTGCACTCAGTACCGGCCTCTTCGCTCGCCCGCTTCACGTTGTCTATCATCGCTGCCCAAACCCGCTCGTCATCATGGGCACAATTGATTCGTGCAATGTTTAACCCTGCTGCGATCATTTCTTCGAGCAGTGACAGGTCACTGCCAGCCTCGGTTGGCAGCGTAACCATGATGCCGACATTGCGGTCGCCGGGGCATTTCCCAAGAATCGCCGTCTTATGCGTGTCGGCATCGCGGTTCTGCAATTCAAATACCCTGCGATCCTCGCCGTGTTCGTTGCGCGGATCGCCGGTCAGCGTCTGCAGCGCGGACTGCACGGCACGAATTGAGGCCATCACATTGCGTTCCGCCTGGCCCAGCGACGACAAGCCAAGTGCCGAGAGGTCTTCCTGCAGGGCGCGAATGTCGGTTTGCCGGAGCGCGATATAGTGGACGAGATTCTTTGCGCTGTGCCGAAAACTCGGGTGCACGGCAGCAAGTTCGGCCGCGTGGCGGGATTCGCTGTCCAGGGCGCGTTCACAGATCGACTCGAGCTGAGCGCTCACTCGCTCGATGTCGATAACCTCAGCCATAGTCTTCCTCCTGCTGCCCTTTTGTAGAGCATTTCACAGGCGGTGGCTGTTATGGATTTCACCTATACAGTGATTAAAGGTACCTGGCGTAGGCGCTGACGTATTTGGCCGCGTTGTCGGCAGAAATCAGGACAGCTTTACCACGCTTGTGGCCTTTTGTATGCAACGCGGCATGCAATAGCGCACCTGTCGTCGGGCCAACCATTATGCCTTCGGTTCGCGCCACCTCGATGCCCGCCTTGTACGCCTGTTCATCGCTGACGGAAATAAGGTCATCGAGCAGCTTGCGATCGAGAATTTTCGGAAAATGTTCGTCCGGCAGACCCGTAATTCGCTTCAGTCCGGACAAGGTATGGTGACGGCTGGCCGGCTCGACAGCGATGATTCTGATGTCGGGATTCTGTTCTTTCAGGAAGCGCCCTGCACCGCTGATCGTGCCGCCGGTGCCGATACCGGCATAGAAATACTCGATCTCCCCGTTAGTCTGCTTCCAGATCTCGGGCCCCGTTGTACAGTAATGTGCCTCGACATTGAGCTCGCTTTCATACTGGTTCGGACTGACGTATTTTCCGCCGTACGCCTCGCTCTCGACCATGCTCTTGACGACGCCGCGTGCGCCCTCGGTCGGAAACAGCGGGCACAGTTCGTCTTCTACCTCGATCAACTCGGCGCCCAGCAACCTCAGCAGCGCCTTCTTTTCTTCCGGCGTGCCTTCAGGCACCGCAATCTCGATCGGCGTATTCTGGGCATTGGCCATTGCCGCCAGTGCGATGCCGGTATTGCCCGCTGATGGCTCCACCAGCGCCTGGTCGTCCCTGAGCTGCAATCCGCGCAACATGTAGAGCGCGGTACGATCCTTGATTGACCCGAAGGGGTTCATACCCTCGAGCTTGAGGAAGACGTCGTAGTCCGGATGGGGATTCATTCGCCGACTGAGTCGCACCATCGGTGTCGGGTTCTCCAGGCTCGGCGCCAGTTCTACAATGCTGTCAAAAACGCGTGTCCCCGGGTCCGAAGCGGTGTGATTGCACGGCTGCCTGCCCTGCGTCAGCGTCGCGATGTCCCCCGCCGCATCGATCTTCGTCCCGGCGAACACCTCCGCTGTCTTTTTCAGTGTCTGTGCGCTCATTGCACAAATTCTATATGCCCGATGGGCATAAGCAATGTCTGCCGCAGGCCGATTGGCTATACCGTTATTCCTTTGAGTTATAAACATTGAAATCAAAGGCGTAGGCAGTTCCCCTTATCCAATTGCGCCGCCGGGATCACGATACTACGCTTTGGGATGCCTGCATTCACAGGGATCTCGCACTCAATCCAACCAGGGGAACGCACTAATGGAACTCCTCGATTTTGCGCGCGGCCCGGCGCTGCAGGCGGCTGCCCTGATCTTCGTCGCCGGCCTGACCTGGCGCCTGCTTCATCTCTTCCTGCAACAGAAGAAAACGGATCTTTCGGAAGCCCGTCAGGGCGGCGAAATCGGCGGTGGAATACGCAGCATTTTCTCCCGCTTCAGGCACCATGAAGCGTTCCGGCAGAGAACGCGAAATGGCACGATTCTCGCCTACACCGTGCACATCGGCCTCGCGATCGTCATATTCGGCGGCGCGCCACACATAATCTTTATTGGCAGCTTTACCGGCCTTGGCTGGACGCCGTTGCCTTCTGTCGTTATTCACATTGCGGCAGCACTGACGCTCGCTGCGCTGTTGACAGCCATGGGCCGACGCCTGACCCATCCGGTTTTGAAGCTGATTTCGAATTTTGATGACTACTTTACGTGGTTGGTGACCACGCTACCGGTTCTGACCGGCCTGCTCGCCGTTGCGCACGTCGGGGCACGGTATGAAACCTTACTCGCGATTCATATCTTGAGCTTCAACGTATTCCTGATCTGGTTTCCGTTCGGAAAATTGATGCATTCATTCATCTCTATCGGTTCACGCTACACGACTGGCGTAACGTTTACGCGCCGCGGAGCGAAGGTATGAGCGAAATTGCAGATAAGTATCCCCTTGAAACTGATGAACAGCGTCTGACTGTCAAGGACCCGCGTCCGCGTCACGACATGCAAGGTGATATTGACGAAAACGAGCGCCTGCGGCGCGCCATGGCGAATTTCGCCAAGAATATGAATCGCACTACAGCCACGTATATGGAAGCGTGTGTGCATTGCGGTCAGTGTGCCGAGGCTTGCCACTACTACGTGCAGACAGAAGATCCGAAATACACGCCGATCTGGAAGTTGGAGGTCTTCAAGCAAGCATACAAACGTGAATCGAGTCCATTCGGTTTCTTCTATCGACTGCTTGGTCTGAAGCGTGATATCAGCGTTGAACAACTCGGCGAATGGCAGGAACTCATATATGATTCCTGCACAATGTGCGGACGTTGTTCCCTGGTGTGCCCAATGGGAATCGACATCGCGACGCTCGTTGGTCAGGCGCGGCATGGAATGTTCCACGCCGGACTCATCCCGGACGAACTGCATGAAGTCGCGCAACGCGCCAAAACAGAAGGCAGCCCACTTGGTGCGACAGCCGAGGTCTTTACAGACCGGGCTGAGTGGATGGCGGACGAACACGACACCGAAGTCTACGTGGATAAGGATCAAGCCGACATACTGGTCTCGATGTCTTCGATCGAAATCATGAAATACCCGAATTCGATCGGCGCAACTGCCCGCATCCTGAATGCGTTGGGTGAAAGCTGGACTTTTCGCACCGAGGGTTACGAGGCCACCAATTTCGGCATGATGGCTGGTAATTCCGCATGGCAAAAACAAGCAACGATGAAACTCATCAATGCTGCCGTCAATTGCGGTGCCAAACTCGTTGTGCTGCCTGAATGTGGCCATGCATACGGCGCCTTGCGCTGGCAGGGTGCAGCCATGTATGGCAAGCCGCTACCGTTCAAGGTACAGCACATTTCCGAGTTCCTTGCAGACGTCATCAGTTCCGGTCGACTCAAGGTCAGGAAAGTCGACCAGACCGTCACGTTTCATGACCCTTGCCAGGTGGCCCGGCGCGGAGGTGCGACACAAGCGCCCCGTGTCGTGATGGAGGCTCTCGGCGTAAATCTCAAGGAGATGGCGCCAACCGGCGACTTCAACTGGTGTTGTGGCGGCGGTGGTGGCGTCGTTACGATTCATCGCGCCGACAAATTGCGTTACAAGGTCTTCGAACTGAAGATGGACCAGGTTGAGGCAACTGGCGCGGATACCGTGCTGTCTACCTGCTCAAATTGCAGGCAGAGTTACAACGACGCGAAAGAGCATTTCCACTGGGACAAAAACATGGAGAGCCTGCTGGAGCTCGTGGCGGATAATCTGGTCGAGTGAACTATCAGGGCGAATTAACAGGGCGCCCGTTTATCGCAGACTAGTGTTTCGGCGTTGCGTTCTCGGGGAGCGCAAAGAACTGCAGTTCGCCGAGTTCACCGTCGAGCGACGCCATCACAGCAGGACCCGCCTCCTTGAGGCGGGCAGCCCATTGTTCGGCCTCAGCCAGGTAATGCTTGTAAAGCTGCTTGCGTAACGCCAGCGACAGAGACGCAGGCTCACCCGCGTCTTCTTCCAGAGCAGCGTCCAGAGTGAATTTCGGCAGCGTGTTCGCGTCCTGTTTGTGTGACCATGTCCCGGTGCACAAATCGAAGTTATAGAGACTGAGGAAGCGGTGGCCATGGCGAGCGATGAAATGCACGGCGTCGACAATGAAATTTGCCTCAGCGTCATCCATCACCCAATGGAGTCCAACGCGACACCAGCCGGGCTTCATTCCGCAGTAGCCCTCCTGAACCGCACTTCGGTAGCGTTCGGATGTTCGCAAATCGATATTCAACAGGCGGTGCCCATAGGGACCCGCGCAGGAGCAGCCTGCCCTGGACTGAATGCCAAACAGGTCGTTTAGTAGCGCGGTGGCGAATTTGTGATGCAGGTATTGACCGTGCTCGTCCTTGAGGTTGAAAGAGATGATGCCGACTCGCTGCCCGGGGTCCGGATTGCCGAGAATTTCTATATTTTCGTTTTCACCCCAGCTTTCCAAGGCGCGGCGGGTCAATTCGTGCTCTCTTTTGTTGATGACGTCAACGCCAACTCTGTCTTTGATTTCGAACACCAGTGCCGCTTTCAGGGTTTGCAAAACTCCCGGTGTACCTGCCTTTTCACGCTCCTCGATACGCCGGATGAAATCCTGATCATCGGGCCCAACGTAATCAACGGTACCGCCGGCACCGACACTTGGTGGCAGCTCGCGGTGATAGATGCGCTCGTTGAACACCAGTACGCCACTCGATCCAGGTCCGCCGAGAAATTTGTGTGGCGAGACGAAAATGGCGTCGATTGAAGGGTCTTCGTCGCCGATTGGCTCCGGATTCATATCGATCTCGACATATGGCGCACACGCCGCGTAATCGAAACAAGCGATAGCACCATAGGCGTGCAGCAGGCTCGATATCCTGCGAACCTCGCTGCGAAGCCCCGTGACATTTGACGCCGCAGAAAAGGACCCGATGCGAAAGCGATCACGGTATTCGGGCGCTTGCAATAACTCCTCAAGGTGGGTCAGGTCGATGTTTCCGCTGGCATCCAGGCGTACCTCAACCGTTTTTGCCAGCGATTGTCGCCACGAAATCTCGTTGGAATGGTGTTCATAAGGGCCCACAAAAACAATCGGCTGTTTTTCGCGAAGCAGCTGCCGGAACGCCTCGCTCGAAAAACCAGTGGCCGGAGCATTCAGCATCTTGTCGATATTTTGCCGCGTCGCGGGCGCGAGAGCGACACCGATGATCTGCTGCAATTTATCGATCGCCCCGGTTGCACCGGTGCCACAGGCAATGATACGGCCGCTCGGGCCGGCATTCACCGAAGCCTTGATCGCTTCCTCGGCTTCATGCAGCAGCTGACTCATACTGCGCCCGGTAATATCGTCTTCTGTGTGCGTATTGGCGTAAACGCGCTGCAGACTCTGCAAATAAGTTTCGACAAACAGGAGACAGCGACCGGACGCGGTGTAGTCACAATAGACCATCAGGCGCTCACCAAATGGCGTCTCGAAGGTTGAATCCACTCCCACGATTTGCTGTCGGAGGTATGCGGGAGCGAGTTTTCTTCGACTCATATGCTGATTACTACAAAACCGCTAATTACGACCCAACGCCCGCTGCATATAGACTTCCTCATCGCTGCGCAGTGACCGCGGCCTCGATCGAATTTGCGATTTTGTTCGGCACGTTAACATTTGCGGTAAACGCACGATAGCCGGAATCCCAGAAATAAAGCTGCATTCGCCACATCTGCCCGTAGTGCAATACCAGCGTCTCGTAGCCGTCGTCGACAACCAGGAGATCGGTCGGCAGAGCCGCAACATGGTCTACACCCGGAAATGGTGCTGCTCCCTCGATAACGTCGCTGCGAAACTGTGAGTTGATGCGGATCATCTTGTCTTCAATAAACGGATTAGTGAGACCGAAGTACACTGCATCATCGCGCAAGTGAATTCGGGCGATGACCTCCCATCCATCCACTTCCTCGGCCCCGGCGATCGTACCGCTCGCGAGCGCGGCAGCCACATGTTCGACCATCCCGTCGAACGTATCTGCGGTACCCATCGTGATCGGCAGCTGGCTTTTCTCCCAGGTCCGGAATTTTGCCATCATCCGGGCGGGGCCATCACCTTTGTATTTGCGATAGTGTTTCTCGGTCCGCAATGGCGGTGCCTGGACGCTCAGCGAATTGCCGGGCACTTTTTTGACAAGTTGACGAATCTGCCCGGCGACATCGCTCGCAGCGGCCCTCAAAGCAGCGTAATTCGACGAATCCGCGTAATACACCATCGCATGAGCAACCGGGTTGGCCATGTTGACGAAGGTTTTCTGCTCGGCGCCTGCAGTAAATACCGCAATACGCAAGATTTGTGCGGAAATCGTACGCGGCGATTCTGCAGCCGCCGCCGCGACAAAAGCCGGGGCTGTCAGAACGTAGATTTTGGCCTGATGCCTCTCATTCGGTACGCGGACAACGTGCGAAGCATGCAGTTGCAGATCGGAATCAGCCATTGCCCGTTGCAGCGCTTCATCAGTTTCAGAAAACGAAAGTGAAGACTCAAGTACGGTTTCGAAAATACCGATCCTCTCATCAGCAAACGTTGCTGGCGCGAACAACACAAGCGCCAGCAACGTGACAACAACGCCGTTCTTCATGGTCAGGTCACTGAAACTTACCAGAGATAGGACACTTCGAATTCGAGCTGCTTCATTTTCAGTTCAATCTCCTGAGTTGGATCGAACATGTTCCGGCCTTTGACGGTGTTTTCTGGTGCATACATGAATGAGAAATTCCATGTACCACCATTGGCGCTTCGCCTGGACATACCAAAGGTCAGATGCTGTTCCATAACTCCGGGAGCGAGAATATTGAACAACACATCGGCTTCCTGAATCGGCTGCTCCCCGTAGCTGTAGCCAAAGCGATAGATGGCTGAGTCACTCGGTGTCCACTCCAATCCGAACTTGTAGGTAGTCATGTCGTCCCAGCCGAAACCGGCGCCATTCCTGCCGCCCAGGCAGGACTCCAGGTCCGTGCCACCGAGACCGGCAGTCGGGCAAGCAGCGATGTTCGCCAGCGGATTGCCTACTGAGGCTACGTCACTGAATTCCGTATGTTCGATATCCAGATTGAAACGGACGTTATTGTTGCCTTTGAACGAGATACCGAATTTCGTACTTGCCGGTATATCGAAGCCACCGCCCTCGGCGAACAGATCCGAATAATCGTCGAACTCACTCATCGACATCTTCGACTGATAGGCAAGGCCCGCACTGACAGCGTCGCCCATGGCCCACCAGATTCCTGCTGCGCCACCAAAGCCCGTCGACGTATCGTGCCCGTTATTGGTCAGATTCTCTGGCAATACTGTGCCACCACTTGCCGCAAATGTATTGGTAAACCCGGCAAATAATTCAACACCTTTGGCTTCGAACATCTGCAGCGCGAAGACCGGACCGATGCCCCAGGCGAAGTTGTCGCCCACCTTGCCCGAGTAATTGACCGCGAGAAATGCCTGCGACAGATCGACACCTGCGTCGCCGCCACCAAATGTACCGGGCAATGACATGACCGGCGCGGGTCCGGGGGGGCCATCCGGATCGGTGATCGCGAATGCATCGGAATTATCCCAGTCCGTGTTCATACCGCCACGGCCATAAAACAAAAAGGACAGTGCATTGCCGTTACCCATACGCCAGTTCTTGGCGGCGTAGGGAATCGGAAACCACTCGCTGCCACTTTCGAAACTACCTTCGCCGATGGTGAACGCGCCGCCCTGACCCTGTGCCACGCTCGACGTCGCTTCGTAGTCACGCATCGGACTGAACGCACTCAGGCCAACTTCCCAGCTATCGTCCGCGAACACGCCGAGCGCCGGATTCGAGGCAATAATGATCGGGCCGCTGGCCGCATCGGAACCGACGCCTGTGCCGGCCATACCCTTGGACTCGGTGCCCACGCCGTGCGTGAAATAGCCGTTGGTGGCCATCGCAGCGCCGCTGAGCGCAAATATACCCATTGTCGACAGCGCGGCTGTGACACGTCTGATTGTGAGGTTCATTGCTTTACTCCTTTGTGGCTGCTGCGCCGCAAAACACGTCGTGCAACGATTCCATTACCTTCGTTGCTTCATCGCCAGCCAGCGAGTAGCTCACTGACTGTGCATGTTTTCTGGAACGGACGATCTTTTCGCGGCGTAATATGGCGAGGTGTTGCGACAGGGCCGACTGGCTCAGACCGAGCACGTTCTGTAATTCGCTCACGGTCTTTTCACCTTCCGACAATTGGCAAAGGATCATCAGGCGCCATTCATTTGCCATCGCCTTGAGCAACTCGCAGGCGTTGGACGCCATGTTGTGCAGCTCGCCCAGATTGGCAAAACTCTCCGTTGCGACAGTTTCCGCTGAATCATTCATGCATCGTCCTGGATTAGTGGCGGCTATTCGCAGCCGGCAAATCCTTCAGAGTCCATCTTGGCCTCGTAAGGTGCTGTTACATCGCTGCCCACGACCAGCGAGCCAGCAACTGAGTCCCATTCATCCGGCTTGAGGATGGCAAGCCAACCCGCGCCATAAGGATCATCATTGGCAATGCTCGGCGTGGCGACAAGATCGTCGTTGACAGCGACGACTTCGCCGCCAGCCGCAGACTTCGCAGGCCCGACCCACTTGCCGGATTCAAGTGTACCGCAGGACTTGCCGGCTCTTACGGATCGTCCGACACGCTTCGGTGTGTAGGCGACCAGCTTGCCTGCCATTGCGGTGGCCACGGCAGTCATACCGATCTTAACGGTGCCGTCTCCCTGCTCCTTGAACCAGATATGGTTATCCACATCGTAGAGCAAATCGTCAGGCAGATTACATCCACGTACAACTGGCATTGCTATGCCTCCTTGGTCATTTTTGGGTCAATCTCAGCTCGCAACCGGATCGGTTTCGAGGAACAACAGAACTCCCCCAACTCGGCGACCTGCATTTTTCCACTGATAAACAGGTACAGGTGACTGGATACCATCTTCATCATTTCGAGGCGATTCGTAGTTTCCGCATGCCCGGGCTGCATCGCAATCAGATTGTAATGATAGACGATTTCCCGACACGTCTCGCGACAGGCATTGAAGCTCGGCTCGCCTTTGGCCCCCTGGCGGTGCAAGGCGAGCAGCCGAAATCCCTCGCGGGTGTCGTCGGTAGGGACATCACCCCGCGCAACGATCCAGTGCTCGACGACCTCTTCGCTGAGTTGCAGGAGTTCATCGATCGCGGCCTGCACATCAGGTACCGCGCGGACCCCCGCGATGGCCGACTCGATGTCAGCCAGCGGCCTCATGCCAGGCCTTTCTGTTTGAGGAAGCTGATCGAGTCAGAGATGTTCTCGTGGACTCCGACCTTTTTCGGCTTCAGGCCCAGCGCCATGCCGAGCAGTTGAGTGAAATACAGGATCTTGATGTCGACCGTCTCGCCGAGCGTCTTCTCGGCCCGGATCTGATGCATCTCGAGACCCGTGTGGCATGTCGGGCATTCGGTCGCGATAACATCCGCGCCAGCCAGTTTTGCCGCCTTGAGTATATTGAGTACCAGCTTCGTCGAGGTGTCACTGTCTGACAGCGTATGCGCACCGCCGCAACACGCGGTCTTCAAAGGAAACTCGACGTTTTCGGCACCCGCTGCGGCCAGCAGGTCGTCCATGAAGTGCGGCTTCGATGTCGACTCGCTGCCCGGCCCCGCGTCTTTTTCAGGAAATATGTGTCGCGGCCGGGTGTACATGCAGCCGTAATAATTCGCCACCTTGATACCGCTCAGCGAATTCCTGACGCGCGCGGCCAGCCCGTCTTCTCCAATCGCGTCCTTGATCCAGTCGAGCGCATGGATGGTCTCCACCTGACCCGATTCGTAGGTCTTGTGACCTGCTTTCTTTGACAGTCTGTCGACTACTTCGACCGATTCGGCATCATTCTTCAGATCGTACTCGGCTTTCTTGAGATTGTGGTAACAACCGTTGCACGGTGCCATGACGACATCCATGTCCATCTCGTTGACTGCTACTGACATGACCCTCGACGACAAATAGGTCTGCAGCTTCGGATCGACGTTCTTGACCTCCATCGCCCCACAGCAGTTCCAATTCTCCACTTCGACGAGATCGAGCCCCAGCGCCTTGCCAACGGCCTTGGTTGATCGGTTGTAGGAGTGACCCGTACCTTCGAGCGCACAGCCCGGGTAATAGGCTACTTTCTTGTATTTGTCTTTTGTCGTCATATCGTTCCTAGGCCGCCGCATCCTCGCGAGCGACATCGACCAACTGTGCAAGAGTCAGCGCCTGTTCCTGTTTTTCATGCTGCTCGGCGATATACTCCTGCATCGCGTTCGCGGCACCCGACCAGTTTCTGGTCCGTGGCGCGATCAATGTCGCCATTCCCATGCGAGTCAGAAGTCCGATTGGCAGATGTTTCAGGAGACGCATGACCATTTCGATCATCCAGTCCTGAAACAAGCCTTGTTTCGTACGACTGAAGAAGCGCCGTATGGTACGACTCTCTTCGATCTTTCCGGTCTTGATAATCTGTTCCGTGAATACTTCGTCAAAATGCATCGACGGGGATTTGGGCGTGTGGCCCTTGCGCTCGAGCCAATGTGACGTCGCTTTCATGACGCCCTCAGGGAATACATCACGCGGACAGGCATAGGTGCATTTGTTGCAGGATACACACTGCCAGATAATGTCCTTGTCGCGCAGCAACTCCGATTCCATACCCATCCGAATCAGATAAATCCAGTAGCGCGGATTGAAGTCTTCATTGATCGCATTGACCGTGCACGAGTTTGTGCAGGAGCCGCACTGCCAGCAGCGATGAATGTGCTCACCGCCCGGCAGCGCCGATATTTCTTCTTCCAGCGCCTCGTTATAATCGGTTACGACTCGCGGCTCGATGAACGTGCTCCAGTGGCCCGACACATCGACACCGTCGATTACCAGTTGTTCATGTGTTTTCAGGTTCTCGGGGCGAATCAGCGATTTTTCATGAATAGGCATTTAGTTTTTGGCCTGGCTTATTAAACTTGAATCGTCGAGTACAAATGCCTCGCCATCAATCGACTTGAGCCGCATTTTACCGTTTCGCGGCTGCACACCGTCGAGACCCAGAAGACGCCTGGTGTGTTGCATCGGATCCTCGGGCGCGGAAAAATCTGTGCGCAGGTAACTGCCGCCTTGCTCGCAAATGTACTGCGCATAGACCTGGGCGCAGAGGATATCGACATACTGCAGCACGTCGCGAAAGACGCCTTCATCGCTCAAGAACTGACTCAGTTCTTCGCGCAGCACCAGGTACGTGCCGTAAGCGTCACCAACCGGAATCCGGATGTGGTCGACATCATCGCCATGCCAGATTTCCCGCAGGACGCCTGTGTTGGCCCTCGCATCCCAGATCCAGCGATTCATCAACGGTATTCGCTCCGGGTCAACGTTGTGCAGCATTTCGGTTGCCAGGTCCCTCACCCAGCGATGCTTCTTGTCATTCGGAAAGCGCGCACAGAATGCATCGATACGAGCGTCGACATTGCTGTCGTCAGCAAACAGTTCCCTGATTCCGTCGTGCAAATCGGCGAAAGATTCCGTATTGAGCCAGTCACCAATTCGGCGGCGCACCGTGGCCATGAATGTGCACAGCCCCATGAACGTTTCCAGCTCCAGCTTGTCGACCGCACCGTTGCCGAGCGCTTGTTGAAACATCGCGCTTTTCAGCTTGACTGCGTCGACATAGCGTTCAATCCCACCCAGGTCTTCAGAACCGGTAATCATGATCTGTAACGCCGTTCGAATCGCGTCGCCGGAAAGTTCGAGCACAGGACGATCAATGTCAGGCTTTGTAAGTGCGGATAGCAGCGACATGGCGGCGGTCGCGTTATGCGCTCTTTTCGACCGGCTGATGCAGGCCCGACAAAACGGCCATTGCCGCCGCGTGGCCCTGGGCGATGGAATCGTCAATCGTCTCGGGGCCCGTTGCAGCGCCGGCAACGTAGACGCCGGCACGCGACGTCGCCCCCATCGCACCGTATTTGTTCGCGCTGCTTACGAAACCGTGCTCCTCCAGGTCGATGCCGAATGTCGCAGCGATGTCCGGATTGTCGACGTTCGGGTCCATGCCGATGGCGTGCACGACCATGTCGAAGGGAATCGTGATCGGCCGTTTGACCAGAGTGTCTTCGCCCTTGACGATCAGTTTCTCGCCGTCGGACGTCACCTCGGCGATACGTGCCTTGATGTATTTGACCTTGAACTCTTCCTGGCTACGCCAGTAGTACTTGGTCTCGTAAAGTCCGAATGTCCGGATATCCATGTAGTAGATGTAGACGTGGCAATCCGGAAGCTCCTCACGTATTTCCATTGCCAGGTTGGACGAAACCGTGCAACAGATCTTGGAGCACCACTCCCTGCCAATCTGTCGGTCCCGCGAACCAACACACAACAGTATGGCGACGCGTTTCGGCGCGCGGCCATCTGACGGACAACGAACGCCGTTGCCGGATGAGATCATCTGTTCAACCTGTGTCGTCGTAACGACATCCTCAAATGTGCCGAATCCCCATTCAGGCTTGTTGACCGAATCGAAATGCGTAAAGCCACTACAGAGTATCGCCGCCTCGACGTCCAGACTGTCGCCATTGGACAACTCCGCGGTGAAGCTCCCGGGCGTGCCATCGAACTTCGCTACCCTGGCGCCAGTGATGACCTGAACGTTGCTGTCACCTTCGACACGCCTGACCATGCCACCGATCGCATCCCTGGCCCATTCTCCGGTCGGGACCAGCTTGGCATAACCTGACAAGATAGGCGCACCGCCGAGCTTGTCTTCTTTTTCTACAAGAATGCTGGATTGGCCCACCGTACCCAGGCTGTGTGCTGCAGCCAGGCCGGCCGGTCCGCCGCCTACGATCAGTATTGGTTTAGTCATTGCTAACGCTCTATTCTCTTGAAACCCGGACCCGATGTGATCATCTTTCTCGGGTCGTACAGGGTCTCGCCCCGACCCGCTTCCACGTCCTTCAGATAAGCCTCGAACTCCGCTTTCTTCGCTTGCCAGTCGATGCCCAGCTTTTCCATCAGCGTCTCGGTCGACGATGCGTGCCAGTGCGATTGCACAATTTTGTAGGGGTGTGCACCGCAGACCAGCGCGGCGAATTGACAGTCCGCCAGTATCGGCAGGTTCACCGGTTTGCCAGCAGCCGCTCCGATCCACTGGTTCTTATCGAGCGTCGTGATACAGCCGGTATCGTGGCCGATCATCATGTCCGCCTGCGCTTCCTCGACAGCGACGCGTATCTTTCTGTCAATCGCGAACGAACGTGTGAACTCACGCTCCGAAATAATATGCCGGAAACCGAAACCACAGCAGTCATACCAGGTTCGATAGTCAATAACCTGCGTACCCAGTGATTCCAGGATGCCGGTCGTTACAGCCACGCGATTGCCACCGAGGATCTTGTCATCGTAGATCGCATCTTCGGGCACCATCTTGTATACGTGGCAGGCGGGATGGACCGTCGCACGGATATGACTGCAGTCGATCTGCTGGCGGCTGGCAATCGCGTCGCGCATGACGTGCAACCACTCCGAGTAATGCACAACCTCTTCGGGTATCAACAACTTGCCGTCAATGAGGCGGCCGAGTTTACCGAGAATCTTTTTTACGCTTTCGCGAAGTTTCGCAGACTGCATAAGGTAACCGCGCACCTCTTTATAGTTTCCAAAAGAGGTGCCGCAGTGAACCAGCGGGTAGAAGTAGCCTTCCGGCAAGCCTTGAGCTTTCGCTGAAACATAGGCCTGGTGGAAGTTTCGCAGGAATACGGCAGCGAGGCTCTCGATGTTGCCGATGCCGGAGCCATGGTAATTCCACGCGGTGCACGACGTTTGATCGGTCTCGTCCAGATACCGGATGTCCATCTCGTTCATGAGCCAGAGCAGTGATGCCGGATAGCCGGGAATGTTGCCGCACTGTCCGCAAGACTTGTGATGCCAGAGTTGTGTCGTGGGAATCTGCTTGTCCCAACCGTAAAGCGTCTTCACGGTCACAGGTTCGTGCTCGTCGCGAACACGATGTACGACGATCTCGCCGTCTTTCTCGAGTTCCCACATGACATCGCGAACATCTCCAACGCGATCCTTGTTGGTCAGCATCGAGCGTCGATTGACAATCTGATCAACCCACACAGTTGCGACGTGAGCGTCTTCCTTGCTCAGCTTTGCATCGGTCCACTCAGACCCATGTCCAGTAAAACGGTCCCCACCATTATCTGTCGCCATTTCGTCTCTCCTAATCTTCGTCCTGCTCGTCGAGGAAGTCGTCGTAGTCATCGCGTTTTTCGTCCATGATGTCGCAAATCACGTCGAACAGGTTCTCGTCTATCGTTTCGAGACTGTCGAGCACGCCAGTCTCTTCCCAGATTGTGTACAACTCGACCGACGTCTTCAGATTGACTTCCCATGCGGTTTTCGTTGTATGTAATGTCGGCATTGGAATGGCCTTGCGCAATGTCTCTAATGGCGCATCGACCTTTGAAATATTCGGCCCCCAGTCAGCAAAACCATCGGGGGTGATCATGTCCGGAGACAACTGGTTACCTGTTGAAATGAGCTTCAACATGACGCGGCTGAACGGGCGCAAAACATTCTTCGCCGATTCCATGCCGTGCTTGATCGCCGTTTCGCGCATCAGCATCACCAGTCCGCCAGGCGAGTTGCCAAACGGGCAGCGCGCCGCACAGGTGTAACATTGCGCACAGGACCAGATCTTTTCCTGCATCGCATCGTAAATGCCTTCGAGATTCTCGGTCCAGAGTAGCTGCACGATCTCGCGCGGACTGAAATCGTAGTAATGTGCAGCCGGACAGGTCGCCGTGCATATGCCGCAGTTCAGGCAGCCGTTGAGCTCATGGTCGTAGCGCAGGTCCGCCTGGATATCCTGGAATATCTCTTCGAGTTGCTCGCGTTCGACTGGCGGTTTGTCGGAAACCGGATCGCCGATGTGTTCCTGAATGCGGGATGTTGACGAATGCGACATGTGCGTTACCTAGTAGGTCATGACTCGACAGTCTTCTTCCATGACCTGTTCGATCAGATGCGCACCACCGACGATGCCTTCGCATTCCGGAATGAGGTCATCCACGGTCATGTCGAACAGGTCGAGATTGGGTGAACAGCAGTAGAATTTTACACCAGCCTCGTGGGCATCCTGAATAAAGCTGTAAACGGACTTCGGCGACCCTTCCTTTACGAACAGTTCCTCCGCGACGCCCTTCTTCATGAGCCGGCCCGCGGTTGCGGTGCAGATCACGTCTACGTTGTAGTCCATCGCCGCGGCAACCGTTGCCTGAAATATCGGAGCACCGAGCTCTTCGCCGTTTCGTGGATCGGTATTGGCCATCACGATTATGAGTTTGTCTGACATTGTTCTTTTCCTTCGGCGTCCGACGACCCTGCGGAGCAGGATCGTACAACAGCACATTAGCATATCCTAAACTACGTAATTATCCAATTCCTTCGCGGCCTCAGCCGCCGCTTTAGGTGCAGACATCAGAGCCGTGCACTGCACCAGGCCTGTCATGATCGGCACGAGTTCGTCTTCTATCTTTGTCTGCAGCGCGCGTAATCGCTCGAGCCCCGCAGCCGCATCCTCGGGCACTTCCTCGAATTCCATAACCAGGTCTTCTACCATGCCGAGCTTAATCCCGGGGTGGCCGGCAAAGCCATAGGCATTGCTACCGATCCGAAATAAGCTCGCCCGGCCGCTCGCATCGGTCGCCAGCAATGTCGCGTCCCGCGGCGGTATCGGCCAGTCGCGCATATAAATGACCTGGGTAAATTCCTTTGGCAGGAACCCGTTCAAGGCAGCATCGTCGCATCTGCTCGCGGTGACGCACTCGAACATCAGATCGGTCTGTTGCACCCCCCCTCCCGCGGCGATCGCGAGAATCTGTGCGCCGAGGCCGATGCCGATAACAGGCGTGCCTTCATCGAGCCTTGCCCGGCACAGCTCGATTTCTTCGGCCAATGTTGGCACGTCCCTGCCGCCGGCACTGCCCCAGGGTCCACCGCCGAGCAAGATCAGCGCATCCGCGGGCAAGTCCATGGCCGGCAGTTTGCCGCCGCCCGCGAATGGGCGGAAGTACTGAAAACGAATGCGTCGACCTTCGAGGTGGTCCTCCATGAGACCGAGATACTCGCCCGACGTGTGCTGAATGACCGCCACGACATTCATCGGTGTTTCGGTGCGACCAGCCATCGCAAATGCGTCAGGACTGCATTTAGACATGCTTGCCCGCCGAATCGATAGCCGCGCCGATCGCCGCCTGGAAATCCGCCGGCGCAACGCTGAGCATATCGACATCGTTGTCGGCGAAGAATTTGTCGATGACCTCGCCAATCTCGTCGATCCTGGTGCCCAACAGCCGTGCTTCGAGGTCGAACACGATGCGTGGCGGCGTAACGAAAAAATCTCCGCTGAACAGCACCCGTTGCAGGATCTGTCGTGTCGGGCCTTCCAGTTTCAGGAATGCCTCGATCGTGCCGCCGGGACCTGTGTGACTGCCGGCCAGAACCTCGGCCTGGTCGCCCGGGTTGTCGATTTCCGCGACAAACTCGTCCGTGCCGATTTCTTCATCGAAATATCTGGCCGCCAGCGATTCTTCATTGTCAGTGATATGGCCGGGTTCGGCATCGATGCCAAAGCGTTCGCTGAATCCCGTGATGAGCGCACGCTTGATCGTCTCGAGATCGGGCAGATCATCACCCAGTAACTCTTTGAGCGTAACGACTCGCTGCGCTGCGGAATCGAGCTTGCGCTTGGCCAGCTTGGCCTCGGGTACGTTCAGCGCACTCAGCATATGTTGCGGATTCATGTCGACGAGCACCGTGCCCTGATAAATCAGCACATCCCCGTCAAAGAAACCGCCGGTGCCGCTGATCTTGCGGCCATCCACTTCAATGTCATTGCGCGGACGGAATTGCGCGTCAATCCCTAACGAACTCATACCGTTCGCGGCAGCGGTGCAGATCTCACGTGCAAGATCAGGCAATGCGGCGATACCCAGGGACTTCCGGTTGAATACGAGTTCCCAGCCAAGCTGCCCTTCGTCGAGGTATATCGCGCCGCCACCCGTGATTCGCCTGACAGTGCCGACACCGTTTTGCCGACAATACTCAAGATCGATTTCCCGACTGAGGTCCTGGTGTCTGCCGATCAGCGCAGTTGGCGGAAAACGCAGAAATCGTATGGTGTCGGGCACACGATGCGCCTGCCGTTCTTCTATCAGTGCTGCATCGAAGGCAATATTCGCGCGGCCTTCGCGGACACCGGTGTCAATGATTCGAAACGTATCAGCCATGCTCGGAATGTACGGGCAGCCTATTCAACGCGGACCGGAATATCGAGTTGCCTGCGAATTTTCCTGATGTCCTTTTTTTTCGGTTGAAACGGGTAGCTGGCGATGTCGCTCGGCGGCGAATCGCCATAGGGCCGATCACACGCCGAGATATCGTCCTGAAATTTTCCCGGGCAGCCCGATGTGCGAAACGCAATTCCGGCATCGATGACATCCGCGAGTTCCGCGGCAGCCATGCCGAAATCCGTCACGCGCCCCACCTCGTCAAAACGCATCTGCTCGACGCGCACGCCGCGATAATCGATCAGATAACGTCCGAGCTGCACGCGGCGCCACTGATCCCGAGGCGTGGCGGGCAAATGATCCATCAACGAGCCCTGCTCGGGAAAGAAACAGAACATGTGACTGTGGCCACCGATGTCGACCAGTTGCTGGACCAGTTGCAGCACTTCTTGCTCGGTCTCGCCCATGCCGACGATGATATGCGCGCCGAATTTTTGCGGCCCGAAAATATCCTTTGCATCGAGCAGGATGTCCCAGTATTTCGACCACTTGTGCGGCGACTGCACGCCCTTGCCGCGGGTGCGATCAAATACCTCTGGCGTGGCGGCATCGAGTGCAACCGTGAAGATATCGGCGCCCAGGTCCCTGGTTTTTCGCACGTCATCGCGCGTCATGGTCGTCGGATTGGACAATATCGAAACCGGTATCGCCTGCGGATCGATTCGATCGGTCCACTGTTTGAGCACGGTGAACGTGTCTTCTTCGGAGCGCGGATGCGTGATCATCGAAATACACATGCGATGAAACGGGCTGTTCTCCGGATCCTGCGCCACAATATCCACGATTTCCGCCATCGGCACGGCCGGCCAGTCAACGCGAATGAAGTTGCGGTCCGCGTAGTCACGGTCAGCCTCGCGATGTCGTGCGAGACCGCAATAAGCACAGTTCGCGCGACACCCTTCGGGGTAGGTCAGCAGCAGATTCAGGCAGCGTGTGCACTCACAGCGATACATGCGGCCGCCCATGATACCGAGCGTAATCGCGGCCGCGTTCGACAACTGTACGTAGTCAGGCGACTTCATGGCCGGTGTGAGGTAGTTGTTGTTGGGCAGATAAACGCCCTTCGGCGGAATTGCATTCTCCTTTACCTGCTTGCCGTTGCGGCGATCCACTGGAGTCTTCTCCGGCAAACGAGGCTGCATCGCAGGACCCGAATTTGGTTCAATACAACTCATAGTCTGGTGTCCTCTGATCAGGCCGCGCAAGAGCGGCCGAGCGGTGCCTTGAATTCACTGCCAAGTTTTATCGAGCAGCAGGAGTGAGCCTGTTCGAATGGCCGGCCTATTGTATGTGCGACGCTGACCGCTCCGTCGGCGGGGAACGCGATACCGTCAAGGCCAGCCATGATGGCGTACGCGTCCGTAACACGCTTGTGCATGCCCGGCGGTCGTGCGCAGCCCAGCAAAACCTGCTTGTCGGGCAGCCGTTCGCGAGCCTCGAGAAATATTCTTCCGACGTCGCTGGTACTCGGCGTCACAAACGTCCCTGGCTTCGAGTAGAACGGCATGATCACGACAAGCACGAGCGCGGTAACCGGGTAACGACTCACAATATCAAGTGCATTGGCCTCGCCGAGAATCTGACCGTAGTGGAGGCCGATAACGATATGCGGCGTCACCTCCATCGAAGTCGAGCACAGGGCCGCCAACGTCGTTTCGAAATCGGCAACCGGGCGGTCCAGCTTGTAAACCTGCCGAATCGTTGCCTCTGCTCCAATGACATCCATCATGACGGTATCGACGCCGGCCGACTCCATGGCCTTTGCCTGCTGTTCTTGCATCAATGCGCTGTGTACTGCGATCTTCAGGTCCGGGTAGTCGCTCTTGAGCCGTTCGACGACGGGCAGATAGCGGCTGTAGTTGATCTCATTGCGTTTGTTCGAGCCGCCGGACAGGAGAAAGCCGTTCAACGCTTGCGAGTCGATCAGCTGGCGAACTTTTTGCTCGAGCATCGCAGGATTTGTCGCCGGAATCATCGGTTCGAGAATCTTCTTCTGGCAGTGGTCGCAATTCAGACCGCAGGCCGCCGCCGTGATTGAAAATGCCGGGAAGCTGTTCTTGTTGCAACCGCTAAGCTCGGAACTTTCGTACTCTTTGAACGTTGGTGTCGAGAATCGAATCGGTCGAGGGTCCCGACCTGTTGCCGCCGCTTCGAATTGTGCAATCAGCGGCGCATCGAATTCGGCGTCTTCGAGATCTTCGATGTCCGCAATTGCGTCATGCCAATTCACGAAAAACTCCCAGCCGTCTGGCTACGGTGAACATTATTCACGGTTTTCTGACCGCGACAACCTCGCTTGCGATCGATTTTATCTCGTCGCGAACGGCGCCAGCATACGGAGAATCCACCAACGTCCTGATCCAGGCTTCCTCGATCTCCTCCTCATCGATCAAGTCGCACTCCATGTTTCGCAGCAGCTTCGTCGCTTCAGCGGGAAGCGCGTCGGGGAATTCGCGTCCGGCCAACTTCCCCCAAAGCCCTGCCCAGTAGCGCGCCACGGTCCAGGGATTGTACCCGCCGCCGCCCAGGACGACAGTGGGATGATCCAGGGCTATGAGCTTTTCGACAGCATGCCACAAAGCGCCGTTGCTCAGCAGCATGCCGGACAGGGGATCGCCGGCCAGGCAATCTGCACCGCAGCACAGGACGAGCGCATCCGGTGAGAATGCGTCCGCAAGCGGCAAAACCGCCTGCTCGACCAGGTAGTCGAGTTCGCTGTCATTGATGCCCTTCGGCACGGGCAGGTTGCGGGCACCGCCCTTGCGCCTCTCGCCGAGCTTGCCGCTGTAGGGCCAGCGATCCTGTTCGTGAATGGAAACGGTCATTACCCGCGCTTCGTCGACGAAAGCATCCTCCACGCCATCGCCATGGTGTGCGTCGAGATCGACGTACAGGACTTTCTCCCGGCCGCGCCCCAGGAAAGTGCGGATTGCAAATACCGGATCGTTGAAATAACAAAAACCGCTGGCCCGATCAGGGCGACCGTGATGCGTGCCGCCCGACGGGTGGAACACCACATGACCTTCACAGGCGAGCTCTGCCGCCATGATCGAACCACCGACGGCCGTCGCTGCCCGCTCAAACAGCCCGGGGAACAGGGGATTCTCGAAGGTACCGAAGTGATGGCGTGAACGAATTTCCGGGGCTACCTGCCCCGTCGAATCTGCGTATTGCAGCGCCTCGACATAGGCTCGATCATGGAATTCAGTCAGTTGACTGACCGTCGCAGGTGAACTGGTGCGGAAGAATTCCTCGGGTAACCAGCCGAGCGCACGTACAAGGTCCAGCACCGTGGAGTGACGCATGATATTCAGCGGATGATGTCTGCCGAAAGCCGATCGTCGAAAAACATCGCTGCCGATGTACAATGGTTTTGGCCTTTTGGGCCGAATCGCCAGCGATCGGTGATTTGACATCACGGCAGGTGCGGTGCGCGCACTGTTTTCCTGTTGTGGACTTTGCATACAGGACCGATAGAGGTAATTTCCAGACAGGTGCGTCGGACGAGAGTATTCTATCCACCTAATAAAGACAATTCTGATATTCTAATATGCCCTGCGGGATCCGATCGGCCGAAACATAAAGAGGTGATATTCAATGTCCAGTGAAGCTCAGGTAGTTCAAGATACGGTGAGTGCAGCACCAGTTGCCGCTCCCGAAACCAAAAGTATGTCGATGATCGTGACGAAAGGCAGCCTGGACTGGGCCTATCCGCCGTTTATTCTGGCGACGACTGCCGCAGCGATGGGCCTTCCGGTAACGATGTTCTTTACGTTTTATGGGTTGCCGCTGCTGCTGAAAAAACTCGACCTGACGCTGACAGCCGCTGGCAATCCAGCGATGAAGATGCCGATGATGGGTGCCCACATGGGGCTGCCGAACATACTGACGGCTATTCCCGGCGTCGATGCAGCCTGTTCCAAGATGATGAAAAACCTGATGAACAAGAAAGGCGTGGCATCGATCGAAGATCTTCGTGAACTCGCGATTGAAGCCGACGTCCGGATGATCGCGTGCCAGATGACGATGGACTTGTTCGAATATTCGCTTGACGACATGATCGAGGGTCCGGAGTTGGGCGGCGCAGCCACCTATATCGAATGCGCAACCCAATCGGATATCAATCTCTTTATCTGATCACCATCATCAACCTACGAACCAGACAATAAAACCGGAGCAACAGCAAATGGCTGATCACACACTTGATGCGAAGGGGCTCAACTGCCCGCTACCCATTCTGAAGGCGAGAAAGGCGTTGAAGGAGGTGCCTGCCGGCGGCACGTTGGAGATTCTGGCCACTGATCCCGGCTCGGTCGCGGACTTTGAAGCCTTTTGCCGCCAGACGGGAAACGAGTTGCTTGAACACTCGGTCGACGACTCGATTTACCGATTCCTGATCAAGCACACGGCAGCCTGAGCCGCCGCATTGCGAGGCGCCGAGAGCCGGGTCCCGGCGCGCCGATTCTCGTGTGCCTTAGTCTTCTCAACCTTGTTGGCGTGCAGTCGTCAGTGCTTTCTTGATTACGGTGTTGTACTAGATTTCTAAGAATTCATCAGACGGAGCATTTCGGTGGTGGACAAAAAACGTGGAATTCATGCGCTGTACGCGAAAGACCCTGTCGAAGCAGATGAACTCGTTTGGGGCAGACGGACCGATCCGATCACGCGTCGTGGCTTTCTGACACAGAGCAGCCTGATCGCAATGTCAACTGCGGTCGGCGCCTCAATTCCATTCGCCCAATTGATGCCCGGTGGACTGATTCCGGCTGCAGTCGCACAATCCAGCCAGGCCTTCCAGATTCCTGGCAAGGAAGGATTGATCATTCTGAATGACCGCCCGGTCAATGCAGAAACGCCCGCGCACCTGCTCGACGACGACGTCACGCCGGCGAAGTACCTGTTTGTCCGCAACAATGGCACGCCGCCGGTCGCCGACCGGATTGATCCCGACAACTGGGTGCTCGAAATCGATGGTGAATCGATAACACAAAGCCGGTCTTTTTCGATCGCCGAGCTGAAAAGACGATTCAGGCACTACACCTATCAACTGCAACTGGAATGCGGCGGCAATGGCCGCAGCGAATTTGTACCACCCGCGTCCGGCAATCAATGGTCGATTGGCGCAATCGGTTGCCCGTCGTGGACCGGCGTTCGGCTCCGGGATGTGCTCGAGGAAGTGGGCATCAACGACGATGCGGTCTACGTCGCCTATTACGGCGCCGATACGCATGCCAGTGGTGATCCGAAAAAAGTCCCGATTTCTCGCGGTGTGCCCGTAGCCAAGGCGCTCGAGAAGGAGACGCTCATCGCCTGGGCGATGAACGGCGAAGACATCCCGCATATGAACGGTTATCCCCTGCGGCTTGTTTGTGCAGGCTGGCCCGGCTCGGTATGCGGTAAGTGGCTGAATCGCATCGTCGTGCGTAACCGGGTCCACGATGGACCGAAGATGACCGGTACGTCGTATCGCGTACCGTGCCAGTCAGTGGCACCAGGTAGCGTCGTGCCGGAAGAGCAGATGTGCATTATCGAGTCAATGCCGGTCAAGTCACTCATCACGTTTCCAAAGTCAGGTATCGAACACGCTCTGGGAGAGGCATTCGCGGTACGAGGCCATGCCTGGGCCGGCGATCTTGACGTAAAGACTGTCGATGTATCCATCGATTTCGGATCAACCTGGCAGAAAGCGAAACTCAAGGCGCCGGTCAATCGCCTGGCCTGGCAGCATTGGAATGCCGTCATCGAATTTCCGCAAGCCGGCTACTACGAAGTCTGGGCGCGCGCGACCGATAGCGCCGACCAGGCACAGCCTATGGTATTGCCAGGATGGAATCCAAAAGGCTATCTGAACAACGCCTGCCATCGCATCGCGGTGCGAGTCGCCTGATGGCAAAGCGACCGATTACCCTGCTTTGGATCGCTATTGCGTGGCTTGCCACTGCCGGTGCGCAGGAAACACAACTCGATGCTTTTACCGGACTCAAGATGTCGGGTGACTGGGAACTCGTACGCAACAATTGCATCGCCTGCCACTCGCCCAGGCTGATTACTCAGCAGCGTGGCAGCGAAGCACAGTGGCTGAACATGATTCGCTGGATGCAGGCGAAGCAGAACCTGTGGGAATTTGATCCGCTAACCGAGGGCAAGATCATCGCCTATCTCGCGGAAAACTACCCACCGGAAGCGTCTCGACGTCGCGCCGCGATACCGCCGGACCTGATGCCACCAAATCCGTTTGCGCCACCAACGATACAACACGATGAGTAGCAACACCTATCACAGGACAACGGCATGCTGGTAAATCCATCTGATCTGGTCGCCAAAGCGAAGGCGACAATTACGGAATGTTCGGTTAGTGACGCACATGGCTGCATTGCTTCGGACACGCTGCTTATCGACATTCGCGAGCCGGCGGAATACACCAGAGGTCACATACCGGGAGCGCTGCACCTGCCGCGCGGCCTGCTCGAATTCGACCTGCACAATCTCGTCGAGCGGGCGCGCATCGACATGAACGTTCCGCACGAGGAGCAGCCGATCGTCCTTTATTGCGGCACCGGGGGCCGATCGTCACTTGCCGCAAAAACTGCGGAGGATCTTGGCTACAAGAACGTCAAATCGATGGCCGGTGGAATCGTCGCCTGGGCACAGGCAGGATTACCGATAGACTGCCCCGAGTAGCGAACCGTTTCCCGTCAGTCCTTTACAACGCGTTTTTGAATCACCTTAACGTGCGGCGGCCCGCCGTGCGGACCCTTGTGATGCGGACCCTTATGATCGATGAAATGTACCTCGCTGCCATGCCCGGCAGACTCGAGTAAGGCCTTTATGGCCTGTTGAGTCGCTTCATCGATAGGCTTGCCGCTCATGATCATGATCCCATCCATGCTCTCGGCGGTGACAAATTTCCTGTCGTGCCTGACGTGAACATCCACGTCTTCACCGTGCTGGTCGCTCACCCAGACGGCGCCGTGATGACCACCGTCAAAAAACGGCATCTTGATGCTCTTGCCTTCGACATCGAAAGTGAAGCCATCCGTGTCTCGGGAAACCAATATCGTTCTGCCTTCTTTGTCGACGATTGAACGAGTCTCGCCCTCCTGCAAATCGTGCAGGTCGAATCCGAGTTCATCGCTGTCGAGCTCGATCCGGACCTCATCGTCCCCGCTGTCACCGACTATTTCCATCACCATCTTTCGCTTGACTTCCTCGTCTGCCAACGCGACGCCAAGCAGGCCGAGCGCACCGATCGTCAATGCAATTTTTCCCAGTTTCATAATCTCATGCCCCATTTTCCTGATATACACGACTCCTAAGATGCGCATTGAGTCGATATCGTCGCAAAGTGCTCATCACCCATGCGGATCTGCACGGATTCTACTCGAATGGCGCACTCTTTTCGGGCGCAGCGGCGCTACAATGACTGACACATGAGCAACCTGCGCAAAGCACACTGGGAACAGGTTTACGCGACCCGGGAAAGCACCGAAGTATCGTGGTATCAGCCGGTGCCCGAGAAGTCCCTGCAACTGATTCGCGCGACGGGCGCACCGCACGCCGCCCCGATTCTCGATGTCGGCGGCGGCGCATCGACGCTTGTCGACCACCTGCTTGAGTCAGGCTTCAGCGATATCAGCGTTCTGGACATCGCCAGTGGCGCGTTCGGGCAATCGCGTGCCCGGCTCGGCCCCTTGTCCGATCAAGTCACGTGGATCGTCTCCGACATCATCGCATTCGTCCCGTCACGCCTGTACGCGGTCTGGCATGACCGGGCAGTGTTTCACTTCCTGACAGGAGCGGCAGAGCGCAACCGCTATCTGAGCGTATTGCGCGAGTCCCTGCAGCCAGGAGGACATTTGTTGTTGGCCACGTTCGGGCCGCAAGGTCCACGACGTTGCAGTGGACTTGACACGCAGCGCTACTCGGTCGCCGACCTGCAGGATTTGCTTGGCGCAGATTTCACGCTGCGCGCGCACGAGCTCGATCAGCACAGCACCCCGACCGGGTCGGGGCAGCAATTTCTATATACGTGGTGGCAGTACGGTGCTGAGGACACTTAGCGTGTCATATTGCTGGCCAGGGACTGAACTCTTTCTTTCTGGCGCTCACTTAATTCGGCCATTGCCTGCAAATCGTCGCCATCGAGTCCGAGCATTACCGCCCAGGAATTGAGGCTAAGCTGCTGATCTTGTGGTGCTTCAGTATTCTCGACAGCGGCAACTCCTGCAGCGACCACGACACCGAGTCGTTCCTCGCAATGCGATTGCGGAAACGCGCGATACTGGTACGCGGCCAGCATTGGCTGAGGCAATGACCAGACTCTTGCAAGTTCAGCGGTCATGATCTTGTGATCCGTCGCAAATTCCGCGAGAAACAACCCGGACAGCGCTTCCGGCCTGCTTTGTTGCTGGTGTGCCGCGAGCACATTGTTCACCCGGGCCGGCTCCATGTGCACCAGCGCCATCAGACCCAGGTTGTGGCAAAGACCAGCCGAATACGCCAGATCCCGAACAGCATCGTCGGCCGCCTCATCTGCTGCCGCTATCTTCTTGCAGCACTCCGCAGACAGCAGCGATTGCATCCAGAATCGATCCGTTTTGAAGGATGGACATCCTTTGTTATTGAACGACTGTTGAATCGCCATCGCCAGCACCAGGGAACGCACGGTATCGACGCCGAGAACGCGGGATATCGCTTCACCAATGCTGTTCACGGGCTCGGCGAGCCCGAAATACGCGGAGTTCGCAAGCCCGAGGAGCTTGGCACATATACCGGGGTCACCTTCAACCACTTCCGTAACCTTGTCGGCATCGATAAATTCATCACCAAAGCACGTCAGTATCTGTTGTGCTGTCGCCGGCAGCGGCGGTAACGTCGCGATGGATTGTGCGAATCTAGTTGCTGTTTCACTTGTATTTGTTGCCGCAGTCATATCTCTTCTCAACCAGCTATTTTTTGGACAGCCGCAAGCTCGGAGTTTGAGCCTGCAGCACGAGGGAATTTTGGTGCCAGCACATAGGGCCTGCCAATTGCAAAGCCTTGTGCATAGTCAGCGCCCAATTCTCGAACGACTTCGAGCAAGTCGTCGTTCTCAATGAATTCGGCGATAGTCTTGATGTTCAGGGTATTCGCTATATCGATGATCGACTTGACGAATATTCTGTCGGTCTTGTCGCGCAACAGATCGCGGATGTACATACCGTCAATTTTCAGATAATCGACAGGGAGTTTCTTGAGGTAGCCGAAAGATGACAGGCCACTGCCGAAGTCATCTAACGCGAACTGGCAACCCATTTCCCGCAAAGTCATCATCAGGCTGCCTGCCTCGGCGACGCTGCGGATTACCGCGGTCTCCGTGATCTCGAAGTTTATTGTGCCCGGCGGCAACGGTGAGCGCTCAATGGCATCCATGAGAAACTTCGCAAATCGTTTGTCCCCAATGCTTGCGCCGGACAAGTTTATCCAGTAGTTGCGTTGATCGGCCTGAAACGACTGATGGATGAACAATGTATCGAGCAGGCTGCTGACCACCCACTGATCCAATTCGACGCTAAGTCCATAACGCTCCGCTGCCGGGAGAAATGCGCCGGGCGGAATAATGCGGCGAGTATCCGGATCGCGAAGCCGCAACAGGACTTCCAGTCGCTCGGGCTCGACAATGTCGTCCGACAAGGGTTTGATGGCCTGCGCGTAGATCGCGAAACGATTGTTATCCATCGCCTCACGCAGCCGTTGCACCCAGCGCACCTGGCCACGGTGTGCCCGCGCCGAGTCCTTTTCGCCAGAAACCATGTGGACTCTGTTACGCCCGGCTTCCTTAGCTGCGTAGCACGCCGCATCGGCAAGTTGCTGCAGTTCATTGACGTCACCAACTGCCGGGTCAATCGGTACACCACCGATACTCACGCCGATTCGGTAAACCTCGGCATCCCAATGGAAGCGGAACACCTCGAGCGCCGATCGAATCGACTCTGCGATGCGTTTTGCGATGTCGTTGGGGCAATCCCACAGGATTATGCCGAATTCGTCACCACCCAGTCTTGCAACAACATCGTTGGTGCGAACGCTCTCGACGAGGATCTCACTGACGGCGCGCAACAGCTGGTCGCCTGCCGAATGCCCGGAGGTGTCATTGACGACCTTGAATTGGTCGAGGTCCATGAACATCAGGTGACTGGGAGTCCGGGTGTTCTTGCCCATTTCCCAGGCCCGCTGCAACTGCGCTTCGAAAGCGCGGCGATTGAGCAACCCCGTTAACTCGTCATAACTGGCCTGGTACTCGAGCTGCACCGTAAGCTTGAGAGATTCGGTCACATCCTGGATTTGAAGGACCGCGTAAAGAAACGCGCCGGTATCCGATCTGACAGCGGAAATGTTGGCGATCGACTGTAATTCCTCGCCATCGGCACCAACGCATGCGAGCTTTTCGTCCAGGCTGTCCGAGTCACCGTCGATGAGCTTTTTGAATTCGGCGTTGAAGCGCTCGCGGTCACGCTCCTCAATCATGTCGGCGAAGGGGAGTGCTGGCAGGCTGTCTGCTTCCGGCCAAAACATGTTCTTCAGCGCCGGATTGCCGTCGAACAAGACGCCGGTTTTGGCGATCAGACCCATGCCCGTCGGCGCGTTCTCGAATGCACGCTGGAAGCGCGTCTCGACCTCGGTCCGCGCCTGAATTTCGCGCGACAACTTCTCATGACTCTGTTCCAGCTTGAGTCTCGCTTGCTCAATCGACGCCGTCCGTTCTTCGACCTGCGCGCGCAAACGGTCGTTGGTCCGTTCGACCTGCCGCGTGCGATACGCGATCGCCGCCCAGAAGCAGAGCAAAACGATGCCGATCACGGCCAGGACGAACCACGCTTGTTGCCAGAAGAACGGCTTCACGGAGAATCGATGAGTGGCAAACTCGCTGCTCCAATCACCACCGGGATAACGTGCGCGTAGCATGAATTCATACTCGCCAGGCGGAATGCGCGGATAGCTCACCGAGCGGTTGGTCGTCGCCGGCCCCCAGTCAGTGTCAGTGCCACCGAGTTTGTAGCTGTATTCAACGGCTCTCGGGTTCAACAGAGAAATTGCCGCGTATTCTATTTGTGCTCCGAGTTGTGTCGGCTCGATCTCGCGATTATCGAGGATCTGTTTATGGTCCAGCGCGGTCTCTACCCGCACAATCGTCGGCGCCAGTTCGTTGCTTACCGGCATCTTTCGCGCCGTGTCCATGCGCGTGGCACCGTCAACCGTGCCAATCCAGAGCTGACCCTCCGAGTCGAAAAACGTAGCATGCACATTGGTTTCAAGACCGATGAAACCGACTTGCTGATTGTAGTGCGCGATATTCGGCTTGCCCGGCTCGAACTGGTACAAGCCCTGCTCGCCGCCAACCACTACCGTTCCATCCGGCATCGGCTCGACAACGTAAACCGTTTGGTCGGCCAGTGGTGTATCGGCACCAAAATTCGTAAATACGCCGCCCTGATAGTGATACAGGCCACCTTCCTCTGTTGCGACCCAGGCAGCATCCGGACCCGTCCGGCGAATGTGATCGAACAGAAGGTTTTCCAGGCCGACATCGCCGGCGATCAATTCTTCGTCGTAGTTGCCATCAGTGTTCGGTGTCAGCACCACAATACCGACCTCGTCTGCGCCATACCAGACGCTGCCATCCATCCACGTGTCGAGCGTATAGACGGAGCCTCCCCCGGGTACCGCGAATCGATAGTGTTGCTGGTCCCACGGCGTGTATCGGAATACGCCGGACTCAAGCGTTGAATACCAAATCGCACCGTCGACGGCGACGCCAATATCAAGAATGTCGGCTGCGCCGGATGCGGTGATGTGCTCACCCTTCAGAGTATCGACATTGACCTGATACAAGCCCTTTTCTCGTACACCCGCCCAGAGATAGCCATCATCGGCAACGACGACGTCCCTGACGGGTCCATCCGCGACGCCGCGATCCCCCCCGATAATGAGTAGCGACTCATCGGCACTTCGCATCAGCAGCTTCGCCTGCGTACCGAACCAGAAACGACCCTTATGATCCTCGGCTATCGACCAGACCGTGACGGGGTCCGGATTCGTTCTCAGCCTGTAATGTCGGAACCGATCGCCAAGGAATCGGATCAGGCGCGAACCGCTCGCCAGCCACAAGGAATTCTCTTTGTCGACGAACAGCGACGTAACCTGGTCGATTCCATCGTAGCTATTGACCAGGGCTGGAACGAAGTCGGCAATCTGCCCTTTCCTATTGAAACTGAAGAGTTCGTCTTCGGTCGCCGACCAGACGGTGCCCGTATGGTCTACAACGATGCTGACAATCTCTTTGTCGGCATCGATTTGCGCGACCATGTCGAACGCATCATCTTGCCAGATACCAACCTTGCCGCCTTCGCCGACCGCCCAGAGCACTCCGGAGTCGTCGATGTCGATGTGGCGCAGATCCGCATCACGAAGTTCGAAATTTGGCTCAGGCTCCAACACCAGTTCATACAATCCCGTCGGTGACGTCGCCCAGACCTTGCCGTCGTGCGTGGCAAGGGCCCTGATGCCCAGGCTGTCATCGCTGATCAACGTGCTGACAAATGCCCCATTCTCGGCTGTAATCTCGAATACACCGACGCCTTCGGCGATGGCGAATGTACGTCGTCCCACAACGTCAATGTCGAGTATCGGCGTATTGCCGTCGCTAATCGGATCGATTGTGTGAATCACGCGGGCGCCATGAATGGCTGTAATACTGCCGCGCGCGTCGCCAACCCAAATCGAATTGCTATCGCTGACATGCAGCGTGGTCAGCGAGTTGTTGGGAAGACCATCGGCGATCGTGAAGCTATCGAATTCCTTGCCGTCGTAGCGATTGAGGCCGCGAGCTGTCGTGAACCAGAGATAGCCGGCCTGATCCTGATCAATGTCGTAAACCGCGGATTGTGTGAGGCCGTCGAGAACCGTATAGGAGCGGAACGGTGCGGTCGCCGAACCTTCGGCGGCACCCGCGTCCAATGCCGGAAGAGCTACGCAAAACGCAAGCAATGCTGCCCAAACTGGAGATCGCCACTGCACCAACGGAACCTACTAAAATCAATAACTTAAGTAGTTTCTATATCGGCACGACGGCGCGGATCTTTAGCGCCGGGCACAACCTGAACGTGGCAATGCGCAGACACAAAGGAAAGCCCCATAAGTTGTTGATTTTTAATGGTCTGTTGTCAGGTGTTTTGCTCGGCTGCCCACTCCGTCAGGCTGCGGCCGTCCCCTGCCAGTCGTTCCAGCAGCGCCGCGGGCGTCCAGTTCGCCTCACCGTAGCGCCGCCGGAATTCCTTGATACGTGCGAGCACCCGGTCCAGTCCCACCGCGTCGGCATAATGCATCGGGCCGCCGCGCCAGGCCGGAAAGCCGTAACCATAGACATAGACGACATCGATGTCCCCGGGTCGTTGCGCGATGCCCTCGTCGAGAATCCGCAAGCCTTCGTTGATAAGGGCGTAGATCAGCCGGTCAACGATCTCGTCAGCCGCGACCGGATTACGCTCAATACCCAGATTCTTCGCTTCGCGTTCGATGATCTCCTGCACTGCGGCATCGGAGGATTTCTTGCGCGTCGCCGGGTCATAGCTGTAGAAGCCTGCTCCGGTCTTTTGTCCGAGCCTGCCGATCTCGACGAGTGCATCGGCGACCCGATATGAACGCGGATCACCGCGTTGATCGTCGGGCAGTGCCTGTCTCGCCTTGTAGCCCACGTCGAGTCCCGCCAGATCCGCAACACTGATTGGCCCCATCGCCATACCCCAATCGAACATCGCGGCATCAATACTCTCCGGCAGACCGCCTTCGATCAAACACAGCTGGGCTTCGCGGAAATAGCCCTGCAACATGCGATTACCGATGAAGCCGTAACAAACACCGGAGACGACCGGAACCTTGCGAATCTGCTTCGCCACGGCCATGCAAGTGGCGAGCACGTCGTCAGCTGTTTTTTCGGCACGAACAACCTCGAGCAGTTTCATGATGTGGGCAGGACTGAAGAAGTGCAGTCCGATGACGTCTTCAGGCCGGGTTGTCGCGGCAGCGATCTCGTTGACGTCCTGATAGGACGTATTTGTCGCAAGAATGGCACCGTCTTTGCACACGTCGTCAAGCCGGGCAAAAATGTCTTTCTTGAGCCGTGGGTCTTCGAACACCGCTTCGATGACCAGGTCGGCATCGGCCAGCGCCGCGTAATCCGTCGCGCCTGATATCAGGCCACGACATTGTGCCGCGGCATCTTCGCTGAGCTTGCCGTGCTTGACGCTGCCTGCATAATTTTTTTCGATTATGGACAAGCCGCGCTCGAGCGCCTCATCGTCGATTTCGATCATCGTAACCGGGAAACCGGCGTTCGCGAAACTCATCGCTATGCCACCGCCCATCGTGCCGCCACCAATAATGCCGACTGTCCTGATTTCGCGCTGAGCGGTGTCCCCGGGAAGGTCGCGAACCTTCGACGCCTCGCGTTCGGCAAAGAACATGTGCCGCAGGGCAATCGATTGCGGGTCCTGCATGCAGGCGACGAACATTTCGCGCTCTTTCCGAATCCCCTCTGCGAACGGCAGGGACGCGGCCGCCTCGACACAATCAACGATTCTCTGTGGAGCGTGCTGCCCGCGGGCCCGTTTCGCGAGATTCGAGCGGTAGCCGTCAAACAGGCCGGCAGGCGCTGCCTCGACGTCGAATTCACTGCTCCTGCGCGCCGGCGCCCGATTACCAATCAGTTCCCGCGCATAGGCGAGCGCTTCATCGTCGAGATTGCCCGAGACGACCTTGTCGACAAGCCCCAACTCGGCCGCGCGCTGCGCCGAAATCGGCGTGCCACTCAGAATCAGATCAAGCGCCGCCTGGAGTCCGGCAAGTCTCGGTACACGCTGTGTACCGCCTGCACCGGGCAACAGGCCGAGTTTCACCTCCGGCAACCCGACTGCGCCCGAGTCGAGCGCGATACGGTAGTGACTGGCCAGCGCAGTCTCCAGACCGCCGCCCAGTGCCGTGCCGTGCAACGCAGCGATGACCGGTTTTTCCGACGCCTCGATTTCATCGAGCAGATCGGGTAGAGACGGTTCAGCGGGAGGCTTGCCGAATTCTGTGATGTCGGCGCCAGCGATGAAGGTGCGCCCCCGGCAGCGTATGATTACGGCCTTCGACGCATCTTTTTGGGCCAGGCGAATCGCCTCGAGCATACCCTGCCGTACGGCGTGCGACAGGGCGTTCACGGGTGGACTGTCGATCGTAATCACGCCGACGTCGTCGACGATTTCGTAGCTAACAGGTGTGTTCATGGCATTCTCTTATGTCAATAGCCGGGCGCGGCAACGGCACCGCCGCGCCAATTCTGTTTTTCTGGTAGCATCTTCGCACCATGTACGGACAACTCATAGAACAAGCGGAAAGATACCTCAAGTCACTGTACGCTCAAGACAATATTGCCGCACAGCTGAAACGCATGCTGGCCGAATTGCTCGCCGCCGGCGAGGCGAACGCGGACGCCGCATGCCGAGCCCTCAAGCTGAGCCGCCGCACCCTGCAACGCAGGCTCAAAGCTGAGAAGACGAGCTTTCAGAAGATCCTGCAGGAAGTGCGTGCGGAGCTGGCGGTGAATTACCTGAGTGACGAGCGCCTGAAGGCGCTGGAGGTCGCGATGCTGCTGGGCTATTCGAGCATCAGTTCGTTCACGACCGCATTCAAGTCCTGGTACAACATGCCGCCGGCCGAATACCGGCAAAAGTTCCTTGCCGCGTAGCAACACACTTGGCACGCACCTGATCAGAACGCGATGTTCGTCGCCGCGGTTTCCCATTTACCATCTACAACCTGGTACAGATTAAGGTAATCTCCGCCCTGGTGCTTGGTTGCACTGAACGACAGCGACGGTCCACCAAAACGATCTTCGTAACGATCGATCTTCTCAATTTCCGCCAATACTTTTTCGACAGTGAGGTCGCGGCCAGCGCCTTCCAGCGCGCGCACTACGAGGTCTGCCTCGACGTAGCCAATAACCGACTGTGCTGCCGGCGCTTCGCCAAACATTGCGACATAGTCATTGTGCCACTGACCGATCGAGCTTTCGGCGGCAACTTCGACCTCAAAATCGGGTACGAAAAATGACGCGGCGGCGTACAGGCCTTCCAGTGCGCCGTCGCCCGCTCTGGCGACTTCAGGCACATAAGACACCATGTTGCTGATGACCGGTGCATCCCAGCCCGCGTCCCTGGCAGCGCTGTAGATCAGGATCGTGTCCTTGACGAGCGGCCCGAGCACCAGCATCTCGCAACCCGAATTCTTGATAGCCGTTATCGTGCCGATAAAATCTGTTTCCGTAGACTTATGACGCCCCTTGTAGGCAACGTCGAGGCCCAACTCCTCGACGGCCGCGTCAAAGCCGACTTCGTTCTCGTGGCCGTAGTCACTCGATACGGCCTGCAGGCAGACCTTCTTGAAACCATGCCTGGCAATCATGTATGCCATGCCACCACGAATTTGATCGCGATAGCTGACGAAATAGTTGAACTTCATCGGGTGCAACGGTTCATGCATTTGCACGGCGGCCGTCAGGGGGAAGAGGCTCGGCACGTTCGCCTCGAACATTCGCGGCATCAATGCGATATTCATCGGTGTACCCATGCTGCCGACCATCAGGAATATGTCGTCGACATTGAGCAGCTTATTGGTGGCCTTGACGGCGACCGGCATCTGGTACTGCGAATCCTCGACAATAAACCTGATTTTCCGGCCATGGATTCCGCCAGCCGCATTGGCTTCCTCGAATCGCATACGCTGGCCGTTCGCTGCCGGCACCCCCCAGATCGCCAGCCCGCCAGAGAGATCGGTGTGTGAGCCGATGACGATCGTGTCGTCCGTTACACCGCGCACTGAATTGTCGTCGGCGCTATCCTGCCCGCCACCGCAGCCCGCGAATGTCATTGCCACAATTGCAAACAAACTCCTCATCGATCGTCCTTCTGGCATATCGTCAGCCCCCGTACATCGTCTCTATCAGATCACCATACTTCTCGCCGACAAAACTGCGCTTGAGCTTCATGGTCGGCGTCAATTCTTCATCCTCTGCCGTCAAAAGCACGTCAATCAGCCTGAATTTCTTGATCTGTTCAACACTTGAAAACTGACCGTTGACGCCGGCCACCTCACCGTCGATCAGTTCGACAATCTCGGGCCGCGCACAAAGCGATCGATAGTCGGTAAATGGTATCGAATGAGTTTGCGCGTAGTGCTCGACATTTTCCTGATCGATCATGATAAGGCAAGTCAGAAACTTGCGCTTGTCACCGATGATCACTGCATCCGATATGTAAGGAGAAAACTTGAGTTCATTTTCCATTACCGACGGCGTTATATTCTTGCCGCCGGCCGTAATGATGATGTCCTTGAGCCGATCAGTGATGGAAAGATTGCCTTCAGCATCGAGTTCACCAACATCGCCGGTGTGTACCCAGCCGTCAATAATCGTTTCAGCCGTCTTGTCCGGCAGATTCAGGTAGCCGTCGAATTGTCCGTCAGATCTCGCGACGATCTCGCCGTTTTCGGCAATTCGCACTTCAGTGCGCGGCATGGCGGGACCGACGGTACCAAAACGATACAGTCCCTTGCGCGTCGTTGTAATGATGCCAAGCTCGGTCTGACCCCAGAGTTCATCTATCGCCAGGCCAATCGCGAGAAACCATTTGAGCAGTGATGGCGAGATGGGCGCCGCACCGGACGCAGCCGAGTGTGCGCGATCGATGCCAAGCATCTTCTTGATGTTGCGTAATACGAACCGGTCGGCAATGTCGTAAAGAATCCGATCGCTGCGGGTCAGCGCCTCGCCGGCCAGCAATTTGTCGGCACGGCGCATGCCGATGGCCAGGGCGATTTTATACGCCAACTTACCAGGCCAGGTTGCCTCGGACATTGCGGTCGTCACGCGTGAGTAGAACTTCTCCCAGACGCGGGGCACAGCGAACACGTAAGTAGGAGACAGCTCGCGCAAATTCTGCGCGACCGTTTCCGGGCTTTCAGCGAAATTAATGGTGGACCCGTGCGCGATAGGCAGCCAGCACGAAATGATGCGTTCCGCGATGTGGCACAACGGCAAGTAGGTCAGTATTTCGTCGTCGGCCGTCTGCCGCAGGTACTCGGGAGCAAATGTCATCTGGCACAGGATATAGCGCTGCGACAGCATCGCACCTTTTGGCAGCCCTGTTGTCCCCGACGTATAGACGAGCGCCGCCAGATCATTTCCACTGCCCTGCTCCGCGATCTTCTCGATCAGCCCCGCATTCTTCAGGCCAAACTCACGGCCGAGTTGATACAGCGACTCGATCGGCGCGACTTTCTCGTGCTCAAAACCGCGCAACCCGCGCCAATCGAATACAAAGGCCTTTTCGACAACCGGCAGTTCATTC
>Ga0224512_10000234_pt1 | contig 59821 bp, 57 predicted proteins | sample SF_May12_sed_USG_4_FD_169103 | JGI IMG/M metagenome (GOLD analysis project Ga0224512, IMG submission 169103) | Sediment microbial communities from San Francisco Bay, California, United States - SF_May12_sed_USGS_13 | ecosystem: Environmental > Aquatic > Marine > Sediment | place: USA...
TGCGCGTGGGATCAAACGGATTCGTCGTCGGACCCGAATAGCCAATGGCGAATTCGGTGGTGACGCTTTTGCCGACGATGATGGCGCCGCCTTTTCTGAGGGCGGCAACGCACGCGGCGTCCTGGCCAGATTGCCAACCCTTGAATGCGGGATTGTTCATTTGGGTTGGCAGATCGGCTGTGGCAATGATGTCCTTGACCGCGATCGGAAATCCGTCCACGGCCGAAAGCGGCTTGCCCGCTTTGTAGCGCCGCGTCGACGCGTCCGCCGCCTTGCGCGCCGCAGCAATGTTCAGCGTCACGAAAGCCTTGACCGTCCGGTCGCGCGTGCTGATGACATCGATGCAACGCTCGAGAAACTCACGCGGCGTGCGCTTGCCTGCGACAAAGTCAGGCACGACTGCGGCGAACGACAGAATGTTCGGATTATTCCAGAATCGCATTTCCCACTCCCTTCAGGCTGGCAGCCGGCGGTCAGCGCGTTATAATGCCACCACAAGCTGTTTATACGAACACGAAGGAGCACACGGGATGAAGCGCTCGATCGTGGCTTGTTGCGCCATTGCAATCGCGCTGGCGCCTTCTGTTGCCTCGGCGCAGAGCAAGAAGCGCGCCAAGAACAAGATCGAGAGGCTGGCGTGCAAGCTGGGCGACAAAGACCGCCACGCCCGCATCGGGGTCGAGCTCGTCAATCGCAAAGTCAAACGGTTTGCCTACTACAGCAAGTTGAAGCCGCGCACCTGCTCGATTAACGTGGAGCGCGATGGACCTTACAGCTTGTGGCAAGACACCGGCCGCTTCACCTATGTCACGACTGAAAACGGGCGCTTTCTCATCGAGAACCGGCAGCGCGAGGTGCATTTCATCTTCCGCGAAGTCGATCGCCATTTCTACTGCGGTATGGAGCCCGGACGGATCAACGGGAGCCTGACGGTCATCCGCGGCAAGCGTGAATGCAAGCTAGAGGGTGTCATGCGAGCCCACGATACGGACGACCTGGCGCCAGGCGAGGCTGTTGCTACGCCGGGCCGGCATTAAGAGATCGGATTTTGTGTGCCAGTTCCGCGGCAGGGCTACGCGCGCAGCCGCGCTGTGATCCTGCGGTCTCAACTCAGGTCGAGGCGACGGTGTTCTCTCGCAAGCGGTCGTAGAGCACGCCGTCGGTGAAAAGGCTGTCCACTTCGGTGTCGCTGTAGCCGAGGCTCTTCACCATTTCCACCGAATGCTGGCCGAGCCATGGCGCCGCCTTGCGGATCGAGGCGAGCTCGCCCGTAGATTTCACCGGCAGGCCGAGCATTTTCATGCGGCCGATCACGGGATGATCCATCTCGACCACCATATCGCGCGCCTTGATGTGGGCATCGGCGAGAGTCTGCGCGTACGTGTAGACCGGGCCGCCGGGCACCTCGGCCGCGTCCAGTTTCTCGACCCAGTGAGCGGTAGGCTGGGTTGCAAACACAGACTCAATCTCGCGCTCGAGCTCGTCGATGTTCGTGAGCCGTGAGGGCAGGTCGGCGAAGCGCGCGTCAGTCAGCCATTCGGGCTTGTTGCACACCTTCGTGCAGAAGTTCTGCCACAGTTTCGTGTTGTTGGCGCCGACGGTTACATAGCCGTCCTGCGTCTTGTAGGCCTGGTAGGGCGTGGAGCGCCGGTGGCGCGTGCCGGTCGCGATCGGCAGTTCGCCCGCGCCGAAGTACGCGCCGGCCTCCCAGAACGTCCAAGCGAGCGGCGCTTCGAGCAGCGAAGTCTCCAGGTATTGCCCCGCACCGGTCTTCAGACGCTGGATGTAGGCGCCGAGGATGCTGTAGAGTGCCGTGACGCCGCTCGCGATGTCGTTCATGGCAATCCCGACTTTCGCCGGCCGCCCGCCGGGGTAGCCGGTCATCATCATGATGCCGGACATGCCCTGCGCGACGATATCGAAGCCGCCCTTCTTTCCGTACGGTCCGGTCTGGCCAAAGCCGGACATGGAAGCATAGATGATGCCGGGATTGATCTTGCGGATCGTGTCGTAGTCAACGCCAAGCTTGCGGGTCACTCCGGGACGGAAATTTTCCGTGATGACGTTGGCCTTGGCGGCGAGCTTCATGAAAATGTCCTTGCCGCGCGGGTCCTTGATGTTGAGCCCGAGGCTCTTCTTATTGCGGTTGAGCACCGCGAAGCAGTAGCTCTCGCCGTTGACCTGGGGGTCAAAGTGCCGCGTGGTGTCGCCTTCCGGGACGTTCTCGACCTTGACCACGTCGGCGCCCATGTCGCCGAGGACCATGGTGCAGTAGGGTCCGGCCATGACGCTCGTGAGATCGAGCACCCGGACGTCTTCAAGGGGCAGTGCCATCAAAATTTTCTCCAAAAAATCAGGCGCCAAGAAGAACTTCTTGGCCCTAACCGTGTCACAGATCGGGGCGTCCAGTATAGCGGATGGTCGACGCGGCGGCGGCGGGCGGGTTACAGTACGGTCACTTCCTGCTGTTGATGGCCGCGTAATGGCAGAATCAACGAAAACAAACCTAGGAGGAAAAGCATGAAATCCTGTTTCCGTATAGTCGTGCCCGCGATTCTCGCGGCGTTCTTTTTCCCCATTGCCACCATTGCCCACGCAGCGTATCCGGACAAGCCGGTGCGTGTGCTCGTCGTATTCCCGCCAGGGGGGTCCAACGATGTCACGGCTCGCATCGTGTTCCGGAAGGTCGAAGAGAACATGAAGAAGAGGTTCACGATTGAAAACCGCGGCGGCGCGGCCGGCAGTATGGGCGCTGCCATAGTGGCGAAAAGCCCGGCCGATGGCTACACCGTCATGGTGCAGTCCACGACGCACATCGCGAATGCGTTTATGTACAAGGGCAAGCTGCCGTACGATACGCTGGGTGATTTCATCGGATTGACGCCACTCGCGAGACAGGTGGGCGTACTGGTCGTGCACCCGTCGTTGCCGGTGAAATCGATCCCGCAGCTCATCGCGCTGGCGAAGAAGCAGCCCGGGGAGTTGAATTACGGTACCGCGGGGCTGGGGAGCTTTGTGCACCTCAATTGTGCGATGTTTGTCGAAATGTCGGGAACAAACATGGTGCATGTGCCATACCGCGGCGGTGGCCCCTCGTCCGTTGCGCTAATTTCCGGCGAGACCGAGTTAACGATCGCCACGATCGGCTCGATGTTCCGGCATATCAAGGCCAAGCGGGTGCGGCCGTTGGGGGTGACTTCCAAGGAGCGAAGCAGCAAGTTCCCGAATCTTCCGGCGATTGGCGAGTTCGTACCGGGATTCGAGTTCACGGCTTGGGTCGGCGCGTTTGTGCCCGCCGGGACACCCCAGGCGATCGTCACAAAGCTCAATCTGGAGCTCAAGAAGGCGCTCTCCGATCCCAAGACCGCGAAACTGTTGACCGACGTGACCTTGGACCCGATGTACATGACACCTGATCAGTTCGCCGTTCGCCTGAAATCCGACTACGCCCGGTATGAGGGGCTCATGAAAAAAATCGGCGTAATCGAGTAAAGGCGTTACCCGCGACACGTGCGGTGTCGCAAGTTCTAGTAGGAGACAATCAGGCCACCCTGCGGGTGGCCTGATTGCATTTCGGTAAGCGATTCCGCAGACTCCACCTTTATCAGCCGGACAACCAATGGATCTGGGCATCAAGAGCGAGACGGCGCTGGTCGTGGGCGCCAGCGAGGGTATCGGTTACGAGAGCGCGAAGGGGCTGCTGGAGGAGGGCGCACGGGTTCTCATATGTTCGCGCAGTGCGGACAAGCTGAAACGCGCGGCCGCGCAACTCAAGAAGGCGACCGGGGTTGAGCCGTCATGGTTCGCCGCCGATCTCACGAAGGCTGGGGATGTCGCGCGGCTCCACGACTGGCTTGGAGGTGAAGTATCCGCTCTCGACATCCTGGTAACAGCCGTCGGCGGCAGCCGGCGCGCGCTGTTCGAGGAGCTTGACGACGCGGCGTGGGTCGCGAACTACGAATTCAACGTCCTCGGCGCCGTGCGCGTGATCCGTGCGGCGCTCGAGCCGCTCAAGCGGTCGAAGACCGGCGGGCGGATCGTGATTCTCGGCGCCGCCGGTGCCCGCATGCCTTATCCCAATCAGGTGGTGTCCAACGTGCACAAGGCGGGTCTGATCGCGCTCGTGAAGACGCTGGGCGCCGAATTCCAACCTCACAATATCCGCGTAAACTCCGTCTCACCCGGACGCACGCTGACGCAACTGTGGACCACGCGGGCCGAGAAACTCGGCCGGGAACGCGGGGTGAAGCCGGAGGAGGTCATCCACGAGTTCGCCGAGGAGATCCCGATGAAGCGCTTTGGCCGGCCGGAGGAGATCGCGGCGATGGTGGTGTTCCTGGCCTCGCACAAGGCGAGCTATGTCAATTGCCAGTCTATACTGGTGGACGGCGGTATCGCCCGGGGCTTAATTTAACCGCAGATACACGCGGATGTACTCATTCGACAAACCCCGAACCCCGTCGTTTAGCCGCCGATGGACGCCGATAAACGCCGATAAAATCGAGAACTGAACCGCTGAGACGCCGAGAGAAACTATTATTGAACCGCGGAGACGCGGAGAGAAGCAAAACACGATTTACCTTTCACGGTTCACGTTTCATGGAGGAGGATTGCGATGGCTCTAAAGTATCCGTTGGTGCACGTTGACGATGTCCGTCCCGAGAACATGAAGGAAGGCGAGGGCTGGGCCATTTCCGAATTCCGGCTTCCCATCTCGGGCAAGAACGGGAGCTCCACGACGCTCTTCCATTCCATCTTCCGGCCCGGCTCCACACACGCCAAGCACCTCCACCGCAACTGCGACGAGATCGCTGTTTACCTGAAGGGCCATGGCACGGTCGGGCAGCGGAACGAGCGCACCGAGGTCCGCGCGGGCCACTGCCGTGTCATGCCCAAAGGGGCGGAGCACTTCTTCTTCAACGAGACGAAAAACGAGGAAGCGCTCGTGATCGGTTTCTACGTCGGCGCGAAGAGCGTCGCGGACACCGGCTACGAGTTCCGCGGCCACGTGACCGAAGCGGACCTCAAATTGGCCCGGGGCAAGGCTTTCAGCGATGGCGTCCTCGTTCACATTGACGAAGTGAAGCCCTCCCGGATGAACGCGGAGGACGGCTGGAGCATCACCGATTTCCGCATGCCGATCGGCCGCCATAATGGGAGCCCCACCACTCTCTTCTGGGCGAAGTTCCTCCCGGGCGCCGTGCACAAGAAGCACCGGCACGAGAGCTGCGAGGAGCTCTACTACATCGTCCGGGGCCACGGCCTGGCGGGCGCGGGCGCGGACCGCGCCGAAGTACGGAGCGGCCACGTCCACTACATTCCCAAGGGCGTCGAGCACTTTCTTTACAACCTGAGCAAGACCGAGCCCCTCGAGGCCATCGGCATTTACGTTGGCGCGGGGAGCGTCGAGGAAACCGGCTACGTCTACACGGGCGAGGTGACCGAGGCGGACATCAAGGCCCAGACGGCGTAATAAATAGCGTCGGCTGACGCCGACGCTATTTATTTAGAGGAAAAGCGAATTTCCATTCGCCGGGCACCAGTCACCCTTCACGGCTTTCAAGCGCCGCAAATAAACGCAGATAAAACCCATGGGCCAGACTCAAATTTTCATAAGTCGAGCCTGGCCCCTTTTACTGTTTATGAAGAGTATGGGAAGATTAAGAGTACCTCAAGACGAGATACGCAATAGCCGCTATACAGGCAAGAATGCCGGGAACCGCGACTAGAGTCACGGTTCTTTGACGCTGCAATGCAAGCCGCTGGAGACCAACTGATTCGGCGATGCTTTCCCTGGACTTCTTGATCTGCTCCGTTGTAATTGCTTGCTGCGCAGACAGCAACCTGATGATTTCACGCTGCCCTTCTCGAATGTCGCGAAGGGTCTCGAGCACTTGCTGTTCGATTTCTTGGCTCATGGTTCTAATCACGCCGGCCTTTGCGCGCGCGGGCCGACATGCAAGCGTACGATCGCAGTTACAGTGACATATCAGGTGGCCGTTATGTTGTTTCTTAGAGCCCGTAACACATAGTCGGGTGCACGTAATCAGCCAAAAACGTGACAGCGCGGCGTGGCTTTCAATGTGTTACGGGCTCTTAATGCTATTTCAATACTTTCTCCAGTATGCCTTTGGCAGCATCACCACCCTTTGACTGGACGAAGGAGATAACGATGGGAATAAATTTTCCGATCATGCCAGCATCCAAATTAAGATTCTTGAACCCACCCGCAAGACTGGCGAGATTTCCAAGCTGCCCGGCTCCTCCACCCAATGATGAAGCCAATCCGCCAAGGGCACTCGCCACACCACCAGTTTCTGGCGCTGAGGATATCAGATCATCAACGCCGGGAACGGCACTGGCAACCTTGCTAAATTCGCCAGATCCCAACTTGTCCTTTGCCATCTTGAACAAGAGTCCAGATCCTCCTTTGGCCTGTTGCTCTGAAATTCCAAGTTGACTTGTTAGTGTTTGAAGTAGTTCCATCAGTAATTTCTCCTTTCACGATTGCCATCTAATGAACAAGCTCGGTAGTGTGAGAAGGCGTCAGCCTTAATGTTGCCGTCGGCCGGACGTCGGGGAGCTGAACATCATACTCGCTCGATTGCGCCCAGTCGAAGTGATTTTCACTAGCCGGCACGACGGCAATAGGTTCAATCCGCCCAAAATGTTTTATCCGCTATTCGGATCGGGGCATTTGGAGTCCCTAACACAATGAAAGGCGCGTGCGTCGCGAGCCAGAATCGTGACAGCGCAGCGTGTGTTTCATTGTGTTAGGGGCTCTTAGTTCAGGCGTGAGCTGATCCCAGCGACCATTGCGGTGAGCGAGCCGAATACTTCGGCGCCGGCGGTGTCCAGCGCGGTACGCTTGGTGGCAAAGGTTCCATGCGCACCGTGGACCAAGGCGCCGGCATGGCCCATGGTGACGCCTTCGGGTGCGCTCCTGCCGGCGATCAAGGCGAACACGGGTTTGGCGAATCGCTGCGCGGTGAGCGCGGCGGCGAACTCCTCTTCTTCGCTGCCGCCGATCTCACCGATGATGAGCACGCCTTCGGTCCCGGCATCGGCCGCGTAGAAGGGCACCAGGTCGGCGAAGCGGGTGCCTTTGACTGGATCGCCGCCGACGCCGACCCAGACGGAAGTGCCGACGCCTTTTTGCGCAAGGCGGTAGCCCGCTTCGTAGGAGAGGGTTCCGGACTTCGACATCAGCCCCAGCCGCCCCGGCTTGAGCGAATCATCCGGCAGGAATCCGAGTTTTGTCTCACCCGCTACGGCCATCCCTGGTGAAGATGCCCCGATCCAGATTGCGCCTGATGCGCGCACCGACTCGCGTGCCCTGATCGCATCGTGAACCGGCATTCCCTCGGTGGGCGTTACCAGGTAACGGATACCGGCGTCCAATGCTTCCCGCATCGCGCCCAGCAACTGCATCGCGCCCACGAAGAGCACGCTGGCCGTGGCGCCGGTCGCGGCGACCGCTTGGCGGCATTCCGCGAACACGGGCACCCCGCTGACCTCGCGCACCTTGGTGCCGGGAGACACGCCGCCGACGACGCGCGTGCCGTAGTCCATCATGAGCCGGCTATGCAGCTGGCCCGCCCTTCCTGTGATCCCCTGCACGATTACTGGGGTGCTTCTATCGATTCGAGGATTGATGCTCATTCGATAATGCTCGTGTTACACGGGTGATGAATAATGGTGATGAAAAATGGTGATGAGAGATGGTGATGAAAACCGTAGTGCAGTTGAAGAGCTTTTTCCATCACCAGTAATCATCACCAGTACCCATCACCAGTTCTCATCACCATTTGTCATTGCCGATTTAGATGCCTGCGCACCTCAGTTAGCGCCGCATCAAGATCAACATGGAGCGGGATGCCCGCCGCGGAGAGTGTTGCGCGCGCCGCGGGCAGGCCGTTGCCGACGAGCCGGGCGACGACCGGGACCTTGAGGCGGGGCACCTCGATGAGAGCGGCCACGAGCAGCCTCGAGAATTCGGCGAGATCGGTGATGCCGGCGAAGATGTTGACCAGCAGCACGCGAATGTCGCGGCCTTGGGCGATCCAGTTGAGGACCTGGACGAGGCGCGTGGTCTGGCCGCGCAAACCGCCGGTGCGGATGTCGAGGAAGTTGTACGGTTTGAGTCCCGCCTCGCGCAACTCGTCGATGAGCATCATGGAAAGACCGGCGCCCGTGGTGAGGAGCCCGATCTCGCCGGCGGGATCCACGACGACGTAGTCGAAGCCATGCTGCAGCTTGAGCGCCGTCTCTGGGTAGGCGCGGGCGCGGCGCTCGAGCAGCGCACGCAGGACGGACTGGCGTGCCAGCGCGTTGTCGTCGGTGACGAGCTTGGCATCGCCCGCGACCCAGCTTCCGTCAGCGAGTACGAACAGCGGGTTGATTTCAAGGAGCAGGGCTTCAAGTGCCAGGAAGGCGTGCGCGAGACGCTCGCCAGCATCTCGTACTGCTGCGGTCACGTTAACGGGTAAGTTCCGCGCGAGCCGGTGCACGCTGTCCACGAGCGATTGTGCATCCGTTTGGACAAGCTCGCTCTGAATGTGTTGGCGCGGAACTTGCTCGATGTCCATGCCCCCGCGCGCTGAAACGATCACGCGCACCTGCGCAGTGGCGGAATCGAGAAGGAGGCCGAGATAGGCTTCCTGCGCCCCGCTTACGGCCTGTTCAATGCGCACCGCACCGACAGGGCGGCTCCTGGCGGTGGAGCCGATGATAGCCGCCGCGTGCGATTGCGCCTCGGCGAGCGTCGCGGCCTTGCGGATGAGGCCCGCCTTGCCACGTCCGCCGGCAGCGATCTGGCCTTTCACGACCCAGGGAGCGCCGGGCAGGGCGGTCGCGCTGATGGCCTCCGCGTCTTCGAACAGGGCCCCCGTCGGTGCGGGGATCCGGTGTGCGGCGAGAAGGTCCTTGGCGTCGTGCTCTAGTAGATACATTCTCGCGGCGGTCTCGTTGATAGTGCTGTAGCGAGATTTGCTGTCCAATTGCGTGACGAGTGACGAGTCACGCTTTCCTGCGTTTCTTGCGATCTAGAAAAGCCTGCATGAGCCGCCGGGGCTCGTCCGTCCTCCGTGCCTCGACGCACGCTCGGATGCCGGCCTGGACCGCTTTCTCGATCGAAAGGCGCTCCCAGTCGTGTACCAGTGCCTTTTGCAGGCGGATGGCGCGCGGGCCGCCAGCGAGAATCGAGGCGACCCATTGGTCGACAGCAACATCGAGTGCGACGGGCTCGACGAGCTTTTCGAGAAAGCCGATGCGGTAGGCTTCCGCTGCCTCGATGTGATCGCCGGTGTAGACCAGCTCGCGGGTCTTGCCCCAGCCGATGAGCTGGGGGAGCAGGCAGGCTTCCATGCCGGAGGGAATACCGAAGCGCACCTCGGGCATGCCGAATTTCGCGGGGGTCACGCCGACGCGCATGTCGCAGGCCGTGGCAATTTCCATCCCCGCCCCGAAGCAGTAGCCGTTGATTCGCGCGATGACCGGGACAGGCAGGGCGCGGATCGCGGCGCACGCGCGATGAGTCCAGGAGTGCTCCTTTATGGCCCCGGCACGGTTAAGGTCTTTCATTTCCGCGAGGTCGGCGCCGGCGATGAACGAGCGCTCCCCGGCGCCCGTCAGAACCACGACCCTCACGAGAGGGTCCCTCGCGAGCTTCCGGAAGGCCCCGGCGAGCTGCTGCTTGCCGGCGATGCCGAGTACGTTGCGTCTATCGGGGTTATTAACCGTGACTTGGACGACCCGGCCGGTCGTGCCGCGTTCTTCGGTTCGGACGAGAACCCGTTGGTCTTCACCGATGTGCATGGGTGATCATGACAGTAACGGGTCGAGGACGACCGGTTTTAGGGCGTGTCCGGCGAAATTGGCCCGCTCATGCTAACAGGAGCCGGCTGCCGCCCCAAGAAACGTCGTCCAACATGCGGTCGGCCGGTGCTGCCGCGGGACCCCAGTGTTGGATAGAATCCACCTTGTGGTCCGACCCGTGATATAGGGAGTCAGAAGATGAAGCTCTATGGTTCACCAAACTCGCCGTACGCGCGCAAGCTGCGGGTATTGATCAAGGAGAAGAATCTGCCGGTCGAGTTCGTGATCGAGGACCCGTGGCCGGAGGACAGCCCGATCATCAGCAGGAATCCCTTCAGCAAGGTCCCGGTGCTCGAGGTGGGGCCGGACAATTACCTGTTCGAGTCAATTTTCATTGCGCACTACCTCGACAACCTTGACGGGAAGCCGCTGCAGCCCAACGACGCCGAGGGCTACTGGCATGCGCAGTGGTGGCAGGCGCTCGGGAACGGCATGATCGATTCGGTCATTGGGCGCGTGCTCGAGACGCGGCGCCCGCCCGACAAGCAGTGGCCTGAAAAAATGGCGCGCGAGGAAAAGCGCGTACTTCGAGCGATCGACGTCGGGGAGCGCGCGTTTCGCGAGAATCGCTTTATCGTCGGGGGAGCGTTCACAATGGCCGACCTCGTTATGGGTGTTGCTCTGCAATACGTGGATTTCCGCTACCCCCATGATTGGCGCGCGCCCCATCCGGAGCTCGCCAGGTGGCACGCGGGCATCACCTCGCGCAAGTCCTTCGAGGAGACGCTGCCGCCGGGCTTCGTCAAGCCTACTTGAGCGCTGAAAGAAGTGATGGAAAATGGTGATGGGAAATAGTGATGAAAAATGGTGATGAAATCTGCATTGTTGCCCGCCACCAAGACTCATCACCAGTATTCATCACCAGTAATCATCACCAGTTCTCAAGGCCCGGCGGTTGCGGCAGGAAAATGCCGCTCGAGAAAACCGAAGAATAATGGATTGAACTCTGTCGGATTCTCGGCCCACGGGTAATGCCCCGAGCCGGAGACGATGCCGAATTCGCACCCCGGAATCATCTCCGCCACCCGCTTCATGCCAGCCGGGTGACCGACCTGATCCACCTCGCCGGCTACCAGTAACGTCGGCACCGACACGGCCTTGATCGCGCCGACCGCGTCGGCTTCGGGATAGGTCTGCACGGCCTTGACGGCGGCTTTGACCGTGTCCGGCGGCGTGCGCGAGGCCCAGAGACGCACGAGGTCGACTTCGGGACCGCTCGACGTTGGACCGAGCATCGAGTTGACGACCATCATGTTCGCCGTGATCGGGTCGGTGCCAGGGGGAGGCGGCGCCGTGCGCTTGCGCACGAACTCCTCCTGCTCCTCCTTGGTGCGATTGGCGAAATAGCCAATCGTCGAGCAGATCACGATACCGTGCACGAGATCCGGTAACTTCAGCCGGATGCGCGGCGTGATCTGTCCGCCCATGCTGTGGCCGAAGAAGACATTTCGCTCGCTACCTTGCGCCTTGACCAGCCGCGCGGCGGCCTCGGCAACGACATCGAAGCTGAAAGCATCCGGCAAAGGCGACAGACCATAGCCGGGCGCGTCCATTGCCACGACCCGGTAACCCCGCGCGATCAGCCTTTCGGTGACGTAGCGCCAGTAATCCTTCGCGCCGTAGATTCCATGCAGCAGGAAGACAGTCACCTTGCCTGCGCCGGTTACTTGGTAATCGGGCATTCTGGTATCCACGTTTTCGTTCTCCTGTCGAGGCCACCATACCGCTCAATTTTTCGAGCCCTCACGATTGGCCGAGGAAGTGATGAGAAATGGTGATGATTAATGGTGATGGAATAATGGTGATGAAAAGCCGCCCGCGCTATCCGTCCACCGAATTCATATTCAGTATCTCATACGGACGCGTCATAGCCAGCCGACGCTCCTGGCCCAGGCATCACGTCTGCGCTGGTATTCGTCAAAGTTCGGGGGAGGCCCGCCGCCTTCGGACCGGATTTCCTCGAGGTGTCGCTCCAGGTCCTCTCGGAACGGGGCCAGGCCAACTGCTTTTCTTCTCGCATCAAGATTAGCGCGGTCTTCCACGTCGCACCCCAATTCCCCTTTTTTATTCCAGTCCAGCACGGTAGCGTAAACGAGAGGCTTGTTTTCATTGAACCGGATGCGATCGGTCAGGAAGGCAAGTTGCTGTAGCGGGGCGTCTCCCTTCCCGACCGCTTCCGTGAGAACTGCCAGGAACTTTCGCTGCAGGTCCGGTGTGCATATCGAGTGCTGAGCGATCAACCACGCTGCGCGACAGCCCTCGTCTCCAACAGAGGTCACGCCGGGCCAGCCGTGGATCGAGATGATCCGGGCCAGTTTTTCCGCGTTCTCGCGGTGTACCCGTTGCATGTCCGAAGCATAGTCGCCATAGAGCCGGCCGGACTTCTGCAAGTGGAAACGAGCATCACTATCGCGCTGCTTCATGGCGAGAAGCTCTTGTAGGACATCCTGCTTCAAGCTATTTCCTCGCTGAGAAGGCTGGTACGAGTCCATCAATCGCGATGCGATGACAGGCCTTTCAGGCCTGACCGAGCCGCACTGGATTACTACTTTCGACTCCTGAAGATGCAATGCTTGGCGTAGTCTGATGCCTCGTTGGCCGTCCAGTCGCCTTTCGACTTTTTGTCCAATTTCTTGCACCACGCTTCGCTGCCCACCTCGGGCGCGCAGCCCAGCAGGCTGGCGAAGGCCACGATCGCTATACCAACAGACACTCTGCGCATCATTCGTCTAACCTCCATGCTCGTGCCACTGTTTCGTGAATCGTCAAACGTGAAACGTGAATCGTTGCTAAACCGCTAGCCTGCAAAAAAGCTTTGACACAAAGGACACCAAGGTCACTAAGGATATTTAAAATTAATTAGGAAGAGGCACAGCGCTCGCCGTGCGTTCGAACCCATATTTGTAAACCTTTGCGTCCTTTGCGTCCTTTGTGTCCTTTGTGTCCTTTGTGTCCTTTGTGTCCTTTGTGTCCTTTGTGTCCTTTGTGTCCTTTGTGTCTGAGCTTTTCTTTTCCTCGGCGGCCTTGGCGCCTTGGCGGTTCGATATATCTCAACGAAGTATGAACGGATTCGGAACCTCGGTCGCGGTCGAAATCCAGACGCTTTTCACCTGCATGTAGTCCTTGATCATCTCCTGCCCGCTCTCGCGACCGAGACCACTGCGCTTGTAGCCGCCGAATGGCGAGAGGTAGGAAACCGCGCGGTAGGTGTTGACCCAGACCGTGCCGGCTTGCAGCCGCTCCGAGAGCGTGAGCGCCCGGCGCATGTTCTGGGTCCACACGCCCGCGGCAAGGCCGTAGACAACGTCGTTGCCGATACGGACGGCTTCTTCCTCGTTCTCGAAGGGAATCACCGCGAGCACCGGTCCGAAGACTTCCTCCTGCGCAATGCGCATCGAGTTCTTCACGCCGGTAAAAATCGTCGGCTCGACGAACCAGCCATTGCCGCACTCCGGGCGTGTCGCGCGCCCGCCCCCCAGTACCGATTTCGCGCCTTCACCCCTGGCGACATCGATGTAGTCGAGGATTTTCTTGAACTGCGGCGGGTTGGTGACAGGTCCGACCTGGGTCTCGAGGCTCATCGGATCGCCCATCTTTGCGGTCCGCGCGAAGGCGACGAGCTTTTCGACGAATTCGTCGTGGATCGTGCGCTGAACCAACAGCCGGGAGCCGGCGATGCAGGTCTGCCCGGTCGCAGCAAAAATGCCCGAGACCACGCCCTTGATCGCGTTTTCCATGTGCGCGTCGTCGAAAACGATATTTGGCGACTTCCCGCCAAGCTCCATGCTGACGCGCTTGAGGCCTTTGGCCGCCGTCTGATAGATGAGCGTGCCGGTGCGGTCCGAGCCGGTGAAAGCGACCTTGGCCACGAGCGGATGCTCGACCAGTGGCATGCCGACGTCAGCCCCGAAGCCGGTTACCACGTTCACCACTCCCGGCGGGAAACCAGCCTGCTCGATCAACTTCATGAACTCCAGCGTCGAGGCCGAGGTGTACTCGGACGGCTTGAGGACGACCGTGTTCCCAGCGGCGAGTGCCGGCGCGAGTTTCCACGCGACGAGGAGCAGGGGGGAGTTCCAGGGAATGATCGCGGCGACCACCCCGAGCGGCTCGTAGCGCGTGAAATTGAGCATGTCGGGCTTGTCGGTCGGGATGACGTGTCCCTCGACCTTGTCCGCAAGTCCCCCGTAATAGTAGTACCACTGCGCCATATACGCGGTCTGCGCGCTCATCTCCGCGTAGAGCTTGCCGTTGTCGCGCACCTCCATCTCCGCGAGGAATTTCGATTTCTCGCCGATGAGATCCGCGAGCTTGCGCAGGAGGGCGCCGCGCCTAGATGGCGTGAGCGTCGGCCACTCGCCGGAACTAAAGGCCTTGTGTGCCGCACGGACGGCGCGATCCGCATCCTTCGCGTTTCCCTTGGGCATGAGAGCCCAGGGCTGCCCGGTGAAGGGATTGTCGCTCTCGAACGTGTCTCCGGAGGCGGCGTCTACCCATTCGCCTCCAATGAACATTTTGTACTTAGCCAGAGTACCGATCGGGGTATCCATGCTTTTCCTCCGTTTCCACTGACGAGTGATGAGAGATGGTGATGAGTAATGGTGATGCGAAATGGTGATCAAAACCGATCTGATTTTCCATCACCCGTACTCATCACTGGTATTCATCACCAGTAATCATCACCAGTTCCCGTCAATTGCTTATTCGAAAGCCTTGCTCCCCAGCAAGGCTTCGCGAAAGCGATGCTTGATGGCGGCGCCGTCGCGCATCGGCAGGATCATAGGCGCGTATTGCGTCGTGACCTTGATCGAGGCGAACAGCGGCCCCGGCTGGCGATAGAAACGCGGGATCCAGGTGCGGAGCTGCGCAGACGTGTAGATCGTTCTCGCAGCGCAGAAGCCCGCTGCGCGGGCCATGCCCGGAAGATCGACGCCATGGTGAGTGTGTGTCTGTTGCATGCCGGTCTCGCCATAGTGCTCGTTGTCGATCACGATGACGGTGAGATTACGCGTTTCCTGGACGGCAATGGTGGCTAGACTGCCGAGGCCCATCAGCATTTCGCCATCGCCCGTGATGACCAAAACACGCCGCTTCGGCTGGGCGAGGGCGAGCCCGAGACCGGTCATGGCAGCGCCGCCCATTCCGCCCCAGCTGTAGAAGGTGAGCGGATGATCGCCTGCGGCCGCGGTGTCCCATGTGGTGGAGCCCAGTCCCGGCACGATCAGGGCGCCGCCGCGGTCTTTCAGGATCTCGGCGACGACCTTTCGTCGCTCTAGGTTCGGACTGCGCTTTTTCATATCGTAATCTCGGTATTTACTTTTTCCAGTTCTTGGCACCGATAACACGCTGCCCGATCAGCACGGCCACAGCCACGGAGCCGTTGAATGCCAGATTGGCTGCTGCCGCCACGGTTTCCTCGATGCGCGCCGCGTCATCGACCTCCTGCACGACCACGCCGATGCTCGCGAGTGCAACGGGAGTGGCCTTTCCCATCGGTACCTGCCACGGGTTGAACTCACCCCATTGGCCGCGCATCGTGACGAGCATGAGAACGGGAAACCGGCACTCCCGCATCATGCCCAGCATGTTAATGCAGTTGCCGACGCCGCTGGACTGCATCAGCACCGCCGCGCGTTCGCCGCCGAGCCAGGCGCCGGCGGACAGTGCGATGCCTTCTTCTTCCGTGGTGAGTGGTATCGCGCGGATGGCCCGGTCGGCCCGGCACAAGTCGATCAGGCGAGCGTGTCCGGCGTCTGGCACGTAGGCAACTTGCCGGACATCCGCATCGCGCAATACCGCATGGATCCGGTCCGGCCAGGCTGATTTCTGTTTCATGACGACGGGCATTTTCGAAAGTTTAGGTAGAAAGCGATATTAGAGTTTCCGGTCGCAATTTGTCACGTCGCGCTGGACGGGCGCCGCTGCCAGATAGTGGACCAGAAGTGAAATCCGATCGTCAGCGCCGTGAGCCCGAAGAAGAGGAGCGCCACGCCGCTTTCGATGAAGATTCGGTGACTGCCCTCGCTGAGGATGAGCGCCGTGCGGTACTGCTGCTCCAGCGTTTCCCCCAACACAAGGCCGAGCACCACGGGAGCGACAGGTATTCGGATACGCTGCAGCACGTAGCCCAATAGACCCATGACGCCCATCAGGTAGACGTCGAAGATCGAGTTGCGGATGGCGTAGGACCCGAGCACGCACAGCACGATGATGCAGACGGCCAGAAGATGGGGGGGCACACGCAGGACACGTACGAACAGCCGAATTCCCCACAGCTGGACGACCAGGATGACGACATACGCGAGAAAGATCGCGATATAGAGCGCGTAGATTGTCCCGAGGTGGGTGCGGAACAGCATGGGACCGGGGTGCAGTCCGTGTATGAGTAGGCCGCCGAGAATGACGGCGGTCGCCGGGTCGCCGGGGATTCCGAGGCTCAACAGCGGAATCATGGTGCCGCCAGTCACGGCATTGTTCGCCGATTCCGGCGCGACCACCCCCGACAGCTCGCCTTTTCCAAAGTCCTGCGGCCGGCGGCTGAACCGGCGCGCGTGGTCGTAGGCCAGGAATGCCGCAATGGGCCCCCCCGTCCCCGGTATGGCACCGATCCCGGTTCCAATACCGGCACAACGAACCATGAGCCACAGGCGGTCGCGGAGATCTCTCAAGGAGGGGAGCTGCGCGCGCACGTTTTCGGGAATCTTGGCTGGCGCCGCGTGGTCGTGATCCATGAACGCGCTGATGACCTGCGGTACGGCGAAGAGGCCGATCATGGCGACCAGCAGGTTTACGCCCTGCTGCAGCTGCACGGTGTCGAAAGTGAGGCGCGCAACACCGTCCAGCTCGTCGAGCCCTACGATCATGAGCATGAGACCGATCACGCCGGCGACGAGGCCGCGCACCATCGATTCTTGCGCCAGGCCGCAGATCGTGGACAGACCGAAGAGCACTAGAGCAAAGATCTCGGCAGGGCCGAACTTGATGGCGACTGCCGCGACGTGCTCAAGGAGCAGAATCATCACGAGAAGACTGAAGAGCCCGCCGAATGCCGAGGCGATCACCGCGGCGCCCAATGCGGATCCCGCTTTGCCCTGGAGCGCCATGGGGTAACCGTCAAACACCGTGGCCGCGGCCGAGGGCGTGCCCGGTATGCCGAGCAGAATCGCCGATACCGATCCGCCCGTCATACCGCCGACGAAGACGCCGAGCAGCATCGCGATCGCCGGAACGGGCTGCATGCCGAATGTGAACGGTAGCATCAGGGCGAGCGCCATCGAGAACGTCAGTCCCGGTATGGAGCCGATAATCAACCCCACTACCGTGCCGAGCGTCGTTGCAAGGATCGTGTCGAGCTGAAGTGCTGCGGCGAAAGCCTGTGTGAGCGCGTCCAGTCGGGGCCTCCGCGTTAAAAGAACAACCACCGCCACGAGCCCTGTGGCAGGGGCGCTTCCAGCAGCACCGCGAAAAGCAGCCAGCAGCACAGCGTCGTGCCGGCGGCCAGGAAAAGCGTGAGCCTCCACGACTGGCGGCGCAGCAGCACGCGCATGGCGAGGACGATCACAATCGGGGTCGAAAGGACGAATCCTGCTTTCTCGAGCAGGAACGCATAGAGCACCAGCAATGCGAAGATGCCGCCGACAATGAACACCTCACGGCGCATCACTGCCGGCAACACATCTTCCGCGCCTGCGTGGCGTGCCGCCAGGAAGGCAGACGCCGTAATCAAAACGCCCAGTCCGAGGAGCGTCGCCCCCAGCAGGACGGGGAACGCCTGCGGACCGGGCTCAGTTTCGGAACGCGCCCCCGGGATGTAGGTGTACGTCAGCCATAACCAGATGACCGCCAGTACCATTAGGAACGGGCCGAGCCAGCGGTCCAGGCGGTCGAGGCGCATCGATATGCGTTTGTCTTGGATTCCGTCGGAGAGTCAAGCAATACCAGCCGCAGATAAACGCAGATAAATGCCGGTGAAAACCCAATGAACAAGATCGTTCACGGGTTCGGCTTCATCTGCGTTCATCAGCAGCTCGATGGATTCCGACCTTCTCGGTTTCGACTCTTATTGCTTCTTAAGCCCGAGCTTGTCCATCAGGTTTGCGACGGCCTGATCGTCCTTGGCGATGAAACGGTCGAATTCCCCGGCTCCCAGGAAAGCGGGTTGGAAGCCAAGCCGTTTGCAGTGAGCCTGGAATTCCTGGCTGTTGACAGCTTTCTCAATTGCCTGCTCGAGGCGCGCGATCGCCGGCTTCGGCGTGCCCGCCGGTGCTGCAATGCCGCGCCACAGTACCATGTCCACGTTATATCCCTGCTCTTTCGCAGTGGGGACATCGGGCATGACGGGGATGCGCTCGGCACTCGTGACGGCAATCACGCGCAACTTTCCCGCCTCGACGTGGGACTGGAACTGGGATGGCCACTGCAAGGCGGCATCGATTCGGCCCGCAAGCAGCTCGACCGGCGCTTTACCCTTGCCGTAAGGCACGTACACGACGTCCACCCCCATCTTGTTGAACAACGCAGCCGAGGAGAGGTGTGTGAATGAACCACGGCCGGAGATGCCCACCTTCAGTTTCTGCTTCTTGGCGGCCGCGCCGAATTCCTTCAGGTTTTTCCAGCCCGACTCGGTGCGGACGGCCATGGCCGGAACTTCCATTCCCACTCGCGCTACGCCGTCGAAGGCCTTGTAGTCGAACTTCATTCTGCCGTTGTGATACGCAGTGCTAATGGAATTCGAGTTCCAGACGATGTTATAGCCGTTGGGCGGCGTCGACTTGACGTAGGAATAGCCGACTGCACCACTGGCGCCGGTGCGGCTGACCGCGGCGACTGCCACACCCAGCTCCTTGGCCATGGCATCGGCCAGCAACTGGGCGATGGTTGCGCTCGAGCCGCCGAACAACACCGTCATTTCCACGGGTTGGTTCGGGAAATCGGCTGCGCGCGCGGCACCGGACGGCGCGAGCGCTAGCGTGGTGAGTGTGGCGAAAACCGCGAGCGCAATGAGCCCCCGGGCACTACGAAAAGCGTAAGCCAATGCTGGATACATGTGTCTCTCCTCCGAAAAAAATGGAACCCTGGCCAATACAACCAAAACCTGCTGCGTGCTCGCCCGGCACGTTCTCGCGTCGTCTTTTTTGGGGCGGACGCCGCGCCGGAGTCCAGCGCTATTTTCGCAATACTAGGGCGTTTTCCGGCACTGCGCGTTCCCGCGCTGGCGGCCGGGCTCCTGGACGTTCACTATTTTCCGCCGCCCAGTATCTCGGCGGTCTCCACCCGGCGCCCTTCGCGCGCGGACTTGATACCCGCGAGCAGCACGGCAAGGGAGGCCGTTGCCTTCTCGCCGTCCATTTCGGGCTGCCCCTTTCGCCCCACGGCATCCGCGAACTCCTCCAGCTCTTCGACGATCGTGTCGTTCTTCTCGCACGGCACCGCATCCACGTTCTTGTTTCCGCGCTTCTGGCATCTCAAGCCCTGGTGGAGATCGTAGTACGCGGTCGCTTCCTTTCCATAAATGTTCATGAGGTAGTACTCGCCGGCCGAGGCATAGCAAGCGTTCAGCGTCGACAACGCGCCGTTCTCGTGTTCCAGCAGGAGACTTCCGATATCGGGATTTTCCCCGGGGAGCACCAACTGGGCAAGGGCGCCCCTCACCGCCTTGATCGGGCCCACGAGGTACTCGAGCACGTCCGTGTAGTGAATCCCGATCTGCAGCATGACGCCGCCGGGCATTCCCGCCTCGGTATAGCGCCACGAGTCGGCCTCGAACTGCCCGAGGCGGTCGCGGCTGATGTTCGCCTCGGCATTGACGAGCTTACCGAACACGCCGTCCTCGATTTGTTTGCGGACCCAGCGGAAATGGCTTTCCTTACGGCGCTGGTAGCCAAGCGCGAGCACGACCCCGGCCTTGCGGCACGCCGCGGTGATCGCGCGCGCATCCGCAATGGTGGTGGCAATGGGCTTGTCGAGAAACACGTGCTTGCCCGCTTTCGCCGCGGCAAGCGTTGTTTCCAAGTGCACATTGTTGGGTGTGGTGTTAATGACCGCGTCTATGCTGCGGTCATTTAATATTTCCTCATAAAAAGTGGCTGCCCTGCAGCCATACTTGGTGGAGAACGCCTTGCGCTTATCCTCGGTGCGCGTGTAGCACGCGACGATCTCGAGCTTTTTCGAGCGCTTGATCGCATCGGCGAGCACGTCCGACCACCAGCCCATTCCTATACATGCCACTCTCAACGGTCCAGCAACCATTTCGATGCTTCCTCCGGCGGTTCGTCAATCGTTAATCGGCAAGTCAAAACCAGAATGGACAGGATTAACAGGATTGACAAGATTAAATCAACACCAAAACACGGCGGGGACGGACATGGTCAACGAATCCCGTAGCGGCTTAATCCTGTTAATCATGTAAATCCTGTCAATTTGTTGTGGGGGTTATGGGCCACCAGTCACGCGTTATCGATTTTCCAGCCGGCGCCAATCGCCTCCACCGCCTCGCGCGCGAACTGGTCGTCGAGGTCCCACGTGGCCCCGGAGACGCCGATCCCTCCCACGCACTCGCGGTCGAAGATGATCGGATAACCGCCTTCCATCGCCGTCCAGCGCTCGGGCCCTGCCGCCAACGCAAGGCCGAGGGCGTGCATCGTGTCGAGTGACTGCCCCGCGGCGCCCTTGGCGGTCGTCGGCCGCTTGTTCGACGCGGCGCAAATGGCCTTTGTCGTGGAAGAATGCACCGTGTGGAAGCGTCCACCATCCATGCGCTGGACGAGAACGGGATGGCCGCCGGCGTCGACGATCGCGACCGCGATCGCATAACCCGCCTTCTCAGCCTGGCCGACCGCGGTATCCATCATTTTCTTCGCGCCGGCGAGCGTCAGCCGCTTGCTGTTGGTGACGTACATTGGAATTCCCCTCTGGGCGTACATTATGGAATCGGCCGCAGGCCGATTCCATCAGGCGTCGTATAATCCCGTGTATTTTCCAGTATTGGTGGCACAGGTCAATGAAAAACTCCGAAGGTCCGGAATCCCACGGCGATATTCGCGAAGGCGTTCGCGGGCTCTGCCGCGAGTTCGACAGCGCGTATTGGCAGAAGGTGGACGAGGAGCGCGGCTACCCGGATGCTTTCGTCAAAGCCCTGACCAAGGCTGGCTGGCTGTCCGCGCTGATTCCAGAGGAATACGGCGGCTCGGGCCTTTCTTTGACGGCGGCCTCGGTCATCATGGAGGAGATCAACCGCTCCGGGGGGAATTCCGGGGCTTGCCATGGCCAGATGTACAACATGGGCACCGTCCTGCGGCATGGCTCGGACGAGCAGAAGCGCCAATATCTACCCAAGATCGCTAGCGGCGAACTGAGACTCCAGTCCATGGCGGTGACCGAGCCCACAGCGGGCACCGACACCACGAAGATCAGCACGGTCGCAGTGAGGAAGGGCGATCGCTACGTGGTGAACGGGCAGAAGGTCTGGACGTCGCGGGTCCAACACTCGGAGCTGATGATTCTGCTAGCCCGCACGACGCCGCTCCCGGACGTGAAGAAGAAATCCGACGGCATGTCGACTTTCATCGTGGATCTGCGCGAGGCGGCGAAGCGCGGCATGACGGTCAAGCCGATTCGCAACATGGTCAATCACGAGACCAACCAGCTTTTCTTCGACAACCTCGAGGTCCCGGTGGCCAATCTCATCGGCGAGGAAGGAAAGGGTTTCCGCTACATTCTCGACGGTCTCAACGCCGAGCGGATCCTGATCGCGGCAGAGTGCATTGGAGATGGCTACTGGTTCATTGACCACGCCACGCGCTACGCAAAAGAGCGTGTCGTTTTCGACCGGCCGATCGGGCGCAACCAGGGGATCCAGTTCCCGATCGCGCGTGCCTACGCGAATGTGCAGGCCGCGGACCTGATGCGCTACCGGGCAGCGGCGCTGTTCGACGCCGCCCAACCGTGCGGTGCAGAGGCGAACATGGCAAAGCTCCTGGGGGCGGACGCCTCGTGGGAGGCCGCCAACGTGTGCCTGCAGACGCACGGCGGCTACGGTTTCGCGGCGGAGTACGACGTCGAGCGCAAGTTCCGAGAAACGCGCCTCTACCAGGTTGCGCCGATCTCGACGAACTTGATCCTGTCGTACATCGGTGAGCACGTCCTCGGCATGCCCCGTTCGTTCTGATAAAGCGGAGACACAAAGGACACGAAGGAAGGCCAGAACGAGAACTGGAAATGAGAATCCGAAACACAGCGTTTTTTTTCGTGTTTTACCGAGAATTGTTATTGATTTTCCTTTGTGTTCATCGTATCTAGGCTTTTAAACCTATGCGTCCGCTAGAGGGCATCACCGTGGTGGCGCTAGAGCAGGCGGTGGCGGCGCCGTTCGCCACGCGGCAGCTCGCCGATCTGGGCGCGCGCGTGATCAAGATCGAGCGCCCTCAGGTGGGCGACTTCGCGCGCGACTACGACCAGACCGTGAAGGGCCTGTCCTCGCATTTCGTGTGGCTCAACCGGTCCAAGGAGAGTCTGGCGCTGGATGTGAAGCACGCAAAGGCGCCGGAAATTTTGGGACGGCTGATTGCCCGGGCGGACGTGTTCATCCAGAATCTGGCACCTGGCGCGGCGCGGCGGCTTGGATTGTCGGCGGAAACATTGCTGCCGAGCTACCCGCGGCTTATCGTCTGCGACATATCGGGCTACGGCGACTCGGGCCCATACGCCACCAAGAAAGCGTACGATCTGCTGGTGCAGAGCGAAGCCGGCGTGCTCGCGGTGACGGGGACGCCGGAGATCCCGAGCAAGGTTGGCATCTCGATCGCGGACATCGCCACCGGGATCTACGCCTATTCGGGAATTCTCACCGCGCTCTACCAGCGGGAGAAAACCGGCAAGGGCGATCGCATCGAGGTCACGATGCTGGAAGCGCTGGGCGAGTGGATGAGCTATCCTCTTTACTACACGCATTTCGGCGGAAAGGCGCCAGCCCGTAGCGGGCCGGATCATGCGACCATCGTGCCCTACGGGCGCTATCGCACGGGCGACGACCATTACGTGATGCTGGGATTGCAGAACGAGCGGGAATGGACGGTGTTCTGCGACAAAGTGCTCGGCCAACCGGCACTTGCCGGGGACGCGCGCTATGACAGCAACTCCAAGCGCAACGAGCGCCGCGCTGACGTCGCGGCGCTCGTCAATGATGTCTTTTCGAATCTGACCGTGGAACAGGTCGTCGCGAAACTCGATGCCGCCGGCATCGCCAACGCTCGTTTGAACACGCCCGAGGAAGTGTGGGACCATCCGCAGTTAAAGGCGCGCCTGCGTTGGCGTGAAATGGGGTCGCAGCAGGGCCCGCTGCCGACGCTGTTGCCTCCTGCCACGCATGACGGCTTCGAGGCGCAGATCGGGGCCGTGCCCGAGATTGGCGAGCACACTGAGACGATATTGGCGGACCTGGGCTATTCGGGAACGGACATTGCCAGTTTGCGGACAACGGGCGCAATCTGAATGGGAGGGCGGGATGCTTGCAAGGACTACGAGCTGCCGCAGCGGCGGTTAATGCATCAGGTGACGGTGAACGGTTCCGTCGCGTTCTGATCCCGGTCAATCACGAACGAGGTGGGCTATCATGAGTAGGCCGGAACAAGCCATTTCGCAGCAGTTGCAAAGGGAGCCTGGCGCGGCCTTGTCCGCTTTCCTTGCGGGGCTCGATTTCAAGGCGCTTCCGGAAGCTGTGGTGGCGCGGACGGAAGACCTGTTCCTCGACTGGTTCGCCTCGACACTTGCCGGAAAAGACGCCCGGCCGGTACAGGTGCTGGAGCAGTTTGCTGCCCGAATGGGGCCTGGAAGCGGGCTGAGCGAGATCTTGACGACGCGGGGGCGAACGACCCCTTTTTTCGCCGCGCTCGTGAACGGCGCGGCCTCGCACGTGGTCGAGCAGGACGACGTGCACAACGGCGCGGTATTCCATCCGGGCGCAGTTGTGTTTCCGGCAGTGCTGGCGGCCGCCCAGGAAACCGGCGCCTCGGGCCGGGACCTGATTGTTGCGGCGGTCGCGGGCTATGAAGCCGGCGTGCGTGTCGGGGAGTTCCTCGGCCGCTCGCACTACAAGGTGTTTCACACGACCGGCACCGCCGGCAAGCTCGCGGCGGCGGCGGGCACGGCGCGTTTGCTCAGGCTCAATGCAGACCGGATGCAGCACACGCTGGGGTCGGCCGGAACGATGGCGGCAGGGTTGTGGGAATTCCTGCGCGACGCCGCGGACTCGAAGCAGCTTCATACGGCAAAGGCCGCCGCGGACGGATTGATGGCGGCGTATATCTCGCGCGACGGCCTTACCGGCGCGCGCCGGATCCTCGATGGCGAGCAGGGGATGGGAGCGGGCATGTCGAGCGACGCGGACCCCGCGTGGCTCACCGATGGTCTGGGAACGCGCTGGGGGCTCGCCGAGACCTCGTTCAAGTACCACGCCTCCTGCCGCCATACCCATCCTTCAGCCGATGCGTTGCTGGAACTCATGCGGGCACATCGTTTGAGTGCGGAAGATATTGCCAGCGTAACCGCGCATGTGCACCAGGGAGCGATTGACGTGCTGGGCCCGGTGGTTGACCCACGTACCATCCACCAGTCGAAGTTCTCGATGGGTTTCGTGCTGGCGTTGATCGCACTCCATGGCTGCGCAGGACTTGGTGACTTCACCGAGGCGGCGCTGCGCGACCGGAACGTGCGCGCGTTCCACGACAAGGTGACGATGGCACTTGATCCGGAAATCGACCGCGCCTACCCGCGGTGCTGGATTGGGCGCGTGAGCGTGACCACGCACAGCGGCAAGACGCTGGAGCAGATGATTGCCTCGCCCAAGGGCGATCCGGACAACACGCTCTCACGCCACGAGCTCGAGGACAAGGCGATGAAGCTTGCGTCCTACGCGGTGGGCGCAAACCACCACGAGATGAGAGCGGTCATCGCGCGCGCCTGGCGGCTTCACTTTGAGCCGAATGTGCGCGACTTTCTGCCCGAGGCATAGCCGCTGTTAATCGTGACTGATACGTCGTGACGGAAATGAAAGGGAACATGGAAACGAAAACGCCCACCAACGTACCCGCTCAACAGCCCGACGCGGAGCGCAAGGTACTGCAGCGCGACCCGACACCGCACATTTTCCGGCCGATCAGCTTTCGATCGGTTACCGCGCGCAACCGCATCATGGTCTCGCCGATGTGCCAGTACTCGGCGATCGACGGCGTGCCGGGCGACTGGCACCTTCAGCATCTTGGCTGCCGGGCGGTCGGCGGTGCGGGAATCGTCATCACGGAGATGACGAACGTTGAAGCTCGCGGCCGTATCACTCCCGGCTGTCTCGGCTTGTGGAATGACGAGCAGCGTGACGCCTTTGCCCGGATCGCGCGCTTCGTCAAGGCGCAGGGCGCCGTGGCAGGAATCCAGCTCGCGCACGCGGGGCGCAAAGCTTCCACGGCAGCCCCGTGGGACGGTGGCAAGCCTATGTCGCCCGAGAACGGCGGCTGGCCGATCGTCGCTCCTTCGCCGATTCACTTCGGAGACGGCTACGCGGTGCCGCAGGACATGGACGAGAAGGCCGTTGCCGGTATCGTTACGCTGTTCGCCGCCTCCGCCCGGCGTGCGCGCGAGGCGGGATTCGATCTGATCGAGCTTCACGGCGCGCACGGATACCTCATTTCCACGTTCCTGTCGCCGATCACGAACCGGCGCACCGACCGCTATGGCGGGAGCTTCGAGAACCGCATCCGCTTTTTGCTGGAAATCGTGGACGCGGTGCGCTCGGAATGGCCCGACGACAAGCCGCTCTTCGTGCGCATTTCCTGCACCGACTGGATGGAGGGCGGCTGGGACCTGGAAGCGAGCGTCGAGCTCGCGCAGCGGCTGAGGGCCGGTGGCAAGGTCGACCTAGTGGACTGCTCCAGCGGCGGTGTTGATCCGCGTCAGAAGGTGGGCATTTATCCGGGTTATCAGGTGCCGTTCGCCGCCGCGGTCCGGAGCCGCACCGGTATCGCGACCGGCGCGGTCGGCCTCATCTCCAGCCCCGAAATGGCCGAACAGATCGTCGCGAGCGGGCAGGCCGACATCGTGGTCATGGCGCGCGCCTTCCTGCACGATCCCTACTGGCCGATGCACGCGGCAAAGGCCCTGCGGGCGAAGTTCCAATGGCCCAAGCAGTACGAGCGCGGCGACATCTTTTAGAAAAGCGTGATTGGTGAATGGCGCAGGATGAGTGATGGGTGATGGGTGATGAGTAACGGAGTAATAGTAGTAAATCCGTGTTTAAGTGCGTTTATCTGCGGCTAATCTTCGATGAGAATTGTCGCCATTCACGAGACCGTTGTCCCGATCAGTTCGGCAATCCGCAACGCCTACATCGATTTCAGCAAGATGACGACCAGCGTGGTGGCGGTCGTGACCGACGTCGTGCGTGGCCGCGACCCCGTCGTCGGCTACGGCTTCAACTCCAACGGCCGCTACGCGCAGAGCGGGCTCCTGAAGGAACGTTTCATTCCGCGCGTGATGGACGCTGATCCGGAATCTCTGATCGACGAGGCCGGGGAGAATCTCGATCCCCACAAGATCTGGACGTGCATGATGGCGAACGAGAAGCCGGGCGGGCATGGTGAGCGCTCGGTCGCAGTGGGGGTGCTCGACATGGCGATCTGGGACGCGGTCGCGAAGATCGAGGGGAAGCCGCTCTATCGACTGCTCGCCCAGCGCTACAACGGCGGCAAAGCAGACGACAGGGTTTTCGTGTACGCCGCCGGAGGTTATTACTACCCCGGCAAGAACCTGAAGGCGTTGCAGGACGAAATGAAGCGCTACCTCGAGCTCGGCTATACGGTCGTCAAGATGAAGATTGGCGGCGAGTCGCTTGCCGATGACCTGCGCCGCATCGAGGCAGTGATCGGGGTTGTGGGCGAGGGCAGCTGCGTTGCGGTCGACGCCAACGGGCGCTTCGATCCGCATACTGCGATCGAGTACGCAAAGGCGCTGGCGCCGTACAAGCTGTTCTGGTACGAGGAAGCGGGAGATCCACTCGACTTCGAGCTCCAGGCCGAGCTCGCGAAGCATTACGAGGGCGCGATGGCGACGGGCGAGAATCTGTTCTCGATGCCGGATGCGCGCAACCTCATCCGCTACGGCGGCATGCGCCCGGACCGTGACTGGCTGCAGTTCGACTGCGCGCTCTCCTATGGACTCGTCGAGTACATGAAAACGCTCGCGATGCTGAAGGAGCACGGCTGGTCGGCGCGCCGCTGCATCCCGCACGGCGGGCACCAGTTGTCGCTCAACATCGCCGGCGGCCTCGGGCTGGGCGGCAACGAGTCCTATCCCGGCGTATTCCAGCCCTTTGGGGGCTTCGCGGACGGAGTGCCCGTGGAGAACGGCTACGTCCGGTTGCGCGATGTGCCGGGCGTAGGCTTCGAGGCGAAGAGCGATCTCTGGAAAGTAATGTCGCGCGTCGCGCCCTGAGGGAGCCGGCGCATGGCATTCGACCAACCGCAAAGACACCAGGGCGCAAAGCCCACGCCGAGAGTACCCTGCGTAGGGAAAAGGTTCCTGACACCTTTACGGTGTCCCGAATCACGAATCACGGACTTGAGGGGCGGTGGGTGCCGCAGCTCCAGCATTCGGTGAACTGCCCTTCGATCTGCTCGCCGCACTTCGGGCAACGCCAGTTCTGGTCGCGGAACTCGTGTGCGTAATCCCCGCGGAAGAATGACACAAGCAGCATATTGGCGCGCTCGTACTGCGCGTCATCGGTGACCCACACCGAGCACAGGTCTACCGGCAGCTCGCCCCAACCGCCCTGAAGATGATCGCCGCGCACGACCGCGGCAATGCCGTTCGATTCGAGAAAGCCCTTGACGACATGCGCCTCGGGGGCGTGCCTGGCGACGTGCAGTCTCTTCACACTTAGGCTCCCGATTACCGCGGATAGTGCCTCAGCTTACTCTTGGCGGCACCCCGGCGCATGCTAGAATCGGCGCGGCTCTCTTTCCTGTCGCTCTCGCAAGGCTCCTGAAGTGAACCGCACGCTCAAGATCGGCATTCTCGAAGGCGACGACATCGGTCTCGAAGTCGTGCCCGAGGCGATAAAGGCCATGCGCGCGGCGGCGGAGGCGGTCGCGCTGGGCATCGAATGGTTTCCGATGCCGATCGGGCGAAGAGCGCTCGATACCGTCGGCTACACGCTTCCGCCGGGTACTCTGGAAAAGCTCGACATGCTCGACGGTTGGGTGCTGGGCCCGATCGGCCACCAGGCCTATCCCAGAGACAATCCGAAAGCGATCAACCCGCATCCCATCCTGCGCAAGCATTACGATCTTTTCGCCAACATACGGCCGGCGAAATCCTATCCGGGGCTGCCCGCACTCTACCGGGACGTGGATCTCATGATCGTGCGCGAGAACAACGAGGGCTTTCCTCCGGACCGCAACGTCTACGCAGGCAGCGGCGAGTTCCGCCCGACGCCGGACATGACGATCTCGGTGCGCGTGATCACGCGCCAGGGCTCCAGCAAGGTCGCGCGCGCCGCCTTCGAGCTGGCGCGCACTCGCGCGCGCCGCAAAGTGACCGCGGTCCACAAGGACACGGTGTTCAAGCTCGGCTGCGGCATGTTCGCCGAGGAGTGCCGCAAGGTGGCGCTGGAGTTTCCGGACGTCGCCTTCGAGGAAGTCATGGTGGATACCTTCGCGATGCGGCTGGTCATGAAGCCGCAGCAATTCGACATCATTGTCACGACAAACACGTTTGGCGACATCCTGTCAGATGCCGCGGCGGGACTCGTGGGCGGGCTGGGACTTGCGCCGGCGCTATCGGCGGGACCCGAGCGCGCAATGGCCCAGGCGACGCATGGTTCGGCGCCCGACATCGCCGGCAAAAACACCGCCAATCCCTACGCAATGATCATGTCGGGCCAGATGCTTCTCTCATGGCTCGGGCACAAGCATGGCGAGCCGCGGGCGCTGCGCGCCGCGGAGTTGATGGAAAGGGCGGCGGAGCGCGTGATACGTGCGGGCAAGATGCTCACGCCGGACCTCGGTGGTAACGCGAGCACGGTCTCGATGGGCGACGCAATCGCGAGCGAAATCGCGCATGCGAACGCTTCGTGATCTAGCCGCAGATGAACGCCGATTTCTTGGAGTTGATCTTATCTGTGTTCATCGGCGTCCATCGGCGGCTTCGGATGGGTTTTAACCAGGGGTAAGCATGGCGGCAGTGCGCATATTGAGCGCCGGCGCGGCGCAGGCGGTGGTGGAGCCGCTGATGGCGGCCTTCAAGCAGGAGGGGCACGACGTCAAGGCGGAGTTCAGCGCGGTTGGCGCCATGAAGGCGCGTCTCCTCGAAGGGGTCCCAGCGGATCTGATCATTCTTTCCGGTGCAATGATCGATGAGTTGATTGCCGCGGGCCAAGTTGTTGCGGGGTCGCGCGCGGACCTCGGTCGGGTCGGCACGGGTGTCGCCGTGCGGGCGGGAACGCCGCTTCCGAACGTTAAGACGACAGACGCGCTTCGTGGGAGCCTCCTGGCCGCGAAAAAAATCGTCTGCCCCGATCCAGGGACCGCGACGGCCGGCAAAGTTGTGATGAGCGTGCTGGAGCGCATGGGAATTGCGGAGCAGGCCAGGCCCAGGCTGCAGTTTTTTCCGAACGGGTATGCCGCGATGAGCTGGCTGGCCGAAAGCCATGGTACTCTGGAAGTCGGCATCACCCAGAACACCGAGATCAAGGCCAACAAAGGTGTAACATACGTTGGCCCGTTGCCCGACGAGCTGCAGATGAAGACGATCTACTCGGCAGGGTTGTGCGCCCGGGCACAGGACTCGGACACCGCGAAATCGTTTCTGGTGCGGTTGACGGGTCCGGCCAATCGGCCGGCTCTCGAGGCAGCCGGTTACGAATTCGATCGTTGAGCGGCAACGGGTCTCCCGATTCACCATTCACGGAGTTGTTATGAACCGCATCGTGCATCTGGCGCTGAAAGTCGAAGATCTCGAAAAGACTACCGAGTTCTACCAGAAGGTGTTCGGGTTCAAGGAGGTCGAGACGCGCAAGACGCGAGACCACCTCTCGCGCCACCTAAGCGATGGTGCTGGAATTGATTTCACGCTGATCAAGTACGACGCGGGAACCCAGTCGGCGGAATCGAAGGCCTCAGGGGCGGGGCCCTGCATTCACCACTTCGCGATCGAAGTGGAGGATGTGGCGAAGTACGCCGGCGAGCTGAAGCAATATGGCTGCGAGATCATCAGCGACCCCGGCGTAATTCCCGTGAAATTTCGCGCGCCGGGCGGCACGGTGGCCGAGATTGTTCCCGTCGGACGCTACAAGAAGCCGCAGTCCAGCAAGTAGTTATTAGAGCGCTGAAGCATGCCCGGCCGGGGCCGCGCAGGCTTTTGCCAGACCGAGTCGCCCTAAACGAGAATCTCGCGCGAATTGCAGTAGAATCGAGCGCGAAACTTTCGCCTGAAGGTCCATTTAAGGGGAGAGGAGGAGCGGCGCCGCGCGCGTCGCGAATTGCGTGGGGGTATGGAGATCGCTTAACAAGAGCGAGCTGGTCGCTGCCCTCTTGCTGATTGGAGTGGGCGTTTTTGTCTTGATGCACGCGTGGGACTGGCCCTACCTGACGGCGGACGGTCCTGGCCCCGGATTCTTTCCCCTCTGGATCGGGATCTGCATCATCGCCTTGGCGGCCCTCCTGGTAGTGCTGCAGGTGGTGCACACAATCAATCAGGGTGCGGTCTCGGCCACAAACTGGGCGGGCGCAGGCCGCGTGCTGGGGGGCTGGTCGGGGCTGATGCTGTGTATTGCACTGCTCCAACCGGCGGGCTTCGTCGTCAGCTTTCTGCTTTTAGTCATGATTCTCGTGATGGCCGTTTTCCGGCGCACGTTCCTCTCGGCGCTCATCGTTGGCGTCAGCGCCTCTGCGGGTTTCTGGGTTCTGTTCGTGAAGCTCCTCAGGGTACAGCTGCCGGCTGGCCCGTGGGGTTTCTAGGGGCGCGGGCATGGAGATACTCGCGAACCTCATGCACGGTTTTGCGGTCGCGCTCGAGCCGATGAACCTCCTCTGGTGTTTCATCGGGGTCTTCTTCGGCACGGTGGTCGGGATCCTGCCGGGCCTGGGGCCTTCTGCAACGGTCGCATTGCTGCTGCCGTTGACCATGCAGATGAACCCCACTGGCGGCATCATCATGCTGGCCGGCATTTATTACGGCGCGAAGTATGGGGGTTCGACGACGTCGATCTTGCTCAACGTGCCCGGCGAGTCCGCTTCGGTCGTGACTTGTCTCGACGGCTTCGAGATGGCGAAAAACGGCCGAGCAGGGCCGGCGCTTGGCATCGCCGCCATCTCGTCGTTTGTGGCGGGGACCGTCGGCGTCGTCCTGCTTATGCTCGTCGCGCCGCCGGTCGCGGAATTCGCGCTGCGGTTTGGTCCCCCCGAGTATTTCGCGTTGATGGCGCTGGGGCTATCAATGGTGGTTCTACTCGCCGGGAAATCCATGATCAAGGCCCTGATCTCGATGTTCGTCGGCCTGTGGCTGGCCACGATCGGCATCGATATGTTTACGGACGGCGAGCGCTATACGTTCGACTATATCGAGCTGATGGACGGGGTGAATTTCGTCGTGGTGGCGATCGGCACCTTCGCAATCGGCGAGGTGCTGGCCAATCTGGTCAGCACAACGGGTGGGCAGATGTTCGAGGTACCGAAGGGCTTACGCAACCTCATGCCGAACTGGCAGGACTTGAAGGACTCGCGTTTTGCGTTCGTCAACGGTTCGCTCATCGGGTTCTTTGTGGGCGTGCTGCCCGGCGCCGGCTCGACCATCGCCTCGTTCGTTTCTTACGGGGTGGAGAAGGCCGTGTCAAAGCATCCGGAAAAATTTGGAACCGGCGTGATCGAGGGCGTTGCCGCGCCGGAAGCCGCCAACAACTCCGAAACGGGCGGAGCGCTCGTGCCACTGCTGACCTTGGGCATCCCCGGGTCGGCCACGACGGCCATCCTGCTTGCGGCGCTTATCATTTGGGGGATGCGGCCGGGACCGCTCCTGATCCAGGACCACCCGGAAATGTTTTGGGGGCTGGTCGCGAGCATGTACATTGGCAACGTGATGCTGCTCGTTCTGAACCTTCCCCTCGTTCCTGTCTTCGCGCAAATTCTGCGGCTACCTGCCTATGTTCTTTACCCGCTCATTCTCGGCGTGTCGATGATCGGCGTGTACAGCGTCGACCAGCGCCTGTTCGATTGCTGGCTAGTGGGTTTCCTGGGCCTGCTGGGCTACCTGATGAGAAAGATCGAATATCCGCCGGCTCCATTGATCCTGGGGCTCGTCCTGGGCGACCTCATGGAAAATGCGGTGCGCCAGTCGCTGATGATGTCGAAGGGCGACGTCTCAATACTTTATTCAAGGCCGCTCGCGGCGGTTATGCTTGTTCTGACGGTGCTCGTGCTGATCGGACCGATGTTTCGGCGCGTGGATATTTGGCGCCTAAGAGCGGCCGAGCAGGATGTGTAAACTCGTTGTTCACAGAAGATAGGAGGATGTAATGCAAAGACAATATGCAGTAGCGTTTGGTGCAGTGCTGACGGCGGCGTGTCTGATCGCGGCTCCCGCGCAGGCATTCACGCCGGATCGCACGATCGAGTTCATGGTTCACTCCGGTCCCGGAGCCGGGAACGACATCTTCGCGCGCGCCGTACAGGGATTGCTGGAGAAGACCAAGCTGGCCCCGCAATCGATCCAAGTCGTGAACAAGACTGGCGGCGGCGGCCTGGTGGCCATGTCGTACCTCAATGAGAAGAAGAGTGAGTCAAATCTGCTGGCGGTGTTCACCAGCGTGTGGTTCGTCAATCCGCAAATCCGCAAGAAGGCGAAGGTAACGATGCAGGACCTGACCCCCATTGCACGCCTCATTCTCGAACCCTCGGTGATGACGGTGCGCGCGGACAAGCCCTGGAAGACGGCGAAGGACTTCTTCGACGCCGCCAAGGCGAACCCCGGCAAGCTGAAGCAGTCGGGCGGATCCCTCAGCGGACGCGATAACACGACGCGGCATCTGCTGATGAAGGCGTCCGGCGCCGAGTGGCAGTTCATCTCGATGAAATCGGGCGGTGAGCGCGTGGCGGCCCTGCTGGGCGGCCATGTGGACATGTACATCATGGAGCCGGCCGAGGCGATCGAGCAGATTCGTGCCGGGAAGGTGCGCGTGCTCGCGACGCTGATGAAAAAGCGGATCCCGAGCTTGCCGAACGTTCCGACGATCACCGAGCAAGGGTATGACATCCCCGAAGTGCCGCAGGCCCGCGGTTTCGTCGGTCCTCCGGGAATGACCCCGGATGTGAAATCGTACTATGTGGGACTCTTCACGAAGCTGCATGCGAGTCCGGAGTGGAAGGGTTTCGTGAAGGAAAACCTGTACGAGGACGGCTTCCTGACCGGGCAAGAGCTCGACAAGTTTGTGAATGAATACACCCAGCAGATGCGTAGCATCCTGAAGGAAGCGGGCATCAAGCTGGTTCGCTGATCAAGCGGTCGTTTCCATGAACGCGCCTTCGGCCGGCACATCCGTCGCGGAGTCGCTGGCCGAGCGCGTTTTCGCGCTGCGGGGGGAGGCCATCCCGGCCTCCGTCCGACGGCGCACCGAAGAGCTTCTCATTGATGTCGTCGGCCTGTGCGTCGCCGCGCGGCGCACAGACTACGTACGCGCGGTCGTCGCGGCCGTCGACGCCGGCGGGCCGTGCACCGCCATCGGTCACGCGGGTGGATTTCCGGCCGAAGCGGCCGCGCTGATCAACGGCACGGCCGCGCACGGGGAGGATTTCGACGACACCTTCGAAGGCGGGCCGGTGCATTCGAGCGCGGTGGTGATCCCCGCGGCGCTGGCCGCGGCTGAGCGCTTCCAGCGCCAAGGCCGTGACGCGCTGCCTGGGATCGTTGCCGGAATGGAGGTGCTGTGCCGGCTGTCGATGGTGATTCCGAAGGCGATCCACAAGGCAGGATTTCATCCGACGAGCGTGCTAGGCGTGATGGGCGCCGCGCTTGCTGCTGCACGCACGCTGGGGCTTGACCGGCGTCAGTCTGTGAACGCGCTCGGCATCGCCGGCAGCCTCGCGAGCGGCATCATCGAGTATCTTGCTGAGGGCGCCTGGACCAAGCGCATGCATCCGGGCTGGGCGGCGCAGGCGGGGGTGCAGGCGGCACGGCTTGCCGCCCAGGGCTTTCTCGGTCCCCGCACCGTGTTCGAGGGAACGCACGGGCTGTTCTACGCTTTCGCGCGCTCGCTCGAAGGCAACTACGGGGTGCTGACGGAGGGGTTTGGCGAGAAATGGTTCATCGACTCGATTACCTTCAAGCCGTACGCGACGGGCACGATGAACCAGCCCTATATCGACTGCGCGCTGCGCCTGGGTGCACGCGGTGTCAGCCCCGAGGACGTGAACGAGGTTCTCTGCGAAACGGCGGAGGGCTACGTTCATCGTCTGTGGGAACCGCTTGCCTCGAAGCACCGGCCGACGAATGCCTACGCCGCAAAGTTCAGTACGCCTTTCAATGTCGCGGTGGCTTTCGTCACCGGGGGCGCCGGGTTGTCCGCCTTCACCGAGGAGACCGCGAAGGACCCGCGCATTCTCGCGCTGGCATCGAAGGTGCGCTACGTGGTGGACCCGAACAATCCCTACCCCAAGGCCTTTACCGGGCACGTCCGCATGACGTTGAACGACGGGCGGGTCGTCGAGGAGCGCCAGGGGCATATCCGAGGCGGGGCGCAGGAACCGCTCTCGCGCGCCGAAATCGAGGCCAAATTTCTCGGTAATTGCGAGTACGGCGGCTGGGCGAAAGGCCGGGCACGGCGGTTCCTCGATTCGGTTCCGGCGTTCTTCGACGGCTCGCTGGATTTGGCGCCGTTGCGCGGTTAGAAGATCAACCGTCAAGGAAAACTTGATTCACGACCCACGAATCACGATTCACGGAAGTTAGTGAACCGCCAAGCCGCCGAGGAAAAGAAAAGCTTAGACACCAAGGACACTAAGGACGCAAAGGTTTACTAATATGAGTTATAACGCAAGGCAAGCGCCGTGCCCTCGTTCTAATTAATTTTAATTATCCTTCGTGACCTTCGTGACCTTCGTGTCCTTTGTGTCAAAGCTTTCTTACCGTTTGGCGGTGTAGAAACGAATTACGTTTCACGGCATTTCGGTCACGGGTCACCAGTCACTGCACCTTGGGCCGCAGAAATATGCGGATGGGGAGGCTACTCGGTCAGCATCGATTCGCTGGCGCCGCGCTGGCGGCGGCCGGCAAGGTAGCCCTGACGAGCTCGCCGACGTCGGACAGGTCGTGGCATCGCGAGCACAATCCAAGGAGGCGTTCGGCGCCCGGCGTGCCGAGCACGCGCGCCGCGCAGTCCATGAACTTTTCGGTGTCATGACGAACCGTGCAGCGTGTCAGTGATCATTCGCGCTCCTCTTCGGGCCCCGTCTGTGCGGTTTCTGATGCCAGGCCTGCGGCAGGCGCAGTTTTTTCGCGAGGGTAACATTGCGCGTAAGAGTCTACCTCGGGACATCCGCCGCCGATCATAACGGGCTATTGCGCCGTCAAGCCTCCGTCCAGCACCAGTGCCTGTCCGGTGATGTAGCCCGCCTCTGGACTTGCGAGGTAGCAGACCGCGGCGGCGATTTCGTCGCTCGTCGCAAATCGTCGCAATGGAATGCGGCTCAATGCCATGTCGCGGTAACCGGGCTCGGCCAGCGAACCCGCCCGGGATGCCGTGTCCACGCGGCCTGGAACGATGGCATTTACCCGGATTCCATGGCCCGCCCACTCGACGGCCAGCACGCGCGCCATATGAATCACCGCTGCCTTGGCGATGGAATAGGCCGCCCGCTCGGGCAGACTAACCAGGCCGTGCGTTGACGCGATGTTGATGATGCAGCCGGGGCGCCGGGCTGCCAGGAGGTGCCGGCCCATCTCCTGGCTCATGAAGAACGTGCCGGTGACGTTGGTGTTCATGACGCAGTCCCATTCCTCCGCGGTGATGTCCACCGCCGGCTTCTTCAGAGGGATTCCCGCATTGTTGACGAGCACATCGACCTGTCCGAAGGCGCCGATGGCTTCGCCCATTGCCTTGGCGATGCTCGGGTGTGAGCACACATCGAGCTCCAGCGGGACCGACCGAGCGCCAGTGGCTGCGAGTTGGGACAGGACATCCGACAACTTCTCCGGGTGCGTCGAGGAAACGGCAACATCGAAGCCGTTTTGCGCAAGCCCGACCGCGATCGCAGCGCCGATTCCCTGCGAGGCTCCTGTCACCAATGCCGTCGGTCTTTGGGTGCTCATCTATGTTCGATGAAGCGCGAGCGACACAACGTGACCGGTGACGCGCGCGCGATAATGCGTGACGACTGATGATGGACGATCTCTAAACCGCATCACCCATCACCCATCACCCATCACCCGTCACCCGTGTCACCAGCCGCGAGGCTCCGTACGCAGCGAGTTCAGGGCAGCAAGCTGATCGGAAAAACCGACCCGCTCGGCCTCACCCAACGGCATCAGGGGATAGCGGGGCTCGCCGCAGTCGCGGCCCATGGCACGCGATGCCGCCTTCAGCGCCGCGACGCCGCCTTTCTTGAGGAGCTGGCGCAGCGCGGCGAGCTCTTCCTGGGGCTTGCGCGCGGCAGAGTAATCTTCCTTGTGGCAGGCGTCGTAGGCCCGGCGCACGAGGGCGGGCGCAATGCTCGCCAGCGGGGAGAAGGCCCCGGTTGTACCGATCGCTTTTGCAGAAATCATGTACTCGGTACCGCTGAGCAGCTGCCAGGCCGGGCGCACGCGCCGCGCGAAGTCGACGACGTCGATCATGAACTGCCAGTCGAGGCTTGCGTCCACGATCCCAGAAAAGTTGTCCAGCCTGTCTATGAGCTTCAGCGACAGGTCGGTTGTCATTTTCGTGCCCCCCATCTCGTCGGGCGCGTTGTAAATGAAAAACGGAATGCGCACGGCCGCGCCGATCTGGGCGAAGTGCTCCAGGAGCATCGTGGGCGGTGGCGTCCAATAATAAGGCGCGGTGGTGATCACGGCGGCGGCGCCCGCTTCCTGCGCGTGCTGCGCACGCCCCGCGGCGATGGTCGTCCCTGAATCACTCACGTGGGCAATGACCGGAACGCGCCCGTTCACCTTTCTGATCGCGAACTCAAGCAACTGCCGTCGCTCCGCGTCCGTGAGGCTGACGGACTCGCCGGCGTGCATAGGAAGCGCCAGCGCATCGGCGCCGTTACGCAGGTGGAACTCGATGATCTTCTCGTAGAGTGCGTAATCGATGCGATGCTCACGCGTGAACGGCGTGACAGGCGTGTGCACCAAACCTGGCTGGAACGTTGACATTGCTTCGGGACCTGTCTCTATTGGGGAACTGCCTTGTCTAGGAAAAATGGTGATGAATAGTGGTGATGAATAGTGGTGATGAATAGTGGTGATGAATAGTGGTGATGATTACTGGTGATGCAAAATCGATCAACGCGAAGCGTCGCCCATCACCAGTACTCATCACCAGTTTCCATCACCATTTCCTCATCACCATATCCCATGAGCCCGTCTTGTCATCACCACCCATGCGGTTCGGTGTCCAGTATCCTCATTTCCTCGAGCTGGGTGCGGATATATTGCTGCCGCTCCTTGGTCGCGGTTGGCAACGGCGCCCGCGTGGGGCCCACCGGGCGTCCCATCATCACCATCCCGCCCTTGAGCGAAGAGGGATACTGGTCGCGGAATAGCTGCCAGAGCCGCGAGAGCTTGTATTGCAGCTCGCGCGCCTTGTCCCAGTCCTTGGCAACGCAGGCATCGAATGCCTGGTTGCACAGATTGGGAGCGATGGCGCCGGCTGACGAATAGGAGCCAACGCCGCCGAGCGGCACGGAAGGCAGCAGGTACTCGACGCCGGTGACCAGCGCGAAATCGGGACGCAGCGGGAGCGCCGCTCGGGCGAGATCGATGAACTTCTCGCTGTTAAAGCTCGCTTCCTTCATTCCAATCAGATTCGGCAGCCGCTTGATGAGCCGAGCGAGCAGTTCGCCGTCGAATTCGATACCCGACAGGTAGCTCGGGGAGTTGTAAGCGATGAGCGGCAGATCGACGGCGGTGCCGAGCCGGACGAAATGTTCGTAGATCGCCTCCTTCGACGGGTTCCAGAAGTAGGGCGTGATGGCGATGATGGCGTCAGCCCCGATTTTCTCTGCATGACGGGCGAGGTCGAGCGAATCCTCGACCGAGAGGGCGCTCACATGGACTGACACCCCAACCCGCCCCGCGACGGTCTTGACCGCCACCTCGGCGAAGCGCTTGCGCTCCTCGATCGTGAGGTTGAGCGACTCGCCCTTGTGATGCGGCCAGGAAATCGCGGTGCCGCTGGTGCGCACGTGAAAATCCAGCAGCCGCTCGAAGGCAGGCAAGTCCGGGCTGAAGTCTTCCTTGAGGGGCGTGACTGGGCTCTGCATCACGCCGCCGAGTTTGATTGCCATGATGACGCGCTCCCCTCATGTGTTAACACCGCTGACTCGTGCCCGCGCTCGATCCATCTTGTGGACTGATCTGTGGCAAAAACGCACGTCTGAGCCTAGAATCAGCCCGAACTTTACCATTTACGATCGACTCCATATAGCCCTTCGGCTCGATGGGGCTCATCGTTTTGCGCGGAGGTGTAAATGAAGCTTTACCTATTCCAGGCCTCGGGTAACGCCTACAAGGTTCGCATTCTCCTGGGTCTGCTGAATGTCCCGTATGAGCGCGTAGTGCTCGACAATCAGAAACAGGAGCACAAGCAGCCCGCGTATCTCAAGGTCAATCCGCGCGGGGAGGTCCCGGCCATCGACGACGACGGTACGGTGATCTGGGATTCGGCGGCGTGTCTTGCCTACGTGGCGCGCAAGTACGGCGGCGAGAAGTGGCTCCCGACGGACCCGGCCGGAATGGCGGCGGTCATGCAGTGGATCGCGCTGGCAGCGACCGAAATCCAGTGTGGCCTTCAGTACGGGCGCCGCACGATCGTCCAGGGGCGTGAGACGCTCGGGCCGCTCGACAAAGCGCAGGAGTTTGGCCGAAGGGCGCTTGCTGCGATGGAGGGTCAGCTCAAGAACAACCAGTGGCTTGCGCTTGACCGGCCGACGATCGCCGACGTCGCCTGTTTTCCCTATGTTAAGACGGCTCCCGAAGCCAAGGTTCCGCTCGACCCGTACCCTTCGGTAGTCGCATGGCTTGAGCGCTGCAAAGCACTGCCGGGCTGGCCGCCGCAGTAGGCGTTTACCAAGAGCCGCGACCGGTGACCCGTGACCGGTGACTAGGAAATAGTGATGAATACCGGTGATGAGAGATGGTGATGCTTAGTGGTGATATGCTAAGTTGTAGGCGTTATTCATCACCATTTCGCATCACCCATTTCCATCACCATTAATCATCACTTCTTTCGTATCGTTGGCTTTCATCGGCGGCTACATCCCGGGTTCTTGAGATAGCTTTCAGTAACTCGTGAGAGTTCAGGTCGAGTTGCGTATACTTTTTAGATTCCGGGGCGATCATCATTTCGGTTTCCCCGATCGGACATGGCGGCAGGAAAATCCGGACCCGATAACACGAAGCTCGATCGCATCGTCGTGGAAGCACGACGCAATCGCGAGGCGCGTGAGAAGGGCTACCGTGAGCAGGCGCTCAAACTCTATCCCTGGGTTTGTGGCCGCTGCGCGCGGGAATTCACGCGGGCGAATCTTCAGCTGCTCGAGGTCCATCACCGGGACGGCAACCACGACAACAATCCGCCCGACGGCAGCAACTGGGAGCTCCTCTGCACCTACTGCCACGAAGCGGAGCATCGGAAGTACCTTGACGGCACCGGGCGCGACGCTGATCAAGCCGGCGGCGGGAAACAATCCCATGCAACGCAGCGGCCGTTCGAGGGCCTCGGGGATCTGCTGAAGCAAAAGCGCGAGAAACCCGGTGATTCGTGAGTAGATGATTCTTGTGGTGCAGCGGTTGTTGTTTTTCGATTCACCATTCATCAATTCGCGGGTTCTAGTCAACGAAGGAGGACACCATGGCAACGTTTATCAGCCTTTTGAACTTTACCGATCAGGGAATCCGTGACGTCAAGGAATCACCCAGGCGCTATGAAGCATTTCGGTTCATGGCTGAAAAGCTGGGCGTGACAGTCGAGAGCGTCCACTACACAGTAGGGCATTACGACCTCGTGGTGATCTTGGAAGGCTCAGACGAAGCCGTTACGGCCGCATTGCTCAAGGCGGGTTCGCTCGGTAACGTTCGAACAGAGACGTTGCGGGGCTTTTCCACCGAGGAGATGAAGAAAATCGTCGGTACCATGCCGTAACGCCTTAAGAAGCGGAGCCCAAGCTCACAGACTCGAAAAGGCAGAAGGCAGAAGGCCTTTTGAGTTGTATCCGCGTCTATCTGCGACTAATTCGGTTTTTTGGCGAGCTTGGCGTCCTGGCGGTTAGTGTGAACTCGTGCAAAACACGATGATGAAATTCCCGCTCACGCTCGACCATCTGCTCGAGCGCAGCGGGCGGCTCTTTCCCGATTCGGAGATCGTCTCTCGGCTGCCGGATAAGTCGCTCCACCGTCAACGCTACTCGGACTTTCACCGGCGTGCCTGCGCCCTGGGCAGCGCGTTGCGCCGTCTCGGCCTCAAGCGCGGCGAGCGTGTGGCCACGCTAATGTGGAATCATTACGCGCACCTCGAGGCCTATTTTGGTGTGCCCTGCGTAGGCGGTGTGCTCCATACGCTGAACCTGAGGCTGCATCCGGACGATATCGCGTACATAGCGGAGCATGCGGGCGATCGCTTTCTGATCATCGACGATGTGCTCCTGTCGCTTTATGACAAATTTCGTGCCACTACGAAATTCGAAAAAGTCATCGTCGTGCCGCTATGCGGCACGGTTATTCCAGACGGGTACGATGACTACGAGAAACTGATCGCTAGGGCCGGTACGGTTAAATTTCCCGTGCTCAAGGAAGAGGACCCGGCTGGAATGTGCTATACCTCCGGGACCACCGGGCGACCGAAGGGCATTGTGTATTCGCATCGCGCGCTCGTGCTGCATTCTTTTGCGGCCGCGCTGCCGGACGCGATGGGGCTCGCCAACGCGGACGCGGTCTGTCCGGTGGTGCCGATGTTTCACGTCAACGCGTGGGGCATTCCCTTCACAGCCGTCATGGTTGGCGCGAAGCTCGTATTCCCGGGGCCGCATCTCGACGCCGTGAGTCTGCTCGATCTCTATCAATCGGAAGAGGTGACACTCACCGCAGGGGTGCCGACGATCTGGACGGGCATCCTGCAGGCGCTCGAGGCGGAACCCGCACGCTGGCGGCTTAAGCCCGGAATGCGGATGGTGGTTGGCGGCGCGGCGGCGTCCGAGTCCATGATTCGCGCCTTCGACCGCTTCGAGTTGCGGGTGCTGCATGGCTGGGGCATGACCGAAACGACGCCGGTCGGCATCGTGAATTACGTGAAGCGGGAGATCAAGACGGCGAACGAGGATGAGCGTTACGCGCTGCGGGCAAAACAGGGACTGCCGCTGCCCTTCTTCGAGGTGCGGGCTATGGCCGAGCATGGACCAGCACCGTGGGATGGGCAGACCATGGGGGAGCTCCAGGTGCGCGGGCCTTGGGTCGCTGCCGCCTATCACGGGCTCGGCGCAGAGGAGGGGAAGTGGACCGCAGATGGCTGGTTTTGCACGGGCGACGTGGTCACGATCGACGCGCGCGGCTACGTCAAACTCATCGACCGGATCAAGGACCTCATCAAGTCAGGCGGCGAATGGATCAGCTCGGTCGATTTGGAGAACCAACTCGTGGGCCATCCCAAAATATCGGAAGCGGCGGTGATAGCGGTGCCGCATGCGAAATGGGGCGAGCGCCCGCTGGCAGTGGTCGTGCTCAGGACCGGACAAGCGGCGACGGCGGACGAGTTGCGCGAATATCTCGCCCCGCGATTTGCCAATTACTGGCTGCCTGATGACGTGGCTTTCGTCGCCGAGATCCCGCGCAGCTCGACGGGAAAAATGATGAAGGCGGCGCTGCGCGAGCAGTTCAGGAACTTCAAAGTCCGTGACCAGTGACCCGTCACGCCGTTCAAAAAAGAGAGCGGATAATGCCTCCGTCCACGCGCTGCGCTGCGCCGTTGATGGCGGAGGCCTGCTCCGAGCAGAGGAACGCGATTTGGGCCGCGATTTCCTGTGGCGTGGCCCAGCGCTGCAGCAGCGATGAGCTGCCGGGCCCCTCGAAGTAGGCGGTGCGCATCTCGTCCACGGTCTTGCCCGCACCTGGCGCCATCTTGGCGAGAAAGGTTTCGACTCCCTCCGACCAGGTGGGAGCCACAAGCGCGCTGTTGACGGTGACGCGCGTGCCCTTGGTGAGCTCGGCAAGACTGCGGGCGATCGAGACCTGCGCCGCCTTCGACATGGCGTAATGCGCCATGCCGCGATTGGGCTTGGCGCTCTGGTCGCTGCCGATGAACACGATCCGCCCCCAGTTCCGCTGCAGCATTTCCGGCAACAGCGCGCGCGACAGGCGCACACCGCTCATCACGTTGAGCTCGAACATGTCGAGCCAGTCCTGGTCGGAGATGTCGCCGAACTCCCGCACCTCGAAGTAGCCGGCGTTGTTCACCAGAATGTCCACGGGTCCGATGGCTGCGGCGGCCTCGAGGACCTTCCCTGCGCCGTCGGCGGTCGCAAGGTCCGCAGCGACTCCGTGGGCTTCACCGTGCCGCGCCAGCGTGGTCACGGTATCGTTCAGCCGTACGGGATCCCGACCGTTGACGATGATGCGCGCACCTTCGGCAATCAGCGTGCCGGCGACGGCCCGCCCGATACCTTGCGTGGAGCCCGTCACCAGCGCGAGCCGGCCTTTGATCTTCAGGTCCATGATAATCCATCCGGTTTGATGATGTGGCCCGCGCATGATAGAGGCGCGGGCAGAGTTCAACAAATGAGGGATTCAGTGTTAATCTTGCGGTGGGCGCGCGGCCGTGCGCCCCATCGAACCGTTCAACGGCTTTACCAAAGGAGTGTCCGTGGACTTGCGCATCGACATCGTTTCCGACGTGGTTTGACCCTGGTGCTATATCGGGCGGCGAAAGCTGGAGGCGGCGTTGCGCCTCTACCGCGAGCGCCATCCCGATGCACCCGAGCCGGCCGTGCGCTGGCTGCCGTTTCAGCTGAACCCTGACCTTCCCGTGGCCGGGATACCCCGGGTCGAGTACGTGGCGCGCAAGTTTGGCGCCCGGGGGAAGGGCAACTACGAGCGTGTGGCGATGGTGGGCCGCACCGTCGGCATTGACTTTGCGTTCGACAAGATCGAAGTGCAACCCAACACGGTCAAGGCCCACCGCCTGCTCATTTATGCCGACCGGGCAGGCAATCAGGACGCGATGGCCGACGAGCTCTTCAAGGCGTATTTTCTCGAAGGCGCCAACCTGACCGACAATGCCGTGCTCGCGCAAGTGGCTGCGCGCGCGGGGCTGGAGGAGGAGGTCGTTGCGGCGTACCTCGACACCGACGAGGACCGCGCAGTCGTCGAGCAGGCCGACGTCGAAGCGCGCGGTGCAGGTATCGGCGGCGTGCCATTTTTCATTTTCAATCAGAAAGTCGGAGTCTCCGGGGCGCAGGACGCCGAGGCGCTGCTCGACGCGATGATGCAAGCGTTGCAGGACAGTGATAAGTGATGATCGATCGGTAACTTCCTCAGCCTCCCGTCACTCGTCACCCGTCACTCATCACGCCTCATCAGGCATGTCGGAGACGACCACCTACCGCAACGCGTTGCCCAATGCGACCTTGCTGCTCGAGTACCGGCTCGAGGGCGTGCTCGGTGCCGGCGGCTCCGGGATTACCTACCTCGCGTGGGACGCCCACCTGGAGGAGCACGTCGCCATCAAGGAGTACCTGCCGACCGATCTGGCGATGCGCGCGCTCGATGGCAGCGTGGTACCGGTCGCGACCGAGCACGAGTACGATTACCATTGGGGGCTGGAGCGCTTCATTCAGGAGGCGTGCACTCTCGCCCGGTTCAACCATCCCCACATCGTGCGGGTCAACCAATATTTCGAAGCGAATGGCACCGGCTACATGGTGATGGACTATGAAAAGGGCGAGTCCCTCAACCAGATGCTCCGGCGTGCCGTGGCACCGGACGAGGCGGGCCTGCGCGCAATTTTGATGCCGCTGCTCGACGGCCTGCAGGCCGTGCACGAGGCGGGTTTCCTCCATCGTGACATCAAACCCACCAACATCTTTCTCCGCGAAACGGGCGGACCCGTGCTGCTCGATTTCGGGGCCGCGCGCGCCGCGGTCGGGGGCGCCACGCGCAGCATGACAGTGGTGCTGACGCCGGGTTATGCGCCGCTCGAGCAGTACGCGAGCGAGGCCAGGCAGGGACCGTGGTCGGATCTTTACGCACTGGCGTGTGTTCTCTATCGCGCAATCGTTGGGGAAAATCCGCCCGATGCGGTGACCCGTCTCAAGGACGACTTCGTGCCGCAGCGCCTCGCAGATGCGCCTGCGAGGATGAGCGCGCCGTTTGTGAAAGCCGTCGAGTGGGCGCTGGTGGTCGACGGGAAGCGGCGCCCCCAGAATGTGCCCGAGTGGCGGCGCGCGTTGCTGGACGGGCGCTCGGCTCCGGCGCCCGTGGTGGCCACTGCCGCAACAGCGCCAACGATACTGCTCGATGCCGCAAGTGCGCCGCGAGCAATGGATCCGAAAGTGCAGGCGGCGGGCACGCCTCAGCCAACCCACCGAGCGAGGCCACGCCGTTCCTGGTGGCGGTGGGCGGCACTCGCTGCCGTGGTGCTTGTTCTGGTCACATTGGCGAGCGCCTGGAACAAGCAGCGCAAGGCCGCGCACCCCAGCCGGCTGCCAACGGCCGTCGAGCGGCAGCTACTTCCGGGGAGCAAGCTGGTGCCGGGGCGTCCGTCCCGCGACCGGACCGAGCGGCCTGGCGACGAGCAGGAGGCGCTCAGGCAGTAGGCGCGGGGCGACTTCCAGAGCACCGACCGTAACGGCGATGGCTATCTTACGCGCACGGAGGTGGCCGGGCACTTTCCGTTGATCGAGCGCGAGTTTCAGCGCATCGATGCCGATGGTGACGGGAGGATCTCGCCGCAGGAATTCTTCCGTTTGCGCCGCTTCCAGGCCCGGCAGAACCGGCAGAAGTGATGAAGGATGAGGAAGAGTAATGGTGATGAAAAATGGTGATGAAACATCGGGATAACCTCAACGGCCCATTTCCATCACCATTACCTCATCACCAGTTTCCATCACTTGATACACTGGTTCAATGGACGAACCGATTACTAAGCAGAGCATCAAGCAGCATGGCCTGCCATCCAAGACCCTGCTGCTGGAATACCGGATCGAGTCCATCCTGGGCGCGGGCGGATTCGGGATCACCTATCTCGCGCGCGACACCCACCTCGAGAAGGATGTCGCCATCAAAGAGTATTTGCCGGTGGACCTGGCGCTGCGCGCACTCGATCGCAGCGTGGTTCCGGTAAATACCGATACCGCATTCAACTACAAGAGCGGGCTCGACCTGTTTCTGGCCGAAGCGCGCACGCTCGCGCGTTTCACCCATCCCAACATCGTGCGCGTGAGTCGTTATTTTGAGGCGAACGGCACCGCCTACATGGTGATGAGTTACGAGGAGGGCACCTCGCTAAACCGCTTCCTGCGAAAAGCTGCGCAGCCCGATGAAGCGTACCTCAAGGCCATGGTCGAGCCCTTGCTCGAGGGACTTCAGGAAGTGCATGCCGCGGGATTCCTTCATCGCGATATCAAGCCGAGCAATATTTTCCTGCGTGCGGACGGCACGCCGGTACTGCTGGACTTCGGGACGGCGCGCTTGGCGATTCGCGATTCCGTGCACGACGCCATCGCCATCCTCACGCCGGGCTACGCCCCCGTCGAGCTCTACGTGCGCACGGGGCGGCAGGGACCCTGGACCGACGTTTATTCGCTGGCGGCGGTACTCTACCGTGCAGTCGTGGGCGAGAACCCGCCGGATGCGCTCACACGGCTGAAGGTTGATGGCGTCGGCAAACGTCTCCAGCGTGGCAGGGACCGCTTCAGCGCGAAATTTCTCGCCGCCATCCAGTGGGGGCTGGCGCTCGAGGAAAAGCGCAGACCGCAGAATGTGACCGAGTGGCGCAGCGCGATCGTGCGCGGCGCCCAGCCACGGGTGGCGGCCGCGAAGCCCGAGGCGGGCCCCAAGAGAGGGCCCGCCGAATCCGCGCCCGATGGTGAGCGGAAATATCTCTGGATGGCGCTCGGCATCGTGGTGTTCTTCGTTATCATCGAGGGCACCGATATCGTTCAGCAGCGGGCCGGGCGGGTGCAGGCGCCCCCTGCCAAGGCGTTACTCGAGCGGAAATCGGTACGCGCACCGGCACCCGGCGGCGTCCAGAGTGTTCCTTCAGGCGGCCTCACGCCGCAGGAATTCGCGGAGAATTTTCCCCATCTCGCAGGCAAGTTCTCGACGATCGACGCCAACCGCGATGGGCGGGTTTCGAGCCGTGAGCTATGGGCTTACAGGGAGCGTGAAAACGGGCAAGCCCCGCCGGTGGCGAGGTAGTGACTATGTGACTCGGCGACTCAGCGATGGAGTTTTCGTCGGCGCCTATCTGCGGTTAATAATTCTTGTTTTGCGGGCGCCCTAACGTTCTCAGCCGCGAGGCCTTTGCAGATGCTCAGCAATCCGCTCGTAGTAGTCCGCGTCCACCTGTAGGTGCCCGCGCCGCCGGCCTGTGGCGGTGCGCGTGAGCAGGAAGTTGATTCGGGAAAAGAGTTGACGGCGCTCGCCATCGTCCTCGGCGGCCTGCAGTAACTGCTCGAGCTCCCGGAGCTCGCCGTGCGCCGCAAGCTCTGGCGGAACGAAGCCTGCGTTCTTCAGCAGCCGATAGGCAACGCGCAGGTCCTCCGGCACCAGGGCGTTGTCATCGAGCGTCAAGGGCAAGCCCATCCCCGGAAGGTCGTCGAACTCGCCGCGCTCCTGCGCTTCTCGGATTCGGCGTTCCGCGATGGAATCGAAAATCTGCATCGCGTACTGCCCGCGTACTAGCTCAACAAGAACTCACGCACGACCGCGATCTGGTCGAGCGCCAACAGCATCGGCGCGTGGCCGACGTCGGCGAACTCCACCAGCCTGGGACGCGGGCCGCGCTGGGTCATTTGAAGCGCGACCTCCCGCGGCAGAAGGTCGGAGTCCGCGCCCCGGATCAGCAGCGTGGGGCAGGCAATCTGATCCCAGACACTCAGCAGATTCACATCTTCGAGCACGCTTTCCCGGAAGGGAATACCGATGCCGGGGTCATAGTTGAACCCCCATGTTCCATCAGCGTGTTTCATCGCGTTGTGGCGCGCAAGGTGATGCCATTGGTCGTCCGTGAGCGGGCCGAATGATGCGGATACCACGCGCATATAACCGACAAGTTCTTGGAAGCTGGTGAAACGAGGGTCCTTGCCCACGTACGCCGCAAGGCGCTCCAGCGCGGATTTGGGTACCATCATGCCCACGTCATTGACGACGAGCCGCTCGATCGGGCTTTTTGGCCGCGAGGCGAGGAGCATGCCGATGATGCCGCCCATCGAGGTGCCGACCCAGTAGAGATGCCGGGGGCCGTCCCCCGCGTTAACGCGCGCAATGAGTGCCGCCATGTCGGCGCAGTATTGAGAGTAGCTGTAGTCTTCCTTGTCCTCGAGCCACTCGCTTTTGCCGCGGCCGATTACGTCGGGACACACCACGCGGAACTCCGGCAGCAGAGCCTGCGCGAGCGTATCGAAATCCCGGCTGCTGCGAGTGAGGCCATGGACGCAGATCACGATTTTTCGCGCGTCCGAGTCTCCCCATTCCACGTAATGCATGCGATGGAACCCGTCTTTTCCCAGGCACAGCAGATCAGCTTCGCGCATGGTCGCCCATTTTCGATCCAAGATCAGCGTGGATTATAGAGTCTGGGGGGCAGGCTGGTAACTCGTTGGTGGCCACGAGAACGGCTCTCAAACACCGATGAGAGCAAAAGATCATTAACCACGGAAGCACACGGAACTACACGGACGAAGACGTCAACCGAGAGGTGTGCTGGATTGGAACAGCAATTTCCGTGTGTTTCCGTGGCCGTGTTGTTTTTCAGATAGCTGCTGGTTACCCGTGACCGGCGGGTCGATATTGGCCGTCAGAAGATGAGGAATAAGCAGGTGATGCCGGTTCCGAAAAAGACCAGCAGGTGGACGGCGCTCCAGAGCGCGAAACGGCGCCCGAGCTTCTCCGGCACCTCGTTGGCGAGCAGGAACAGGCGTCCGTCGTGCGCCTTGCGCAGGAGGTGCACGCCGTCGCGCGCGCGAGTCTCGGCATGCTGCTGGCGGACTTCGCGGCGCGCCTGAAGGCGGGCAAGCTCCCATTCCTTGAGGTCGATGGCGCCGTCGCCGTCGAGGTCGAAGCGCTCGTGGAGGGTGGCCCGGTCCTGTTTCCAGTCGGCGAGCATGGCGCCGACATCGGCCTTTTCGTCGAGCTCGGCGTTGGCACCGCCCCGCGTCACAAATTCTCCGACGGCGTAAAGCGGGCCCTGCGGCAGGAGCAGCCACTCGGTGTAACGATAATCGCCTTGCGTCCAGACCTGCCTGCGATTGGAGAGGACTTCCGCGCCCTCAGGGGAGATCACGCACCGCCCGCTGTCGTCGACCAGAAGAAAGTGCGCGATGCTCATCCCGCTGTCCTCGTGTTGCCACTTGTCGTCGGAGCTCTTGCGCTCGATGTAGTAGCGGAACCAGCAGCACGGCAGCCCGGTTAGCTTGCTTACGAGGGGCTCTCCGTCGAGCCGCTCGGAGCGCCCGAAGAGCTCGACGTAGCCCTGCGCGGCCGACGCAACCCTGGAGGTGGGCAGATCATGGATCTGGCGGTAGCGGCGATAGGCCGAAACCCATGCGAAGAAGCTGACGAGCGCCATGATGCCGAGCGCATAGGGCCAGAGCCGCCCGGATTCATCCTGGACCGCGAAGACGAGGATGACCAGGTGGACCCCACCGGTCAGCCACTCCGATTTATTGAAACTGAATACGCCGACCATCGCGACGTCCGGCGCCCCCACTGCGATCAGGCGCCGAAGAGTTGCCTCATGTCGACGTCGGCCTTTTCTGCATCCCGGAACTCGAGCAGCGGCGCCGGCTTGAAGTTGAACATGCCGGCAATAATGGTGTCGGGAAACTGTTCGACGCGGACGTTGTTGATGTTGACCGACTCGTTGTAGAACTCGCGCCGGTCGGCGATGGCGTTCTCGAGGCTCGAGATGCGGGCCTGCAGCTGCTGGAAGCTCTGGTTGGTCTTGAGGTCGGGGTAGGCTTCGGCCAGCGCGAAGAGATGACCGAGCGTGGCGCGCAACGCGCCTTCAGCCTGTCCGAGTTCAGGGATGTTCTGCGCCTCGCGGGCGGCAAACACCTTGGAGCGCGCCTCCATCACCTTCTGCAGGGTCTCTTGCTCGAACTTCATGTACTGCTTGCAGGTCTCCACCAGCTTGGGCAGCTCGTCGTGCCGCTGCTTTAGAAGCACGTCTATGTTGGCCCAAGCCTTGGCGACGTTATGCTTGAGCTGGACCAGGTTGTTGTAGAGCAGGGTCGTGTAGACCACGATCAACAGCAGCGCGCCCAGCACGATAACGGTCCCGATGCCCATTACGCCTCTCCCATCATGGAGTTGGCGCACATTCTAACTCAGCGCCATGACGCAGGCATGGAACTTCCTCACGGACCACCTTCCGGGTGGTCCAGGTTCGAAGTTCAAAGTTCCGGGTTCAAAGTTCGGACCCGAAACTTCGTTTTGGACGGTCGTCCAACCTTGAACCTTGAACCTTGAACCTTGAACCTTGAACCTTGAACCTTGAACCTTGAACGGGCCACCGCCGGTGGCCGGTCACCAGGAGTAGTGCACGGTGTACCGCAACACCGTCTCTCCACCGGCAGCCACGCTCAGGGGGAAATGCACAGTTCGCGCATCCTGCTTCTCGAACGCGTGCGTTTTATCGAGGATCTCCCAGTTGATCCAGCGGTAGAGGTTTTCCTTGACGATAACCGTCACTGCTTCCTTCTTGTGGTTGCGCAGCTTGACCTCGATCTCCTCCGTCATCATCCGGCGTGAGGTGTCGACGCTGAAATTCATCTGGCGCCGTTCGCCGACCACGTCGAATGCCGAGCCCAGCTTCACGCGGACCTTTTCATCCTTGGGCGTATGATCGACGGCATCCTCGCCGATGAACTCGAGCGTGGCATCGGCCGGATCCAGCTTCGACACGCGCATGCGCCCCGCGGGGAGGGGTTGGCCCATGTTATTGCGCTTGGCGTTCTTGAAGCCCAAATAGACGTCCACCTTGCGGTTGGTCTGCGTGCCGTAGTTGCGGTCCGTCACTGGCCGGGGCCCGAACCCGTACGCGGGTACCGCGCCGTAGTAGACCAGGGTCTTTTCGCACGGCACGCCGCGTGCAACCGGGAAAAGCTCGATCTGCTTGGTCGAGTTGTCGGGTAAGGTCGTGGGCCGCCCGAGCGTGTAGAGGTGATACTCAAAGAAGGCCTTCTGCTCGAATCCTGCGGCGCGGCTCTCCTCAGCCATGGCGCGCTTGGCGCCCAACGCCATCGGCGTACGTCCCGCGCGCGTCGCCCGCTGCACGTCGCCCGCCACGAGTTTGAGTTTGGCCTCCGCATAACTCGCGCCCGATTGATTGAGGATGCTCACCCAGGCGCCAATGTCGAGCTTGCATGCGGCGGCGCTTGCGCCTTCGGCATAGGTGAGGTTGTAGTCCGCCCACCACGTGATGCCCGTCGTTTGATATGAGACGCGTGAGCGGTGCGTGCCGGCGCGCTTCGCGGCGATGTCCCAGACCAGGGTCGGTCGGGTGATCAGGCCGCCCGGCAACTCGGGCAGCTTGATGCCGGCATTATGCGGCAATAACTGGATGCTGCCGTCCTCGCGCCTGAGCGTGACGCCACCACGGGTCGAGAGCAACGTGCCGGAAAAGGATTCCACACCGATGCCCCGCACCTGGTCGACGGAGATTCGCCGGTCCACATAGCGCTGCAGCAGCTTCTGCGTGCTCACCAGGTCGAACTGGAAATTCTGCTCGACTACGCTGGTGCCCCTGGGATCGGTCAGGGATTCGAAACTCACTGTCGTGGGGTCGATCAGTGCGGCCACGTCGGAAAAGCGCAGTAGATTGCGACCCCGCTCGAGTGAGAGTTGGCGCTCGTGGCGCACCACGGCGTAACCTGGGACGGCCTGCGGGCGTCCCCCATGGCGATAAAGCTCGGGCGACAGCGCGCCGGGCTGAGCACTGCTGTAGATGGTCAATGCGTCGCCGCTCGCGCTGGCGCCCGTGCCGTAGCTGAGAAACACCGCCATGGCGATTGCTGAGACCTTGGTCGAAGGCATGTCGTCTCCTTTCGGTTTGAGAATATCGTGTCCCTCGTGTAAACGGATGGCCGCCGCATACGGGGTTAAAAGTGTAAGCGTCCCGGAAGTGCTTGATCCAGCGCAACGGATTGCCTGGCCGATCGATTAAAATCGCCATTTTCGAGGAAGCGGCTTTGCAAAGCGTCTGCGTCTTCTGCGGTTCCAACACGGGCAACGGAGACGTCTACAGCGCGGCGGCGCGTGCGCTGGCTGGGGCCATCGCGCGTCGCGGGCTTCGGCTCGTCTACGGCGGTGGCAGCATCGGGCTGATGGGGGTGCTGGGCGAGGCCGCGCTCGCGGCAGGCAGCCACGTCATCGGCGTCACGCCGCGGCGCTTGCTCGAGCGGGAACTCGTGCACAAAGGCCTTAGCGAGCTGCATGTGGTGGAGACCATGAACGAGCGCAAGGCACTGATGGCAGAGCTGTCTGACGTTTTTATCGCGCTCCCTGGCGGCATGGGCACGCTCGACGAGTTGTTCGAAATGCTGACCTGGACCCAACTTGGTTTCCATCGTAAGCCGTGCGGCCTGCTCGATGCCGGGAATTATTTCGACCGGCTCATGGCCTTCCTCGATCACGCGGTGGCGGAACGGTTCGTGATGCCCGAACATCGTTCCATGCTGATAGCCGAGGCTGATGCCGACAGGCTGCTGGACCGGCTCGGGAACGAGCCGCCACCCCTGGCCAGCAAGTGGGCCAGTCGCGGCCCCGTGTAATCAGATGGGGTCGATCGTGACGAGCGGGGCGGACGATAGCGATTTCCCGGCCGTTGCCGGACTTACCGCGACCGAGGCTGCCGCCCGGCTTGAGGCGGAGGGCTACAACGAGCTGCCCCTGAGCCGCCGCCGCGGCGTGCTTGCAATCGCGCTCGATGTGGTGCGCGAACCGATCTTCGCGTTGCTGGTCGGGGCGAGCCTGATCTACTTCATGCTCGGCGATCTGAAGGGCGCCCTCGTGCTGCTCGCGTCCGTGCTCGTGATGATTGCGATCACGATCTACCAGGAGCGCAAGACAGAGCGTGCCCTGGAGGCGCTGCGGGATCTCTCGAGCCCGCGCGCGCTGGTGGTGCGCGATCGGCGCAAGCACCGCATAGCCGGACGCGAGGTGGTGCGCGGAGACATTCTCATCCTGGAGGAGGGCGACCGTGTGCCGGCGGATGCGGTTTTGCTCGATTGCCACGATCTCAGGGCCGATGAGTCGCTGTTGACGGGCGAGTCGGTGCCGGTCGGCAAATCAGCAGGCAAGGAAAGCGACCGCATCGGGCGCCCCGGCGGCGACAACCTCCCGTTCGTCTATTCGGGGACCATGCTTGTTCAGGGCCAGGGAATGGCGAAAGTCGTCGCGACGGGCATGGCGACCGAGATGGGCAGAATCGGCAAGAGGCTGCAAAGCATTGAGGGCGAACCCACGCCGATGCAAAGGGAGATCCGGTCGGTCACGCGATATCTGACTGTATTCGGGATCACCCTGGCGATATTGGTGGCGGTTGCCTACGGTTTGCTACGCACTTCGTGGCTGGACGGGATGCTCGCGGGCATTACCCTCGCGATCGCGATCATCCCGGAAGAGTTCGTGGTGGTGGTCGTCGTGTTTCTCGCGCTTGGCGCGTGGCGCATATCGAGGAGCCGCGTGCTGACTCGGCGCGTGCCCGTCATCGAGGCGCTCGGCGCGGCGACCGTGCTTTGCGTGGACAAGACCGGCACGCTGACTCTCAATCGCATGGTAGTGAAGAAGCTCACCGCCGGCGGGAACCTGCACGACGTCGGCGCGGTTGATGATGAGCTGCCCAAGGCGTTCCATGACGTCCTGGAGCACGCTGTTTTGGCGAGCGAGATCAATCCCCTGGATCCGATGGACCGTGCGCTCAGGGAGCTGGGCGACTTCCATCTGGATGAGCGCCGCGCGCAGCACGCGCGTTGGGAGCTCGTCAAGGAGTATCCGCTCTCGCCGGAGGTCCCCGCCCATACCCATGTCTGGCATACGGGGGCTGGAAATGAGCACGTGGTCGCGGTGAAAGGTGCGCCGGAAATGGTGGCCCAGCTCTGCAAGCTCGACGCTTCCGCGTGGAAACGCGAGTGCGCCTTGGTGGAGCAATTAGCGGCCGACGGCCTGCGGGTGCTCGGTGTCGCCCGCGTGCGCTTCGCTGGTGATGAGTGGCCGCAACAGCCGTCCGAGTTCGAACTCGAGTGGCTCGGGCTGGTAGGGTTGGCCGACCCAGTCCGTCCGACAGTGGAGGCGGCTCTGGCTGACTGCTACCGCGCCGGTATTCGGGTCATCATGATCACGGGCGACTATCCGGTCACCGCACAGGCAATTGCCCGCGACATAGGGCTTGCGCCTGCGAGCGTCGTCGTCACTGGAACGGAGCTCTCGGACATGAGCGACGAGGAACTCCGGCGCCGTGTAGGTAGCGTAAACATCTTCGCGCGAGTCATGCCCGAACAGAAGCTGCGCCTGGTCGAGGCGCTCAAGGACAATGGCGAAATCGTTGCGATGACAGGTGACGGGGTCAATGATGCGCCGGCGCTGAAGAGCGCTCACATCGGTATCGCAATGGGCGGGCGCGGCTCGGACGTTGCCCGCGAAGCCGCCGCGCTCGTGCTGCTCGACGACGATTTCGACTCGATCGTCAAGACCGTGCGGCTGGGCCGCCGCATCTATCGGAACGTCTGCAACGCCCTATCCTACCTTCTCGCCGTGCACGTCCCGATCTGGGGTATGGCCGTGGTGGCACTCGCGTTCGCGTGGCCAATGGCTTTCTTCCCGGTGCACATCGTGTTCTTTGAATTCGTGATCGACCCGACCTGCTCGATAGCCTTCGAAGCCGAGTCGGCAGACGAGGAGGTCATGGCCCGGTCACCGCGTCGCTCCGACGAACTGATATTCAACTCGCGCAGGGTCATCGTCGCGATGACTCAGGGGGTCATGATGCTGCTCGTGGCCGCGCTGGTCTATGGTTTCGCGCTGGAGCGCGGCAGCGGGGAGTCGACGGCCCGGGCGATGGTGTTCGCGACCATTGTTCTCGGCAACGTCGGTCTGATTCTGGGGAACCGTTCAGGCACGCGCTCGATCCTGGCAATGCTGCGGTCTCCGAACCCGGCGTTGTGGTGGGTGATCAGCGGTGCCCTAGGGGGCATGGCAGCAGCCCTCTACTTGCCGCAGATGCGCGAGCTGTTTCGTTTCGCGCCGTTGACGGGTAAGGATCTCTTGCTGTGCGTGGGTGCGGCGGTGGCCGGACTCTTGTGGTTCGAGTTCTACAAGTTTTTGCAGGTCCGGCGCGTGCCCGTGTGATGTCTGTCACGGGTGCCCGGCGTCGTTCCATCTCGCGAAAAGTTGGTTGATCTGAAGTCGGAAAGCCGATAGATTGATCGGCCCTCTCAGTCTCACCCTGGAACGCAATGGCACCACGGACCGGCAAGCTCGAGCTTCGCCCGCCGGACGTGATCCGCTCGATGCGAGACCTTCCGGCGCGGGAAAAGAGTTTCTGCTTGACGAGATTCTGCGGGTACGCAGGGCTTGCCATTAGCGCCCTGACCGCGGTACGCGGTCTGGCGCGGCTTCCCGATTTCCCATAATATTCCAACGACCTAGACGGCCCCCCGGGGCCGACGATCACGAGGAGCGGGACCATGACACACGCGGTCGACAGGGCTTACAACATTGCGGATCTCCGCGAGATTGCGCGCAGGAGGCTGCCGAAAGGATTGTTCGAGTTCGTGGACCGGGGAACGGAGGACGAGGTGTCGCTGCGGAACAACCGGGCGGTATTCGAGCGCATTCATTTTCAGCCGCGCACGCTAGTCGACGTATCGGGACGCAGCCAGGAGATCACGCTGTTCGGCCAGAAGCAGAACATGCCGCTCATCATCGCGCCGACCGGTACAGCGGGGCTCATGTGGTATCACGGCGAGATCCACCTCGCACGCGCCGCGGCAGAGGCTGGCGTCCCCTTCACCCTGGCGACCGGCTCGACGACCGCCATGGAAAAGGTGGCCGAGGCCGTATCAGGTATTCCGCTCTGGTTCCAGCTCTACATGTGGCCGGACCGTAAGTTGTCGCACCAGCTGGTCGAGCGCGCACGCGCCGCCGGTTTCAAGGCGCTTGTCGTGACCGTCGACGGTGTCGCCTCGGGCAACCGCGAGTACAATCTGCGCAACGGTTTCACCATCCCGTTCAGCTTCACGCGCCGTAACATTACCGACGTGTCGATGCACCCGCGTTGGGTCGCCGGGGTGCTGGCCAAGTACGTCCTGACGACCGGCATGCCGCGCTATGAGAACTATCCGAGCGAGATCAAATACCGCGTCACGGCGGCACCCATGGGCCGCTCGCAGATGCGAAATGACTCCCTCAACTGGGACGACCTGCGCGACCTGCGCCGGATGTGGCCGCACATCCTCATCGTCAAGGGGATCCTGCACCCGCAGGATGCAACGCTGGCGGCGGACTGCGGTGCCGATGGCGTCGTGGTGTCCAATCATGGGGGACGCAATCTCGACGGGATTCTGTCGCCCATCGAGGTGCTTCCAGAGATCGTCGACGCAGTCGGCAAGCGTATAACGGTGCTGGTCGACAGTGGTTTCCGGCGCGGGTCCGATGTGGTCAAGGCGCTCGCCATGGGCGCGAACGCGGTGCAGATCGGGCGTCCTGCCCTCTATGGGGTTGCGTCTGGCGGCGGAGCGGGCGCACGGCGAGCGCTCACGATTTTCCGGGAGGAAATCGACCGCGTGATGGCGCTCATCGGCGCTCGGTGCATTGGCGATCTCAATCCCGAAATTCTGCGCGCGCCCGATTTTCCGTTGCGCAACGTAGATCCCGCGCGGCCGGGGCTGCGTTTGCTGGATCCCGTGAAGGCGATGGAGCGATAGTTGCTGATCTATCTGCTCAAGACCGCGCTGCGTCGTGACCACGAGATTTACGCGCCCTCATTTACGGCGAAGCTCGCTCATCCCGCATCGTCTGCGCCAGCGGTGCCGGCCGGCAATGCGTGAGCGCCGCCGGGAGGGCCGGCAGTTGCCAACTTCACCGAATACCGGTATTGTTCGCTCCGCAGTCGACTCAATCAGTGCCTTGTTGATCCGTAGACTCCGCGTTGTGCGGCGGAGTGCCTTCAGTTCTCATCCACTTCCTTTGATTCGTTTGCAGGCCACGGGCACACGCTCGTGTTTCGTTCATTATTCAGGAGAGCAGCATGGCAACAGGCGTTGTGAAGTGGTTCAACGAGGCGAAGGGTTTTGGGTTTATCACGCCGGATGACGGCAGCGAGGACGTCTTCGCTCATTTTTCGGAAATTCAAGGCAGCGGCTATAAGTCGCTCAAGGAACAGCAGCGCGTCGAATTCGAGATGGCGCGCGGTCCCAAGGGCATGAAGGCCGCTGCGATCAAGCCGCTCTAGGCAAGAAGAGCGCGGCCAACCGCGCTCTTCTTAATCAGAAAAGCGGGTTCGCGCCAGACTGCTAAGTCGTGGCGCTGAAGACCGTGTCTGGAAGGGACGCGGTTTCTGATCATATTGTTTTGGTGGGAGCGGCGGGAATCGAACCCGCAGCCGGTAACACCTCGTCGTTATTGAGTTTTACCGCAAAATTGTCTGGTCAAATTCTTCCTGAATACCCCTAACAATACCTCGAGCGTGATCGGATGGTGTTGGACTTTGGCCGCGCCCCAACTGCGTCCGTGCGATTGCGTCCAGTGCGCCGACGAGGAGAGGAAAATTTGCACTGACCTTTTTTGTCTTCTCATCCTGCGCTCGCGACTGAATCGGGCAACCCGGCGGATTTGAGATCTTCGGCAATTCGTTCGATGACGGCCGGGTCGCGGAAAGGCTGCCGCGTAACACACTGCACGACCGAAAAATCGGCGTTGATCTCAGTCTCAGATAGCGGGATAGATGGAGTCAGAGCAACATTCCGGCATTCCGGAAAAGTTACCCTGACTCCGGCTTACGTCCCTCTCAGACGGGCGCTTTCCACTACGTCGGCCGCGGCAATGGCCCTCGAAAGGGCGGCCGAGAGTTCTTTCGCTGACTGCAGCGTAATCTCTACCGCGACGCGCGCCCCCGGCCCGAGCGCAGAATTCACAAAATCGATGGCGATCGCCTCTTGGAGCAAGGCATGGTGAGGGTGATCATACGACACCACCGCGGTCGTGAGATCGAACCAGCCGCCGTCGCCTTTGCCTGAACCTTCCGCCTTGACTATCTCAACAATGGAAGTGCACATGCCGCCCTTTATTTCTTCAGGTGCTTTTCGAAGAATGCGAACACCTTCTTCCAGCCGTCCAGCGCCTGCTCGATGCGGTACATGGGCCGGTCGTAGTAAAAGAAGCCGTGTCCGGCGCCGTCGTACCTGTGAAACTCGTACTGCTTGCCGTGTTTCTTGAGCTCGGCCTCGTGCTGGTTCACCTGCTCCGGCGTGGGCGCAGCATCTTCGTTGCCGAACAGCCCGAGCAGCGGGCACGAAAGGTTCTTCGTGAACTCAATCGGCGCGGTGGGCTGCTTGGGCGTCAGCTCCTCCTTGCTCATCACCACGCGACCGCCCCACAGTTCGATCGCCGCGTCTATGCTCTTCGACTGGCAGGCAAACAGGAAGGTTTGCCGCCCTCCCGAGCACGTGCCCATCACGCCGACTTTGCCGTTGAGATAGGGTTGGGCGCGCAGCCACGCCACCGCGCCCTCGGTGTCGCCGATTACCTGAGCGTCGGGAACGCCGCCCTCGGCACGCACTTTTGCCGCGACGTCGTCGGACTTGCCCTCGCCGGCGCGGTGATAGAGGTTATGGCTGATCGCCGCATACCCATGATGGGCGAACTTCCGGGTCGTCTCGCGGTACCACTCGTCCCAGCCGGGAGCATGGTGAATCAACACGACGCCCGGAAAAGGACCGCCACCCAGAGGCCGCGCGACGTAGGCCGAAATGGGCTCGCCTTTGTTGCCGTTAATCGAAATGGTTTCCGCAATCATGCCTTCGTAGGCCATAGTAGCTCCCTCCTGTTGATGCAAAAGCGTTGTCTGATAATTGAAGCGCCTGACATTATGCAATAGATGTGCAATAAATGGGGTCGGTGTAACTTTTCGGCATCTCGTACGTCTTGTAGCCGTAGATCGCGCCGTCCGGCGAGGCGGCTTTGTCCTTCGCCACCTTCTTCAGCAGAATCCGCCACTCCGCTACTGTGACCGTTGGCTTTGGCACCCCCCCGAGCTTGACCAGCTCGTTCAAGATAACTTGCAGCGCCTTCGGGATCTTGACGGGGAATAATAGGTAAATAACAGGCCCTGGTACCCGCACCAGTCGCTGCCGTCACCCGCTCCGATCACCGTGCGGCAGTTACCGCGGGAACCGTAGTGCCCTGCCTGCGCGACCAGAGTGTCGGGATTGTTCCATGTCTGCTTTCGGCATTAGCTGCTGGTCGCACGGTTCAGCGAGTTGGTCCCCGTATGCCAGCCTGGCACTGATCTATTACCCGGATCCCGACATCGCCTGACCTGCCGTGCGGAGAAAAGACCCCCTCGAGACAGGCGGGGTGCGGGTAGCAGCTTGCCTCGCTCTTGCAGTTGGGATAGATTGCTCGGGATTCTCCGCTGAACCCGCTCACGAACCACGCGGATCGCGGTCGTCGGCCGGGGAGGATGCCAGCGTGCATATAGGATTCGTTATGCGCAGTCCGGAGCCTCCTGCAAATCCTGCCTATCCCGATTTTTGAGATCACTACTTGGCGGAGGGCAAAACCATGGCAGAGATTTTGGGCATAGGGGCAACGCACTACCCGCCGGGGTTGGTTCCCGAAGAGCTCAAGCCGTGGCCGCTGGCGCGGATGCTTCACAGCGATCGGCGAATTCCCGAGCGCATGAGGGATCCCGCCAACTGGCCGGAGCCGATGCGCCTGGAGTGGGGGGACGACGAAGGCATTACGGCGCATAAGGCGCACAAGGCACGGCTCTTCAGCGCTTTCCGAAAAATCCGAGACGAGATCGATGCTTTCCAGCCCGACTTCATCCTCATGTGGGGCGACGACCAGTACGAGAATTTCAAGGAAGACATCATCCCGCCGTTCTGCGTGCTGGCGTACGAACAGCTCGACTTCAAGCCGTACGAGCGCCTGCACGGCCGGCCCAATATCTGGGGCGAACCGGCCGACAAGGTCTTCGCCCATCCCGGGCACCACAAGGCCGGGCGGTTTCTCGCGCGCGGGCTGCTGGAGGAGGGCATCGACATGTCCTACGCCTACAGGCCCTTGCACCAGGACGGCCTGGGTCACGCCTTTGCCAACACGCTGCTGTACCTCGATCTCGACCGAACGGGATTCAACACGCCGGTCGTGCCCGTGGCGGTCAACTGCTACGGTAGTTCGGTGATCCGCTACCGGGGCGGTTTCACAGAACATGCGGACGAACCGGATCCACCCTCGCCGTCGCCGCGCCGTTGTTTCGAGATGGGGCAAGCGACGGCCC
>Ga0224512_10000235_pt1 | contig 59612 bp, 61 predicted proteins | sample SF_May12_sed_USG_4_FD_169103 | JGI IMG/M metagenome (GOLD analysis project Ga0224512, IMG submission 169103) | Sediment microbial communities from San Francisco Bay, California, United States - SF_May12_sed_USGS_13 | ecosystem: Environmental > Aquatic > Marine > Sediment | place: USA...
CTGAAAGCGTGGAAATACAGGAATTCGCTTGATGGAAATTCGCGGCGCATGTCGCGGCGAATGCGCGATTATAACTGAAACCATTGACCCTACTGCGCTACTGCACGACCCACGTTGATCCGGATCGACGTGGCATGTCTCCCGCCAGCGACAACGGCGTGTATTCTTAGTGGATTGAGAACCTCCAGCCGAATGGTGATGCCTACTGCTGATGCTTACTGGCGATACTTACTGGTGATGTCTACTGGTGATGAGTGCTGGTGAGGGGTGGAGTCCTTATCACCATTTCCCATCACCATCTTTCATCACCACCTCTCGTCACCATTTCTCATCACCTCTTCTAACGGCGAAGCCGGAAGTAAATTTCCGGCAGCTTGTTCGGCAGCGAGTTGATGTGATCGAGCACCATGTAGTGACCCTTGCCGAAGATCTGCGGCAGGTACTGGTTGGCCATCGTGTCCACCGTGATGCAGTAGGGATGCACGCCCTTGGTGACCGCCTCTTTCACCGCCATGCGCGTGTCCTCGTGGAGGTAACGCCGGTCGCCGCCGTCATCGTAGTCCTCGGGCCGGCCGTCGGAGAGGATCAGCAGCAGCCGGCGGCGGCTCTCGATGCCTTCGAACGAAGCGGTCGCATGGCGAATCGCCGCGCCCATGCGCGTCGCGAGCCGGCCCGACATGCCGCCAATCTGGCTGCGGATGTCCTGCGTGAGCGGCTCCTCGAAGCCCTTGATGGTGTAGTAGCTCACGTTATCGCGATATTTCGAGCAGAAGCCCGCGATCGAGTAGGCGTCGCCCACCTCCTCCATGCTCTCCGCGAACAGGAGCACGCCCGCGCGCACGCGGTCCACGAGACGCCCCCCGCCTTCCGGCAGGTGCTGCATGATCGAGGTGGACATGTCAGCGAGCAGCGTCACGGCGATCTCGCGCTGGCGCATCTCGCGCCGACGGTAGATCGCGGCCTTGGGCGAGCGCCCCGCCTTCTTCTCCACGACGTAGTTCACCACCGCGTTGATGTCCATGTCCTCGCCGTCGAGCTGCCGTAACTGGGGCGCGAGGCGCGTCGGCTTCTGCGCTTGAATCGCCTTCTTCAGGCGCTTCAGCGCGACCGCGTACTGGTTCATCAGACGGTTGGTCTCGGTAATGTTCGATTCGGCGAGGGGCTTCTCCTGCACCCAGCTCCAGTTGCGCTTGTAGCGGCTCTCGCGGTAGTCCCACTCCGGGTACGGAATGCCTTTGTCCCCGGATTGGGGCTGCTGGCGCTTCTCGTCGGAGCGTCCCGAGGACTGCGCCGAGGCACCACTCGAATCCCCGACGCCGGCGATCTCCTGCTGCTTGCCGCCGTCCTGCTGATTGCCGGTCTCCGCATTTTCGGGCGATTCGGACTGTTCCTCGCCTTCCTCCTGCGACTGCTGCTCACCCTCCGCGCTGGACTGGGTCTGCTGCTGCTGCTCCTGGCGCTGCTGCGGGTGGACCAGGCGCGTCGCGTTGGGCCCCCGCCCCGGCAGGTACGCCGCCTGGAACGCCTCGAGATCGGAGACACGCGGCAGGTCGTCCTCGCCATAGATCCCGGCGGCAGTGCGCCAGGCATCAACGATCGTGGCCTGTGGATCGAGCAACGGCGCAAAGCGCTCGTCGCGCGCGCCCTCGTTGCGGCTCGCCGCCAGCGCCTGCTCGACGCTGTGCAGGGCGAGCCCGTAGTAGGCGCCCGTCTCGGGGTGCCGCGCCCCCGATTGCGCGTTCGCCAGCATCCGCTGGAGATAATTCGGTACGAGCTGCTGGATCTGGTAATCGACGCGCAGGTCCTCGCACAGGTCGAAAATGAGCTGGAAGCGCAGCCCGTCATCGCCGTAGCGCGCGAAGAGCGGCGCCCACGACACGGGACCCCCATCAGGAAACTCAACGCCGGCCGCGCCGAACAGCTTGATCATCGGGGCGCGCTCAAAAGTGCCGAAGCGCATATGCCCCGCTGCGTGCAGCAGGGCCAGCACCGCCTCGTTACGATTCGGCATCACCGCCGGGAAGAACATCGCCCGTCCGTCGGTCTCGACGAAGGGACGCCCTTTCTCCGGCGACCAGCTGCTTTCCTTCACATCGAAACCGTGCCCGAACCAGACATCGAGCAGCATCGAGAGCAAACGGTTGCGCTCGGCAAGCCGAAAACCCGGCAGACTTTCGAGCAGCAACGCCAGGCTTTCTTCCGATTCGAGTCGGAAGTAGGCCTCGCCGCGCGCGCGCCCCGACTGCAGGATGTCGGCGCCGCGCAAGGCCCACGGCAGGATCGCCTGCGGGCCGAGCAGATTACGCACGCGAATTGCCCCCGCCAGGTAGGTCGCGAGCAGGAGCTTGCGCGACTCGAAGAGCTCTTCAGCCGGCTGGGTCAGCTGCTCGATGCCGGTAATGCCCTGGCGCCCCGAGAGGTCCAGCACCGCCGTATTGAAGTAGGCGCTCCCGCTCTCGATCTGGCGCGCGCACCACAGGAACCCGATCTCGGCCCAGCGCCGCTCGCCCGCGTGGCCGAGCGAGCCGAAGGCGCGCGGCAAATTGGCCATGAAGCCTTCCAGCACGCGCCACGCATTGCGCCAGCGTGTGAAGTGCAGGGCCTGCTGGGTCCACGGCAGTACCGTCTCCGAGACGCGCTCCACCTCGCGGCTACCGCGGATGAACGCCTTGCCCGCCTCCCGGTCGTAGTCGAAAATCTTGCGGCACGCGAGAATCCAGGCGAGCGTCACTTCGTCGCCGTGGGGGCGGATCACCGGCAGCACCTGCTCGACCTCCCGGTGAACGACGAAGCTAGTGTCGCGCAGCTGGGTGAGCTGCTCCTCTATGGCTTGGCGCGCGGACTGAGTCATCGGTCAACTGGAGGCAAGCGCAGATAATACGAAAGAAGTGATGAATAGTGGTGATGGAAAATGGTGATGAAAAGTGGTGATGAAAAGCAGGCGAATGGCTGTACATCACCAGTAATCATCACCCTCTTTCATCACCAGTAACCATCACCATTTTCGGGTCACCGTTTACCGTTCGCCGGTGTCAGGTGCCGAAATGCGCCTGCACGATCTCCATCAGCGCCTCGGACAGCTCCTCGTCGTCGGTGATCGGATTCACCATCGAGACCTGGCACGCCGCGACCGGATCGAGACCGGCGATGATCATGTTGGCGGAGTAAACGAGCGCGCGCGTGGAAGTCGCCTCCTCCAGGCCATGGTCCTTTAGAAGCCGCGCCTTGCGGCCGGCGGTGACGAGCTGATGCGCGATCTCGGGCGCGATTCCAGGCACCTCGTTCACGACGATCTTGCGCTCGACCTCCTCCGCCGGAAAATCGAAATTGATGGCGATGAAGCGCTGCTTGGTCGAGGGCTTCAGGTCCTTCAGGACCGTCTGGTAGCCGGGGTTGTACGAAACCACCAGCATGAAGTCCTCGTGCGCCTCGATTTCCTGGCCCTTTTTCTCCACCGTCAGCCGCCGGCGGTGGTCCGTCAGCGAGTGGATCACGACCGTCGAGTCGGTGCGCGCCTCCACGATTTCGTCGAGATAGCAGATCGCGCCGGCTTTGACGGCCTGGGTCAGGGGCCCGTCCTGCCACACCGTCTCCGCGCCCTCGAGCAGGAAGCGGCCGACGAGGTCGGAACTCGTCAGGTCCTCATGACAGGACACCGTGACCAGCGGGCGCTTCAGCTGGAACGCCATGTATTCGAGAAAGCGCGTCTTGCCGCACCCGGTCGGCCCCTTCAGCATGACGGGAAGACGCTTGCGGTAGGCGGCTTCGAACACCGCAATCTCGTTGCCCTGTGCCTCGTAGTACGGCGCGATGTCGCCGGGCTGCGGCGCCTGCACGATGTCGCGTTCAACCCCGCGTATGCGGTTCACTGCTGTCTTCATTAAAGCCTCAAAATCAATTCTAGCCTTGGCGCTTTTGGCGTCTCGGCGGTTCAAATACTGCTCTTGCCACTCCTGGCGCCTTGGCAGTTCCTAGCCAGCCTGCAGCTCGACTGTGTCCGCGAGCGGCAGGCTCTCGCCCCGGTTGAGGCTCTCCTTGAGCGGGTTCGGACGGGCGTCCGCCTCGGCAATTGCCCGCGCGAGCTGCTCGGTCCCCGAACGGAACTCTGGAGTCAGCATCTTCCGCTATTTTAGGCCACCCGGCGAAGCAGCGAAACCGCCAGCCTCAACTCAAGATTTCCGGGGTAAGGCCCGGAAATCGAAAGGGTGATGGATACTGGTGATGATTACTGGTGATGAGTACTGGTGAAGCAAAGCGTCTTTTATCACCATTTTCCATCACCATCTCCCATCACCACCTCCCATCACCAGCCCGCAGTGCTATTTTCCGGGCGGGGCGCTGAAGTCGACCTTGGGTGCGGTGCTGACGCCCTTTTCGTTCGCGACGGTGAATTGAGGCTTTTCCTTATAGCCGAACACCATCGCGGTGAGGTTGCTCGGGAACTGCCGCACCACCACGTTGTACTGCTGCACCGCCTTGATGTAACGGTTGCGTGCAACCGCGATGCGGTTCTCCGTGCCCTCGAGCTGCGCCTGCAGATCGCGGAAATTGGCGTCCGACTTGAGCTGAGGATAACGCTCGACGACGACCAGCAGCCGCGAAAGCGCGGAGGAGAGCTGCCCTTGCGCCGCCTGAAACTTCGCGAACGCGTCGGGATCGTTGATGAGCTCGGGTGTGGCCTGGATTGCGCCGACCCGCGCGCGCGCGTTGGTGACCCCCAGCAGGACCTGCTGCTCCTGCGCGGCGAAGCCCTTGACCGTGTTGACGAGATTCGGCACCAGGTCCGCGCGGCGCTGATACTGGTTCACGACCTCGGCCCAGCTCGCCTTGATCTGCTCGTCGGTGGATTGCAGGGTGTTGTAGCCGCAACCTGACAGCAACAACATCGCGCCAGCCAGCACCATCGCCTGAAAACGCCTGATCATGTCTCTCTCCGTCGAACGCGTGAATGGTGAATGGAGGAAACTTCAACGTCCGATTGCGACTTGAGAAATGCCCCCGGTCAGCCCACGATTCACCACTCACTATTCACTATTCACGAATCACGACTCACGACTCACGGTTCTGAAGATCACCCATGACGCGCACCGCGAAGCATAGGTCCGCCCACGCCTTTGCTTTGTCCGGCAGGCTGCGCAGCAGGTAGGCCGGGTGGTACGTGACGATCAGCGCAATGCCTCGGTACTGGTGAATCCGGCCCCGCAGGCTGGAAATGCTCGCGTCGGTCGCGAGCAGGTTCTGCACCGCGACGCGTCCCAGCGCCACGATAAGCTTCGGCTGGATGAGCTCGATCTGACGCTGCAGATACGGCTCGCAGGCGTGCAATTCGCCCGGCTCCGGGTTGCGGTTTCCGGGAGGGCGACACTTGACGCAGTTAGCAATGTAAACGTTTTGCCCGCGCCTGAGCTGAATCGCGGCGAGCATATTGTCCAACAGGCGCCCTGCCTGTCCCACGAACGGCTCGCCCTGGGCGTCTTCGTCCGCGCCCGGTCCCTCTCCAACGAACAACCAGTCCGCGTTCTCGTCGCCCACGCCGAACACCGTCTTATTGCGCTTCTGGTGCAAAGCGCAATCCGTGCAGGAGGCAACCCGCCCTTTAAGTGCAACCCAGTCAAGCCCCATGATCTCCGCGCGCCGATCGCCTGAATCCGTGACTGGAGACCGGTTGCCGGATATCTTTGACGCCTCGTCAAGCACGCCGTTCTCCGCGCGGGCAGCGGCGTCGCCCTCTGGCGCCAGAGCGGGCCCGCGCAAGCGCCAGACGGGCGTCAGCCCCATTTCCTCCAGCATGAGCTCACGTCGCGTCTTCACCATCAATACCTCGAACTAGCCTCTCGTCTCCCGAGGCGAGCGAGCGAAATACAGAGGAACAGAACACCGGTCACCGGTCACCGGTCACCGGTTTGTGAAGTTCGAGGTGCAGAACAACGGCGTCTTCGCGCCCCGCGCCAGCAGGGTAGTAGTTCCGCCGCACCGTGATTTCCGAAAATCCGGCCGCGGCGTAGAGCGCACACGCAGCCGCATTGGATGGGCGAACTTCCAGGAACATCCGCTGCGCGCCGTAATCGCGTGCCAGCTTGAGAACGAAATTGAGCAGCTCGCGCCCAACCCCCCGCCTCTGCCACGGCAGCCCCACCGCGAGGTTAAGCAGGTGCGCCTCGCCGGCCGCGATCATCACCACGGTATAGCCGGCGGTCGCGCCGCCACATTCGACGACCCAGCAGTGATAGCCCGCCTCGAGCGAGTCACTGAAGTTGCCGCGCGTCCAGGGGTGCGGATAGGCCGTCTGCTCGATCGCGGCGACGGCGTCGAGGTCGGCACCGGTCATGCGCCGGTACCTCGGAAGCGCGTCAAGCTGGGCGCTCATCACTGCGCAATGCAACCTTGTCCCTGATGTACACCGGCAACGCCTGGTCTGCCGACACTCCCCTGCCCTGCTCGAGCTCGCGCGCGCCGAGCCGGGCGATTTCCCGCGCGTGCGGATATACCTCCGGCCTGACCTGGGCCAGGCAGCCCGCGTAACGCCTTTGCAGGACTTGCCCGTGCGCGGCGAAACCGCCGCCGCAACCGGTCCACGCGCCCGGCGGCAGCGTTGGCGCCGCGTCAGGCGCGCATAAATTGGCTTCGTGCACAGCGCACCACTCCCCGTTCTCGTGTAGATAGGCGGCATGGTAAATCTCGCCCATGCGCGCATCGAGGCAGCAAAGGGCGCGCTCCGCCTGGACCGCTTCGGCGAGCGCCAGCAATGTACTGATCCCTACCACCGGGAGTCCCGCGCCAAACGCAAGGCCCTGCGTCACGCCGCACGCGATGCGCAGGCCGGTAAACGATCCCGGGCCGCGCCCGAAGGCAATGCCGTCGAGGTCCTTCAGGACTACCGCATGCTGCCGCAAGAGTTCGTCCACCATGGGCAGCAGCAATTGCGAATGCGCGTGCCCCGCCGCCGTTTCACGGGTATCGATACTGCCGTCATGCCACAAGGCAACGGAACAGTATTCGGTCGAGGTGTCCAGAGCCAGGATCTTCAAACCCGCGAGCGCCAATCCGGGAAGCCTTGATTCTAGCCTACAAACCGCCCGCAGCGGGTCGCCTCGGGGACGGCTTGACGGGTCGCGCGAGGAGCGGACGATCGCATCGCGCAAGCGGGTCGGCGCTGTTACAATAACTTCGCGCTACCCAGGCTCGTGGCCGTGCCGCAAAACTGGAGAAGACCCTGAAACAGTATCTCGAATATTTCGAGTCGTTCGCGACGGTCGTTCTTGTCCTCGCCGGGATCGGAGGCATCTCCTTTCACATGTTCCGGGACGACGGATGGCTCGAAATGGCGTTCGGCAACATCTTCGAGCTGCACGTTCAGTACCCCCTGATTGCCATCCCGGTCACATTCGCCGCGATCATATTGATCCGTCTGTGGCGCCAGAACCTCCTGGCAACCGGGCGACTCAAGCAACTGCCCAATATTTTCATCTACACCTTGATGGCCACGGGGGTGTATTTCATCGGCTACTTCTGGATCAACGGCCACCTTTAGGAATTTGCCGGACTTTCGTCCGCCAAATTCCTTAGATAGAACCCTCTGCCGCAAGTCGTCTGGAACCGAGTTGCCAGTCGGATAATCTATCCAGGCCCTCGAGATCATTCGCGTCTCCTCCGCCCGCGTTCGAGGGAACGGCGTGACGCCGCGGGAAATCCTTCATTTCTTGGCACTGTAAGGAATCTGCCGCTAGGTACGGCAGATTCCTTCGGTGACGAGCCGTTCGATCTCGGCTTCTCCGTAACCCAGCTCCACCAACAGATCGCGTGTGTGCTCGCCCACCCGCGGCAACCCGAGCCGCGTGCCGAGCCGGCGCCCGTTCATTTCGAGCGGCAGCGCGGGTGACTTGCTTTTCATGCCGTTGGGAAGCTCGAGGGGCACGAGCCCGCCCGATGCGTTGAGGTGGGGATCGTCGAACAGGTCCTCGGGCCGCGTGATCGGCGCGAACGGCAATCCGAGTTTCTCGCAGCGCTGCATCGCCTCCACCTTGGTCAAACCGCCGAAGACGCCGGCCACGACCGGAATGATGCGGCTGCGCGCCTCCACCCGCTGCGGGTTGGTCTTGAGCCCGGGATCGGCGAGAAAGTCGCGCAGTCCAAACGATTCACAAAAGATCTTCCACTGTGAGTCCGTCACCACGCCGATGAATACCTTCTCCCCGTCGGCCGTATCGAACGTATCGTAGACAGCCCAGGCGCGGACGCGGTCCGGCATCGGCACTGCCGGGGTGCCCGTCGCGACGCTTTCGAGCATGTGCTGCGCCATGAGAAAAACGTTGTTCTCGAACAGTGCGCTCTTCACTTCCTGCCCTACGCCGGTGCTCTTTCGCTGGTAGAGCGCCGCCAGAATTCCGATCGCGCCAAACATCCCGCCCATGACGTCGTTGACCGAAGCGCCCGCGCGCAGCGGCCCGTAACGCCCTCCCGTCATGTAGGCGAGCCCGCCCATCATCTGCACCACCTCGTCGAGCGCAGTACGGTGCTCGTACGGTCCCGTGAGAAAGCCCTTGTGCGAGCAGTAAATGAGCGCGGGCTTGACCTTCTTCAGCGCCTCGCAACCCAGTCCGAGCTTCTCCATCGCGCCCGGACGGAAATTTTCGGAGACGACGTCGGCGCTCTGGATCAGCTTGAGGACCACCTTGCGGCCCGGCGAGGACTTGAGATCGACCGCAAAGCTTTTCTTGTTGCGGTTATAGGTGGGAAAAAAACCCGCCCCCGATGCAACCAGCTTGCGCGTGTGGTCGCCCTCGAGCGGCTCGACCTTGATCACTTCCGCGCCGAGGTCGGCCAGGATCAGGCCGCACGTCGGCCCCATCACCATGTGCGCGAACTCGACCACTCTCACCCCCGTCAGGGGCAACACTTGCGGCATAATGCCCTCCCGAGAGGCCCGATACTACAAGCTATCTCAAAAACACGACAGCCACGGAAGGACACGGAAATTGTTATTGCTCTATAGCGTGCTTCCCGGCTCAGGTCTTCGTCCGTGTATTTCCGTGTGATTCCGTGGCTAATAATCTTTGGGGTTCACCGATAGCTGGAAGGATGCGCAGTTCTTTCTTGTTAGCGCTTCGGGGTCCCGCCGCGCCTCGTTGTCAATCGCCCTCGCCAATAGGAAAATCCCGCAGGGATAGCGCTAGCCGACACCCCATCGCCCACCAACAGGAGCAACCCATGAGCAATACGATCAAGCGGCATCAATCAGGGCCCGTTCACTCCCGCGTCGTCGAGCACGGCAGCGTCGTCTATATCGCAGGCACGACCTCCGACAACCGGGCCGCTTCCTGCAAGGAGCAGACGGAGGAGATTCTCACGAAAATTGATTCTTTCCTGGCCCTGGGCGGCACCAACAAGTCACGTCTGCTGACCGCGGTCGTCTGGCTGACAGACATGCGGCAAAAAGAGCAGATGGACGCCGCCTGGAAAGCCTGGGTGGACCCCGAGAACAAACCGGCGCGGGCGTGCGTCGAATCGCGGCTGGGCACTCCCGACACGCTGGTCGAGATCATGGTCACAGCGGCGAAGTAGGACACCGGAGGGCGGAGCAGGGACCGCCGTAGAGCGGAAGAGGGGCCCCGACGTTTATTGCTCGGGGATCTGACCTCGCAGGCGGTCGAGGGCGGCGGGCGGTCCCTTTGCGTCTGATCTCGGGTCGCATCCCCAATCTGAGATTGGGGCCCCTGCTCCACCTCGACAGCCGCCCCGCTTCAGCGGGGATGTGACCCCGGAGGTGGGCAGGCGGTCGACGCGGTGGCCTCCATTGCTTGCCGATAGCGGGGCCGAGGTCGTGCACTTCGCCGCTTAAGGCTGCGCGCCGCCTCGTCGGGTGCGATGGTGCCGCGGGTGTCAGTCGCGCGCAGCCCTGGCGCGCGGTTCGATGTGCGCGAGTCGATCGAGGTCGCGGTGGATGCGCGTAACGCGCTCGATCTGTCCCTTCGCGGGGAAGCGCTCGTAGAAACCTTCGACGCGAAACTCGCGCACTTTCTCGGTCCACGGCGCGAGCCGGGCCTCCCAGCGTTGCTGGCGCCCGTCAGTCGGATCGGCATCGTCGCGGGCAAGGTCAGCGCACACGCGAATCATCGCTTTCAACGTTACCGGCTTGGTAACCATGTAGTTGGGATGGCCCCAGCCGTTGCCCCAGACCCGTTGCGCGGCCTTGAGGAAGTCCCGCACGATCGCGTAGTAGCGCTCGGCCTCGCGGCTCACGTGCGACGCGCGCTGAATCTTGCGCCATTCGCCGCTCACCCAGCGGTGCAGCTCGTTGAAGAGCTCCGCCTGCAGGATCCACTTGTCCTGCTGGCTACGCCCCCCGAGCCGGTTGATGCGGTACCGGAGCGGGCTGTCACCCTCGCTGTAGAGCTTCTCCACCAGACGCGCCGCGAAGCGCCGGTCCGGATCGGCCCAGGAGATGCGCTCATAGAGGTCCACCAAGTGGCTCTTGTTGATGCGCGTCGGCGTGGAATTGATGATGACGAACATCTCGGCGGCGAAGTCCTCGCTCCGGCCATCGAAGATGATGCACGGCACTTGAAGGTTGTTGCCTTCGCCTGGCCGCTCGCGCAGGTAGAAATGCAATGCGGCCAGCCGATGCTGGCCGTCGATGATGAGGTACTTCGACTGCGGTTCCTGCAGACGCCCCACGCTCTGCTCGCCACTTAGCGCCTGGAAGCCGAGCGTCTCGTGCGTGAAGAGCAGCACGGTGCCGGGTAGCGGCGGCTGGCCGACCGCCATTTCGTAAAAGTTCTTCAGCGCCCTCACCTTGGCGCGAGAGAGTTGTCGCTGGAAGGCGGCGTCGTTGTGCTCAATGCGGGCGATGAACTGGGCGATCTCGTCGGTCTGCGAGATCACCTGCGGCGCGATCTGCTCCCCCTCCCCGTAATAGCGGCTGATGAACCTGACCTTGCCCAGAATGTCCTTCGCCGGACAACTCGCGAAATAAAAGATGCTGTCCTTCTGTCGGATGCGCGTAGCAAGCATGGCCTGGTTGTCCCGGAGTTATTGGTCTTGAGCCTGCAAAAACCCCCGCCCAGGGCGTCCAGGCCCGGGCAGCAACGCTATTTTAGCCTCTTGAGGCGACCTAAGCGAGGAAGCCGGCCGCCGGCCCCGGGCGCCTTCGGCCTGGGTCCTAATACGCCGTCATGACGGCCCGCAGCAGCCCGACGGGCGCGAAACGGTCGATGAGGGCTCGAGCCGAGTCAACGCCCCACCAGCACTCGAGCACCTTCGCATAGAGATCGCGAAAATCCACGGCGAACGGCATGTTCCCGTTACCCTCCAGGCGAGACAGGCCAGGTGCCCGCCCGTAGCGCCCGCCGCGCACCCGACACGCCAGGGCCGCTAGCGCCAAAACACCCGAGGTCGTACAGGCTAGCGGCTTCGATCGCGCCGGTAGATCTCGCGCCGCGCCCGGTCGAGGTCGCGATGTAATTCGCGCCGCTCTTCCTCGGTTAGGTGGTCACGGCGTCCCCGGTTGCGGCCGTTACGCTCGGTGCGCCGCGCATCACGGCTGCCGCGCCGATACTGATCTCGGTCCTTGTCGGCCTGCCGCGCCTGAGTCTGGAGGAATGCGCCGGAGCGGCGCCAATCGCGGGCATCGGCCGGCGACGGCAGCAACAGCGCACTCACCGCAGCAACCAGGAACAGCATTTTCACAAGGGCACCTATCGATCAACGCCGCGTCTGGGCATCGTGAGTCTGATTATAGATGGGCCGGTTCGCGCTGCGTAGATCCCCGTAGAGGTCGCGCCGCTCGCCACGGCTTAGACGGCCGTCGGCGAGATAAGCACGCTCCTGGCGCCGGATCATGCGCTGCTCGCCGCGCAAGCGCCGTGCTTCGCGCTGCGTTAGCTCACCGGAGCGTATACCCGGCACGATACGACGGTGCTGCTTAGCCTGCATCCTATCGATACGCGACGAAGCCCGGCTCTGAGAGCGATGACCCCACCGATTGCCGAAACGGGGATGACTGCCGTGGGTCCCGAAACGGCGTTCGGCGCCTCGACCCCAGGATCGGCGATCGGTGCCGTGACGCCCGAATGCATGCCCTTGGCCGCGATTCGCGAAGCGCCGATCACTGCCGCGATTCGTGAAGCGACGCTGACCGTTGTTACGCTGGCGATGAATATCGCGCGAGAGACGATTGCGATCACGGTTGAGATGCCGCCGCTCGCTAGCGCTCAGATTTCCATCAGCCCGGAAGGCCCGCTGTTCGCGGCGCACGTTGCGGGACTCACGCTGCAGGTTGCGCGTCTCGCCGCGTGTCAAGTCGCCTTGCCGCACGCCTTGACGGATGCGTTGCTGCTGCGTCTGCTGGCGTGCGTTGACACCGCGTTCGCGCATGCCGCGCTCACGCTCCGCCGCCACGGCGGGCACCGCGACCACGCCCGCGAGTAATGCTACCAACAGTGCACTGATTGTCATGCTCTTCATGCTTGTCTCCGTTTCAAGTTAATGCCGGTGTTGCGCGGGCCTTGTTCGGCCCTTGCCGCCGGCGACGCCCCAATGGATTCAGGCGTTGATGCATGCTAAACCGAGCATGTAAATCGACTGTTTCCATTGGGACCTGTTTGTAACAAGATGTTTCGATGGCGGGCCGGCCCGCAAGGTCGTGTGACAAATGCCACGGCCGTCCCGCCTGCGGCTCATTGCGACCACGGGAAGTACACGTCGGGAAAAATCACGTGTATCCCCGGCAACGCCAATACCGACTTTGTCCGCGCCCGGCACGCCTATCGCCGATCCGCCTGCCGCCCAGACTAGCGGCGCAACCGGCAACATTCATTGCAGAAACTTCACTTTTTGTAACAGACTGTTGCAAGCGCAGCAGCCGCAATAAAGACTTACAATGTTGTGGCACCGGTTGGTTCGAGCGGGTACGATTGGCCCATGGCTGAAAGCAAGACAAAGATTCTCGTGGTCGACGATGATGCGCGGCTGCGCGATCTGCTCAACCGTTACCTCAATGAGCAGGGATTCGCGGTGCGTGTCGTCCACGACGCGACCGAAATGAACCGGCAGTTGGCCCGCGAGCGCTACGACCTGATGATTCTCGATCTGATGCTGCCGGGCGAAGACGGTCTTTCCATTTGCCGGCGGCTGCGCGGCGGCGGCGAGAAGATGCCGATCATCATGCTCACCGCCAAGGGCGACGAAGTAGACCGGATCGTCGGGCTCGAGATCGGCGCCGATGATTACCTGCCCAAACCGTTCAATCCGCGCGAGCTGGTAGCCCGCATCCAGGCCGTGCTGCGACGTCAGCCGCCGCCGGCCCCGCCCGGCGCGCCGAGCGCCGATCACCAGGTTGTCGAGTTCGGATCTTTCCACCTCGATCTTGCCGCGCGCTCGCTCACCCGCGGTGGCGCGGAGGTGCCCCTCACGACGGGGGAGTTTGCGCTGCTCAAAGTGCTCACGCAGCATCCGCGCACCCCGCTCTCGCGCGACAAGCTGATGGAGCTTGCCCGCGGACGTGAATTCGGGGCGTTCGACCGGTCGATCGATGTGCAGGTCTCGCGGCTCCGGAAGCTCATCGAGGCGGATCCGTCCAAGCCCGCCTTCCTTCAGACCGTGTGGGGCTTCGGCTATGTCTTCATCCCCGACGGCAAAGGCCCAGTGACGAGTGACGAGTGACGAGTGGCGAGTGATTTGACGAAATCGGCAATTTGGATGTTTCCGGTCACCGGTTACTGGTCACCGGTCACGGTTTTTTCCGGTCACCTGTCACCTATCACCCGTCACGCTCCGTCATGACATTGTGGCCACGCACGCTGCTCTGGCGCAGCGTGCTGCTCATCGCGCTGGTGATGATCGTCGCGCACCTCGCCTGGCTCGCGATTCTGCGTGTGACCGAGCGTGAGCCACGCGCGCACCGGGTCGCGCAGCAGATCGTGAGCGTCGTCAACCTCACACGCGCGGCGCTGATTAGCGCGCAGCCTTCGAAACGTCTGGCACTGTTGCAGGATCTGTCCCGCGAGGAGGGAATCCAGGTCTACGTCGGCGAGCCCGAAGAGCGCACCGCGCCCCTGCCAGACCGGCCGTTCCTCAATATCGTCGAGGACGACCTCAAGCGCAAGCTCGGCACGAGCACCCGCCTCGCCGTGAGCCGTGACGGGGTACGTGGCACGTGGGTCAGTTTTGAAATCGACGGGGACGAGTACTGGGTCTTCCTTCCGCGCTCGCGGCTGGAGCTCAACGACCCCCTGCGCTGGATCGGATGGGGCGCGCTGGTGCTTGCGCTCTCTCTCATCGGCGCGACCTTGATTGTCGCGCGCGTTAACCGCCCGCTAAAGGCGCTGAGCCGCGCCGCAGCGGAGGTGGGCCGCGGGCGCACCCCGCCCCCGATTGTCGAGACCGGGCCCACGGAGATCCGCACGCTTGCGGGCGCGTTCAATCAAATGACGGCGGACCTGAAGCGCGCCGATGACGAGCGCGCGCTCCTGCTGGCCGGGGTGTCTCACGACCTTCGCACGCCGCTCTCACGCATCCGTCTCGGCATCGAGATGCTCCCGAACCAGGAGGACGCTGCGCTTACCTCCGGGATGGTGCAAGACATCGATGACATCGATGCTGCGATCAATCAGTTTCTGGACTTCGCGCGCGCGGGGCAGGGAGAGGCCGTCGTCAACGATGGCGACCTCAACGCCATCGTGCACGGCATTGGCGAGCGCTATGCGCGTGGCGGCAAGCCCCTCAAACTGCAGCTCGCGGAGCTGCCGCCTCTGCCGTTGCGCCCCCTGGCCGTCCAGCGGTTGATCGCCAACCTGATCGACAACGCGCTCCGCCACGGCAATGGCGAAGTCGAGGTCCGGACAGCGGCCGAAAACGGCCGGGCCGTTATCGACGTACTCGACCGCGGACCGGGCATTCCTGTGGAAGCGGTCGAGCAGATGATGCGGCCCTTCACGCGCAAGGATAACGCGCGCTCAGGAAGCGGCACCGGGCTCGGGCTCGCGATCGTCGAGCGCATTGCCCACATGCACGGCGGGGACGTCAAACTCGCGCCGCGCGATGGCGGAGGTTTGCAGGCGCGGGTCGAGCTGCCTTTGGCGCGAACGGTTTAGCTTGCGAATCGAGCCGCTTATCATTTCCTTGATTTAACGATATAAGCCCTGGCTCGCTGGACCTTGTCTATACAGTTGGGATATTTGCCAAATTCCGACTGGATCTTTGCGGCCGCCAGCAAACTGGCCGCTTTTGAATATTCCACGGTGCCGTCAAAACCATTGGCCTTGGCGAAGTCCAGTTCTTTATAGGCCACTTCCAGGCCATTGTCGCACCGCATCGCTAAAGAGCTGTTCGGATTACCAGCACACCCTACTGTAACAGCGAGAAAGAGCGTTATGACGGTAATGATAAGAGATCGCATCTCACGTTCTCCCTTCTGAAGAAGGGACCCTAAAGCAGTAGAGGGTACGGCCGTTCAAGCAAGTTACGGCATGGCGTTCTCTACACCCTCAACGTTGGCGCTCAGCCGCCGCGTCCTGTGATCGGCTGCAGCGCTTGGTCAGGCCGCGTACCACAGAACCGCGATAAAGTGACACGCCGTGCCCGCGATAACGAACAGGTGCCACACAAAGTGAAAGTATCTGATTCGTTCCGCCATAAAAAACGCCGCACCTGCCGTATAAGCGATACCCCCTGCGATCAGCCAGAAAAGCCCCCAATTGGGCACAAGAGTCCACACCACATCGGCCGCGATTAGGATCAACCAACCCATCGCGAGATACACCCACGTCGAGATCGTCGTGTCTCGAACGCCGCCGAAGACCTTCAGCACCGTACCGACGACGGCGAAGCCCCACACGAGCCCGAACAGCGTCCAGCCCCAGGCGCCGCGGAGCACGCCGAGGGTAAACGGCGTGTAGGTCCCGGCGATGAGGAGGTAGATTGCCGAGTGATCGAGAATCTGGAATACGCGCTTCGCGCGGCACCCCGGCAAAGCGTGAAAGAGCGCGGATGTGAGATACAGCAGCACCACGGTGGTCGCGAACACGCTCGCGCCTACGATTTCGGTTACGTTTCCACGTTGATGCGCGGCGGTGACAAGAACCGGGAAGGCAGCGAGCGCCGCCAGCAAGCCGAGACCGTGGCTAACGCTGTTGGCGATCTCCTCGCCGAGGGACTGCGGCCGCTCTTGCAACCCCGAAACTTCGACCATCGCGGCATCTCCTACACGGCCCAACAAGTGAATTGGTTGACAAATTAGGCGGTTTGTAAGGTGTCATTGTGCGCTTGCAGTTGACATCCCTCAAGCGGAGCAAGGCGTTAGCCACTTACTCGCAGCTACGTTGCACCTGAATGCGCTATGGGTATGTCGATTCCGCGTGAATTTGAAGCGACGATTTGGCGGGGAACATGCGAAAAGTGTTGGATTAGCCAGTTTCAGGGTAAATCAGAGAGGGCACTATGGGCCAAGAATCGTGCCAGCCCGCACCGCACGCGCGTTTCATCCTGTTAGGGGCGCTTAAACAGCTTGTCGGGGGTGCTCAAGGGTGTCATGATCCGCTCCCGGGGTTGTATCCGATCGATGTCCGCCTCCTGTAATCCCTCCGGTTTTTGTACCAGAATCCCACTATGGCAAGAGCGACGAAAGCGAAGGCTAAGTCTGAAGCGCGCAAGAAGGCGGCCACCAAGGCCAAGGCGCGCAACGCCCGCAAGCAACCGGCGGCCAAGGCCACGCGCTTCAAAGCGCGGACCAAATCCAGAACAGCAAAGAAACGGCGCTCGCCCCCCCGTGTCAATCGAGATGACAAGCGCATCGCGAAGGTGCTACCCAAGCTCCTGCGCAAATTGGTCAAACAGCCGCAGACGTCCCATGACGCGATACTCAAGACTGCCCTGCACAAGGAGCACCTGACCCACGCCGGGACCGCGGGCAAGCCGCGCTCGTTGCGCCAGCCCGCCGCCAAGCGACGGGCGCCGATCAAGGAGCTCGAGCGTCGGAAGTTCTTTCACGCTGACCTCGAAGCGCAGCGCGGGCGGCTGAAGAATCTCATCGTGCTCGGCAAGGAGCGCGGCTATCTCACCTACGCCGAGATCAACGACCATCTCCCTGACGACATGCTGGATGTCGAGCAGATCGAGAACATCATCGGCATGTTCAACGACATGGGCATCCGGGTATACGACGAGACGCCGGATGCCGAGACGCTGCTAATGGCGGAGGCTCCGCCCGCGGTGGCGGTCGAGGAAGCAGTCGAGGAAGCGGAAGCTGCGCTGTCCGCTGTGGATCTCGAATTCGGCCGCACTGCCGATCCAGTACGCATGTACCTGCGTGAAATGGGCTCCGTCGAGTTGCTCACGCGCGAAGGCGAGATCGAGATCGCCAAGCGAATCGAGGACGGGCTGCGCCACATGATCCACGCGATCTCGGCCTGTCCCACGACGATCGCCGAGATCCTCGCGCTCGCCGAGAAGATCAAGAAAAGCGAGACGCGGGTTGATGAAGTGGTTGACGGAGTCATCGACCCCAATGCCAAGGAAGAGCTGACTGCGAAAGTGCCCCAGGCGGAGGAGGACGTCGAGGAAGCGCTCGATGACGCAGAGCAAAGGGAAGAGGATAGCGCAGCGCAGAGCGCCGGGATGCTCAGGCTGCAGGAAGAGGCTCTCAAGCGCTTCGCGGCGATCCGCGGCCATTACGACCCGATGATGCGCGCGCTCTCCAGGAACGGGCCGCGCAGCCGTTCGTACCTCCAGGCAAGGGACGCCATCTCCAAAGAGCTCATGAAGATCCGTTTCCCGGCGAAGCAGATCAGAGCGCTATGCGACAGCGTGAGAAACCATGTGGAGGAGGTCCGGGCTCACGAGCGCAAGATCATGGACGCCTGTGTGGAAAAGGGGAAGATGCCGCGTTTGCACTTCATCAAGGAGTTTCCCTACAAGGAAGGTAATCTGCAATGGATCAAGGGGGAGATCAAGGCGCGCCGCCCCTGGAGCGAGACGCTCCAGCGCTTCGAACCCGCCATCGTTGAGCAGCAGCAGAAGCTGCTGGACCTCCAGGCGCGCGTCGGCATTCCGATCAAGGATTTGAAGGAGATCAACCGGGAGATGTCCACGGGTGAAGCCAAGGCACGCCGGGCCAAGCGCGAGATGACGGAAGCCAACCTGCGGTTGGTGATCTCGATGGCCAAAAAGTACACCAACCGCGGCCTGCAGTTCCTCGACTTGATCCAGGAGGGCAACATCGGCCTCATGAAGGCCGTGGACAAATTCGAGTACCGCCGCGGCTACAAGTTCTCGACCTACGCGACGTGGTGGATCCGCCAGGCGATCACGCGCTCGATCGCGGACCAGGCGCGCACCATCCGCATCCCGGTGCACATGATCGAGCATATCAGCAAGCTGAACCGCATGTCGCGCCAGATCCTGCAGGAGACCGGGCAGGAGCCGGAACCGGCGCTGCTCGCGGAAAAGATGGAGATGTCCGAGGACAAGATTCGCCAGATCCAGAAGATCTCCAAGCAGCCGATCTCGATGGAGACGCCGATCGGCGACGACGACGATTCGCATCTCGGGGATTTCATCGAGGACCACTCCTCGGTCGCGCCGAACGAGGCGGCGGTCTACGCCAGCCTGCGCAGCTTGACGAAGGACGTGCTCGATACGCTGACCCCGCGCGAGGCGAAGGTGCTGCGCATGCGTTTCGGCATCGAGATGAATACCGACCAAACGCTGGAAGAGGTCGGCAAGCAGTTCAACGTCACGCGCGAGCGCATACGGCAGATCGAGGCCAAGGCGCTGCGGAAGCTGCGTCACCCCTCGCGCTCAGAGCGCCTGCGCGATTTCCTCGACGAGGACCACTAGCCGATTCTGTTACGCGCTCTAAGTCCCCAGCGGCCAGGATTGCAGTACCTCGTACAGGTGCGAGTGATCGAGCTGGACCGATTCGACGAGGGCGAATTCGGTTACCGGCCACGCAATGGGGGCGAGCCGGTTCTGGGCGGGCGCGCGGGCCGCGTCCCGCAGCAGAGTGACATGCGGCACGTAAGGTCGGTTATCGAGCTGGAAACCCGCGCCGGTGAGCACCTGTGCAATCCGCTTCACCAGCGCGGTCAAACCATCCGGGCACTCCTTGACGCCGGCCCAGACGATCCGGTTGTGGCGCCAGTAATCCACGTGGTCGACCGCCAGCGTAAACGGCTCTCCCACGATCGTCGCCGCGAGCGTCTCGAGTCCGTCGAGGCGCTCGCGCGGAACCGCGCCGAGGAACACGAGCGTGAGATGGATATTGTGGGCGGGCACGACGCGACCGTCGCACTCACGCTGCGCCGAGCGCGCAAAGCCGCCCAACGCATGCTGCACATCGGGCGCAGGCCATGCAGCGAAAAACAACCGGGTGCTCGAGGCTGCCGCCACCGGAGCGCTCTGGCGCGGGCCCGGAGCAATCTGGCGCGGACCTGACGCCCTTTGGCGCGGGCCCGGCGCCCTCTGGTGCGGGCCCGGCGCCCTCAGGCCCGGGGCCGGGTTGTTTCGGCGTTTTCTGGATCTACCCACGTGATCAGTGCTATCGCTTCAGCCGCGATGCCCTCGCCGCGCCCGGTAAAACCGAGGCGCTCGGTGCTCTTGGCCTTGATGTTGACGAAATCCGGCGGGATGCCAATGTCCGAGGCGAGATTCGCGCGCATCTCCGGGAGATGTGGCGCCAGTCGCGGCGCCTGCGCGATGACCGTGGCGTCCACGTTGACGACGCGCAGGCGCTCCTGCCCCAGCAGCAGCCCCACCTCCCGCAGCAAGGCCCGGCTGTCGGCGTCCTGGTACCGGGGGTCGGTGTCCGGAAAGTGCGCGCCGATGTCTCCCAGGCCGGCCGCGCCCAGCAGGGCATCGCAAACGGCATGGATCAGCACATCGGCATCCGAGTGCCCGGCGAGTCCTTTATCAAAAGGAACCGGCACGCCGCCGATGACGAGCTTTCTACCCGCCACCAGCGCGTGTGCGTCAAACCCCTGCCCGATTCTCATCGTGTTAAGGATTCTCTGCAATAGTTTGCAGAGAATCCTAATAAGACTACTTTGTATGATTCGTGAACGACCATCATTAACCTTGTTAAGAAATCTCTGCACACCCTCTTGTGCAGAGATTTCTTTAATGTGACGAATTTCCCGTTCACTACTGCCCGCCGGGACGCCGAAGCGCCGCACAGAACGAAAGCGTTAGCATCAAGCCGCTCAAACCAACGCCGGTGGGAGGGCCAGGACGACGCGTCTCATACCACCGCAGAGCAGGCTTGTACGCAAGTTTATCAGTAAGCGCGGACAAAATCCCGCGCCCGGATTAATCCCTACCCGCTTGTTGGGCACGGCCCCGCATTCATCAAGCTTTCCGTGGTTTCACTTTTGGCCTGGCTCGCCGTCCCGGCATAGTGGCGGATGCGCCTTGGCTCCTCAAGATCAGCTCCGCAATGCCGAGGTCCTCAGGATAAGTCACCTTGAGGTTGCGGGTGTCGCCCATCACCAGGCGGGGCTTCAAGCCCACTCCCTCAATCGCCCGCGCTTCGTCCGTTGCGATGCCCGGATCAGCCAGGCGCAGGGCGTCGATCAGCAACCGGTAGCGGAACATTTGCGGCGTCTGCGCGAGCCACAGGTGCTCCCGGGGCTCGGTCCCCACTGCGCGCAGATCGCAGTTCGCACGCTTGAGCGTGTCTGACACCGGCACTGCCAGGAGTCCACCAGTCTCGTCACCGCCTGCCTCGATGAGGAGGCGCTCGAGCGCCGCATCGCTCAGGCACGGCCGTGCCGCATCATGCACCAGCACCCAGTCCGAAGGCTCGATCATGTCGCGCGCGGCCATTAATCCATTGAACACGCTTGCTGTGCGCGTCACACCACCACAGTACAACGGCTCGACTTTGGCGCCGAAGTCGCGCCAATCGTAATCCCTGAAATTCGTGTCGCCCTGCGCCAGGACCACGAACACCTGCTCGATACGCGGGTGCCGCACGAGCGGCCTCAGCGCGTAGTAGAGCAGCGGGCGCCCGGAAATCTCCAGGTATTGCTTGGGCACGGCCGCGCGGACGCGCGAACCGGAACCGGCTGCTGGAATCAGGGCGTAGGTCTTCGACACGCGGGGCGAAAAACGCTGTTATTGCTGCGATTTTAGCAGCATTGGCGCGCGCGTTTTCCGCACTTGAAAAAGCGCTTTCCGGGCGCATAATGAAACCAGTATGCTGCAATCGGCGCTCTCCACGCGTAGCCCGGCGGTGGCCGGCATGTTTTATCCCGGCGATCGGGTCGAGCTCGCGCGCTCCATTGCGCAAATGCTGGGTACGGCAGCGAGCGTCGCGCCCGAGCGCCCGGTGCCCAAGGCCATCATTGCGCCGCACGCAGGCTACATCTACTCCGGACCGATCGCTGCGAGCGTATATGCGCTGCTCGCCCCCGCGCGCCAGACGATCAGGCGCGTGGTATTGCTCGGTCCCACTCATCGGGTCCCGGTGCGCGGACTCGCGCTTCCCGGGGTTGCCGCGTTCGCGACCCCGCTCGGCGTGGTCGCCATCGACCCTGAGGCCGTGGCTGCGCTCGGCGCATTGCCGCAGGTCGGAACCAGCGCCCAGGCACACGCCCCCGAGCATTCAATCGAGGTGCACGTTCCCTTCCTGCAGACGGTGCTCGAGCGTTTCACGCTCGTGCCCCTGGCGGTGGGACGGGCAGACGCCCCCGCGGTGGCGGAGGTGATCGACACCCTGTGGGGCGGCCCCGAGACGCTGATCGTGGTGAGCTCCGACCTGTCGCACTACCTTCCCTACGCCGACGCGCAGACGCTTGACCGCGCGACCGCGCAGGCGATCCTGAGCCTGACGGCCGATATCTCGCACGAGCAAGCGTGCGGCGCTACGCCGGTAACGGGCCTGACCTACACAGCGCGCAAGCGAGGGCTCAAGGCCGAACTCATCGATCTGCGAAATTCGGGTGACACCGCGGGGGACAAACAGCGCGTGGTGGGCTACGGCGCGTTCGCGTTTTACGAGCAGCCCGTCGTAAGGAGTTTGTCGGACTTTGGGCCGACAAACTCCTTCGAGGACGAACAGGATGCCCGATAAGTCGGACCCGATCATGGTACCCGCCGCATCGGGCCGGGTCGTCTTGCACTCGAGCGGGCCGTCACCCTGGCCGCAGGATGCGGGGCAGGTGCTGCTGCCAGTCGCCCGCTCGGCGATCGCCAACGAACTCGGCGTCGATCACGCGGCAAGCGATGACTTCCCTTGGCTCAGGCAACCGGGCGCCTGTTTCATCACGCTCATGGCGAGCAAGCGTTTGCGCGGCTGCATCGGCACGCTGCGAGCGCACCGCACGTTGCTCGAGGACGTGAAGGCGAACGCGGTGGCCGCCGCCTTCCGCGATCCCCGGTTCAAGCCGCTGGCGCCCGGCGAGTTTGCTGCCGTGGCGCTCGAAATCTCGGTGCTTTCCGCTCTTGAGCCAATGACCGTGGCCGACGAGCAGGATGCCGTTCGACAGCTGCGGCCAGGCGTCGACGGGATCGTGTTCCAGTACGGCTACCATACGGGTACGTTCCTGCCCCAGGTGTGGGAACAATTCGATGATCCCGCTGAATTTCTCGCGCACCTGCGCTACAAGGCCGGGCTACCGCCCGACTTCTGGGACAGCGACGTGAAGCTCTCGCGCTATGTCGTGACCAAGTGGCGCGAGGAAGCGTGATGAGTGATGAGTGATGAGTGATGGGTGATGGGTGATGGGTGATGGGTGATGGGTGTTGCGCGGGCCGCGCATCGGCTCTTTCGCATTATCCATCCCCCATTACTCATTACGAACTGCGATGAGCGAACGCGAATATCCCGGCCGGTGGTGGCACATGCTCGAGGACGGTCGCATGCAGTGCGACCTGTGCCCGCGCGACTGCCGGCTGCACGAGGGCCAGCGCGGAGCGTGCTTCGTGCGCATGCGAAACGGCGACCAGTTGGTGCTCACCACCTATGGGCGCTCCTCCGGCTTTTGTATCGATCCGATCGAGAAAAAGCCGCTCAACCAGTTCTACCCCGGCTCGAGCATCCTCTCGTTCGGCACCGCCGGCTGCAACCTTGCGTGCAAGTTCTGCCAGAACTGGGACATCTCCAAATCGCGCGATATGGACCGGCTCGCGGACGAAGCTTCGCCCGCGGCAATCGCGAAAGCCGCGCTTGCCGCGGGCTGCAAGAGCGTCGCGTTTACCTACAACGACCCGGTTATCTTCGCCGAGTACGCGATGGATATTGCGGACGCGTGCCACGCGCATGGCGTGCAGACCGTCGCCGTCACGGCGGGCTACATTCACGAGGTGCCCCGCCGCGAGTTTTTCGCGAAGATGGACGCTGCAAATGTGGACCTGAAAGCGTTCACCGATGATTTCTACTACAAGCTGTGCGGGGCGCGGCTCCAGCCCGTGCTCGACACGCTCGCCTACCTGAAGCACGAAACCGAGGTCTGGGTCGAAATCACGACGCTGCTGATCCCGGGCAAGAACGACTCGAATGCGGAGATCGAGGCCGAGTGCAAGTGGATCCGTAAAGAGCTGGGGGCCGACGTCCCGGTGCACTTTACGGCCTTCCATCCCGATTACAAGATGCCGGACATCCCCGCGACGCCGGCCGCGACGCTGCGCCGGGCGCGCGAGATCGCGCTCAGCGAAGGCCTGCATTACGTCTTCACCGGCAATATCCATGACGAGCGAGGCGGCGCCACTTACTGCCCTTCGTGCCGCACGGCCCTGATCGTGCGCGACTGGTACCGGATCGAGGAGTATCGCGTTACCGCCGAGGGCAAATGCCCCGATTGTGGCGCGGCAATTGCCGGCCGCTACGAAGAATTCAAGGGTCAGTTCGGACGGCGCCGGATTCCGATCGCCATCCACACCCCCGTTTGAAATCGGTGACTAAACCGGCGTGACCCGACCGGCAAGCGCGCCGGTTTACGGCGCGCCGGTATAATAACAAGCGGTTTTTGAAGCACTTTCAACCCGAAATGCTGCAGCTCCCACTGCCGGCGCCGGGGGAGCGCGCATGTACGCTCCCTCTTTACGGCTCATCCGATGCGCTCCTGCTCGCGCAACTGGCGCGGCAGAGGCACCCGCTCGCCGTATTTACCGCGTCTGCCTCCGACGCTCGACGGCTGCTGGAAGAAATTTCGTTTTTTGATCCGGGAATAAGGGTCCACTTATTCCCGGATTGGGAGACGCTGCCCTACGATCAGCTCTCGCCACATCACGACCTGGTGTCGGAGCGGCTCGCCACGCTCTACCAGCTCATGCGCCGTGAGTTCGACGTGGCGATCGTTCCGGTCACGACGGCGCTCTACCGGCTGGCCCCCGTCGACTATCTCGCCGCGCGCTCGTTCTTTTTCAGGCAGGGGCAGACGCTCCAGGCGCAGTCGATGCGTCAGCAGCTCGTCACTGCAGGCTACGCCCATGTCACGCAGGTCGTGGCACCGGGCGAGTACTGCGTGCGCGGCGGCCTGCTTGATCTGTTTCCGACGGGCAGCACCCTGCCCTACCGCATCGAGCTCGACGACGACATCGTCGAGAGCATTCGCAGCTTCGACGTGGACACGCAACGCTCGATCTACAAGGTCAATGAGGTGCGTCTCCTCCCGGCTCGGGAATTTCCGCTCGACGAAGAGGGACAGACGCGCTTTCGCCGCAAATTCCGCGAGACATTCGAAGGCGACCCCTCCCGCAGCCCCATCTACAAGGACGTGAGCAAGGGCGTCGGGAGCGCCGGCATCGAGTACTACCTGCCGCTTTTCTTCGACAACACCGCGGTCCTCACGGACTACCTTCCGGCGGACACGCTGTTCTGCGTCCAGCCCGGCCTGCAGCAGGCCATCGAGCAGTTCTGGAGCGATACGCATACGCGTTACGCCATGCTGCGAGGAGACCGCACCAATCCGGTGCTGCCGCCGCAGGAGCTCTTCCTGACGACCGATCAGTTCTTCGGCGCCATTAAACCCTTCGCCCGCATCGAGCTCGCGGGCTTGGGTTCAACGTTCAAAGTTCAAAGTTCCGAGTTCAAAGTTGAAACCAGTAATATGAAACCTGGAACCTTAAACATTGAACCCGGAACCCTGAACCCGCAAGCGGAGGCAGCGGTGACATCACCGCTTCCGCCGCTGGCGGTGGAGCGGCGGGCCGACGACCCTCTGCACCGCCTGCGCTCGTACCTTGCTTCATTCGAAGGCCGCGTGCTGGTCCTCGCCGAGGGCCCGGGCCGGCGTGAAACGATGCTCGAGTACTTCGCTCAACACGGCCTCGTTCCCGCGCTCGCGCAGGAGTATGCCCAGTTCGCCGCATCGACAGAGCCCTTCATGCTTGCGGTCGGTTCGTTGCACATGGGCTTCACGCTGGCTGCGCCGCCGCTCGCGATCGTCACGGAAAACGAGCTCTACGCCCTTCAGGCACGCCCGCGCCGCGAGCGCGAAGGCGCGGTGCGCGTCACGCCGGAGGGCATGCTGCGCGATCTCTCGGAGGTCAATATCGGTGATCCAGTTGTGCATGAACAGCACGGCATCGGGCGCTACCAGGGCCTCGTCAACATGAACCTCAGCGAGGGCGAGACGGAATTCCTGGTGCTCGAGTACGCGCGCGGCGCCAAGCTTTACGTTCCTGTCTCCAGCTTGCACCTTGTCAGCCGCTACAGTGGCGCGCCAGCGGACGCGGCACCCCTGCACGAGCTTGGCAGCGGGCAGTGGGAAAAAGCGCGGCGCAAGGCTGCCAGGCAGGTGCGCGACACCGCGGCCGAGCTGCTCCACCTCTACGCGCAGCGCGCAGCGCGCCACGGCCATGCCTTCCAGGTAAACCCGCACGACGTGGAGGCGTTCAGCGACGGCTTCCCGTTCGAGGAGACGGCCGACCAGGCCGCCGCCATCAAGGCCGTGATCGAGGATCTCGGGAGCGGCAAGCCCATGGACCGGCTGATCTGTGGCGACGTCGGTTTCGGCAAGACGGAAGTCGCGCTGCGGGCGGCCTTCGTCGGCGTCGCCGACGGCAAGCAGGTTGCCGTGCTCGTCCCGACCACGCTGCTCGCCGAGCAGCATTTCAACACATTTTCCGACCGGTTTGCCGACTGGCCGGTGAGGATCGCGGAGCTCTCCCGCTTCCGCACCACCAAGGAACAGGCCGCGACAATGGCCGGCCTCGCCGACGGCCGCGTCGACATCGCGATCGGCACCCACAGGCTGCTGCAGCGCGACGTCAAGTTCCAGAAGCTGGGACTCGTCATCGTGGACGAGGAGCATCGCTTCGGGGTGCGGCAGAAGGAGCGCTTGAAGGCGCTGCGGGCCGAGGTCGACGTGCTGACACTCACGGCAACGCCCATCCCGCGCACCCTCGCGATGTCGCTCGAGGGCCTGCGCGACTTCTCGGTGATCGCGACCGCCCCCGAGCGCCGCCTGGCGATCAAGACCTTCGTCCTGCGGCACAGTAAGGCGCTAATTCGCGAAGCAGTGCTGCGGGAGCTCAACCGCGGCGGACAGATCTACTTCCTGCACAACGAAATCGACACCATCCGGCACGTCGAGGAGACGCTGGTGAAGCTGCTGCCCGAGGCCCGCATCCGTATCGCACATGGCCAGATGCGCGAACGCGAGCTCGAGCACGTGATGCGCGACTTCTATCAGCAACGCTTCAACGTGCTCCTCTGCACCACCATCATCGAGACCGGCATCGACATTCCGACCGCGAATACCATCATCATGAACCGCGCGGACAAGTTCGGACTGGCGCAGCTACACCAGCTGCGGGGTCGGGTCGGGCGCTCGCACCACCAGGCTTACGCCTACCTGATGTTGCCCGATGAAGGCGCCATCACCGGACAGGCCAGGAAACGGCTGGAAGCGATCCAGATGATGGAGCAGCTGGGCTCGGGCTTTTTCCTCGCAATGCATGATCTCGAGATCCGCGGCGCGGGCGAGGTCCTGGGCGAATCGCAGAGCGGAGAGATGCAGGAAGTGGGGTTCAACCTCTACGTGCGCATGCTCGACAGCGCAGTGCGCTCGCTCAAGCAGGGCCACGAGCCGGATCTCGCTGCGCCGCTCGGCGTCACCACGGAGATCAATCTGCACGTGCCGGCGCTGCTCCCTGATGATTACTGCTCCGACGTGCACGAGCGTCTCGTGCTCTACAAGCGCTTCGCCAATTGCGACAACTCCGAGGAACTCGAGCAGCTCCGCGAGGAACTGATCGACCGTTTCGGCACCCTGCCCGACGCGGCGCGCGCGCTGGTGGAATGCCACCGCCTGCGCATTCTGGGCAGGCCGCTCGGCATCGCTCGCGTCGACGCCACCGACTCGGCAGTCCAGATTCAGTTCGTGCCGAAGCCGCCGATCGAGCCGATAAAGGTGCTGAACCTGGTGCAAACACGCCGCAACTACCGCCTCGCCGGACCGGACCGGCTGCGCATCGAGGCCGAGCTGCCCGACATGGGCGCCCGCGTCGCCGCCGTGCGCGAGGCATTTACCGCGCTGAGCTAGAAGTCGCTCGGAAAGCCGTAATACAACCGCCGATGAACGCCGATTGACGCCGATTGACGCCGATAAGAAAGAATTGTATAGGTTTATTTCGGTTTTCTATCCGCGTTGATCTGCGGTTAATGGTGTTTTTATATTTTTGAGATGCGTTCTAGATACGTCCTCGTTTTTATCGCCGGTGGCCTGCTCGGTACGGCCGCCGGATTTGCGCTCGGGATCTTCGTCTACCCCTACATCTTCCTCGCTGATATCGTCGCGATGGAAAAAGTCGAGAGATCCGGCGCAAGGAAGGTCGTCGCGACCGGCACGTTCATACACGCAAACCCCTCCGACCCGATCCACTACGGCAAGGGCGGCGTGACCGTCTATCAGGACCTGTTGCATCTCGAGAGCGATTTCGAGGTCGGGCCGGGACCGAAATTCCACGTGTATCTCGTGCCCGAGAAGAACATCACGCCGTCGACCAACGTGGCAAGACTAATGTACGTCGATCTGGGCCGGCTCAAGGCGTTCAAGGGTAGCCAGAATTATGCGATACCCGCCGGGGTCGACCTGTCCCGCTACGAAACGGTGGTCATCTGGTGCGAGCAGTTCAGCGTCCTTGTCTCACCTGCTGCTCTCAAGCGCTCTTGAGAGCAGCTTCAAGAGCTGAATCTTCGTCCGTCCGTCCGGCATACCCCGCCGGACACATCTCGGATCCACCATGGCAGTATCGAACGCAAGAAAGAAGAAAGCGCATGCGCGTTCTCAATTACGACGCCTACGCGGGCACGCAGCGCCGCGCCGGAAAAGAGAGGTGAAAGAGTGAAACTTGTTAAGGGGGGAATTGCGATGGCTCGGAAAGCCTTGCTTGCTCGCGTCATCAACCGATCCCTGCAGGAAGGCGAGAAGATACCGCATCCCGTGCGCGTGGCCGTGATCCCTGAAAATCAGTGGGACGGCAAATGGTTCGATGTCACGCTTACGAGTGATGGCGAGACGATTTCCATAGCCAGTTTCAGGCGGATAAAGGATGCCCGTGCTTACAGGAAGCGGATTATCGAGGCTTTGAAGATACCAGGTCTCGATGCCCACGCCCGCGCCCGCCGGGCGCTGATAAAAAGACGGGTCCGGCTATAAAATGTTTTGTCATAGGAAACCGACATGCACCTGATTCGACCCTTCGCCGGGCTGCGCCCCGCTTCCGGTCGCGCCGCCGAAGTCATCGCTCCCCCCTACGATGTGCTGTCCACCGACGAAGCGCGCACGCGAGCCGCCGGCAAGCCATGGAGCTTCCTGCACATCTCCAAGCCGGAGATCGACCTGCCGGTGGGAACCAATCCCTACGCGCCTCAAGTCTACGCCAAGGCAGCGGAAAATCTGGGTCTCATGTTGCGCGAAGGCATCCTCACCCGTGACCCGGTGCGCGCCTACTACGTGTACCGCCTGATCATGGGCGAGCACACACAGATCGGCCTGGTGGCGGCGGCCTCGGTGGCGGATTACGACAATAACCGCATCCGCAAACATGAGCACACGCAAACGGACAAGGAAAACGACCGCGTGCGCCAGATCGAAGCGTTGAATGCCCAGACCGGCCCGGTCCTGCTCGCGTATCCGGGCGCGCAAGAAATAGATGACATCCTGGCCCGCTGCTCGGCCGGCGCGCTCGAGGCGGACGTCACCGCCGACGACGGCATCCGCCACTCTCTATGGGTGGTGCGCGACGCCGAAATCCAGGCGCGACTGACCCGGGCCTTTGATGCCTTGCCCGCCCTTTACATCGCCGATGGCCACCACCGCTCGGCGGCTGCCTCGCGCGTCGCCGCTGCGCGCCGCACCGCCAATCCGCGCCACACCGGAGAGGAAAACTACAACTACTTCCTGACAGTGATCTTCCCCCACCACCAAACGCCGATTCTCGCCTACAACCGCGTCGTCGCCGACTTGAATGGCATGGACGCCGGGGCTTTCCTCGCGCGCGTGCGGGAAAACTTTTCCGTCGAAAGCAGTCCCACGCTGGTGAAGCCGGCGAAGCGGGCCGAATTCGGCCTGTACCTCGCCGGCGAGTGGTATCGCCTCGCGATCCGCCGTGAGCTGATTCCCGTCGACGATCCCGTAGCTCGCCTCGACGTGAGGCTCCTGTCTGACCACTTGCTCGGGCCAGTTCTAGGCATCAAGGATTTGCGCCGCGACAAGCGCATCGACTACGTCGGCGGCATCCGCGGCCTGCCGGAACTGGAGAAGCGCGTAAACAGCGGCGAGATGGCTGCCGCCTTCGCCTTCTATCCCACGAGCATGGAGGACTTGATAGCCGTTGCCGAAGCGGGCGGAGTCATGCCGACGAAGTCCACTTGGTTCGAACCTAAGCTGGCCGACGGCATGGTCTCGCACGTGCTCGACTGAAAGGTGATGAGAACAGGTGATGAGAAGTGGTGATGGTTACAGGCGATGAGAGTTGATGATAGAAAGCAGGTTACCTATCACCATTGTTCATCACGATCACTCATCACCATTACTCATCACTTCTTTCTGTACATCAGCGCGCTTCGCCCCGCCCGCCTGTTTGGTCCCCAACTTCATCGCGAGCGGTCGGCTGAAGGCTTCTCACCAGCCCGGGCAGATAAAGGCCGCGGGATAGCAGCTTCCACGCAACCATGCGCGTGATCTGCGCGATGTCCAGTACCGGGCGGAAATGGCTGCGCCGTGCGCGCACCGGGTAGATCGCCGAAATCGGCACGTTCATCAGCCGCACGCGGCGGCGTCCAGCCTCGATCAGAATCTCGCTCTCGAACACGAAGCCCGAGGCGCGGTCGGCCCGGGGCCTGACCTCACGCAGCAGCGCAGCAGGATAGATCCGGAAACCGGACTGGCTGTCGGCGATCGGCTGGCCCGCCGCCCACGCGATCCAGAAATTGGCAAACCGGTTGGCCAGGTAGCGGTCCCGAGGGATGCGATCGCCATCGTGCAGCCGCGAGCCGATAACGACTGCTCCCGGGTCGCGCTCATAGGCTGCCACCAAGCGGGGAATATCTTCTGGACGATGCTGCCCGTCTCCATCCAGTGTCAGGATTGCACGGGCACCCCGCGCGAGAGCATATTCCGCTCCCTTCGCAAGGCTAACCGCCTTCCCGCGGTTCCCGTCGTTACGGAGGAGCGTCACAGACAGTCCAGCCAGCGCGGCGCCGGTACCGTCGGAGGAACCATCGTCCACGACAACAACAAACGGAACGTGCTGCAATGTGCGTTCAGCGACATCGCGGATCGTGCGTGCCTCGTTGTAGGCCGGTATGACGGCAGCTATGGCGGTCATGCCATAGCTCCGTTCACGCCTAGCACCACCACGGCGCGCCCTCGCAGCAGCTCCCGAGAACCAGCCCGTACTTCGAATTCGTACAGCAGCCGGGTGTGATCGTTGAGCAGCCGGCGTGCCGTGAGCACGAGATCGTCCGGGATATCGTCCAGGCGCTCGACATTCAATACGACGTCACGCACCGCCGCCAGCACGCCAGATTGCGGACCACGCGACTCGCGGAGTGCGCCGTGCACGGCCATTGCCTGCGCCGCATACTCGATTCCCGAGAGTGCCGGCAGGATCCCTTCCTCGCGCAGCGGATGGTCGGGATCACGGTGGCTTATTGCGCGGCACGTTATGCTCTCGTCGTCCATGTGCAGCACCTCGTGGAGCAGGCACATCGCGCCGCGATGGGGAATCAGGCCTGCAAGTGTCTCATGGCTCACGACCATGGCTGGGTCTCGACCCGGAGATGACACCCGTTCACGTAGGTGATGGCGACGGTTTCGGATACGTTCCGCGCCACCGTGGCGAGCAACGGCAGCGCATGCGCCGCGGGATTGGTGCACAGCCCCGGCGGGAGCGACTCGGGAAAACGTGTAGCCGACGCGCCTTCGCAAACGGCGACGCGCCACAGCCCAAGCGTGCCGGCCCGCGGCTCGCGCGAGAACAGCAGTGCCACGGCGAGCGGCTCTCTGATCTTGCGCACCCTTGCGAGGGGTTCCGGGTAAGGAAGATCGTAGGTGACCAGAAGCACCGGCGCGCCGTACGCGTGCACCTGCGCTGCGGCCTCGATCAGGCCGGCGGCAAAAGAACCATCGTAGGCGCACAAGGTCACCGAAGGCTGCTGCGATCCCGCCGCGATGCTCCAATAGCCAGCGGGCGCATTGTGCACGGAGTTGTGAAAGCGGGTCGGCGAGACCTCACGCGCCGGCCCCGCAAGCGCTTCGCAGAGTTGATGCAGCGTCTCACCGTCGCCCGAACTCGACGCGAAAACCGTTGCGACTTCGGCCGCCGTGATGTCTGCGCCGTCCAGGGCCTCTTGCGCCGCCGCGACCGCCCAACGCACGGATTTCGCGCCGCGTCTGCGCTCGTTTGGCGGCAGAACGCGGGCATCGGGTTGAGGCGGCGGCTCGTGGTGATACTCCCGCTTCCCGCCCAGCAATTCGTGTGCAGCCGGCCAGTCCGGTAACCCCGGGCCGAGCACACCGACGCCGGAGAGATAGAGCCCGCTCACGCCAACCTCCCGAACAACAGGCTGCAATTGTTGCCCCCGAAGCCAAAGGAATTCGAGAGCACGTAACGCAAATCGCGCGCCACGGGCTCCAGCGCAATCCGGCTCTTGAACGCCGGGTCGATTTCCCGGACGTTGAGGCTGCCCGGCACATAGCCATGCGCCAGACATTGCGCCGCGATGACCGCTTCGAGAATTCCGGCAGCACCCAGCGTGTGGCCGGTCCAGCCCTTCGTCGAGCTGCACGGCACCGAATGGCCAAAGATGCGATGGAGCGCCTCATCTTCGACGCGGTCGTTGGCGTGCGTGCCCGTGCCATGCATGTTGACGTAACCCACATCCGCCGCCGTGATCTCCGCCCGGTCGAGCGCGTCCCGCATCGCGCGATACGCGCCCTCGCCCGCCGGGTGGGGAGATGACATGTGATAGGCATCCGAGCTCTCGCCATAGCCAGCCAATGTCGTGCCGCTTTCCGCACCGTCCGCTCGCTCGAGCAAGGCAAATCCGGCCGCCTCGCCGATCGAAATGCCGTCACGATGCGCGTCGCACGGCCGGCACGGCTCGCGCGAGAGCAGCTCGAGCGAAGCGAAACCGTAGAGCGTGGTCAGACACAGGCTGTCCACCCCGCCCACGACCGCAGCATCCGCAAAGCCTGCCTCGATGAGCCGGTGCGCACTTGTGAACACCTTCGCGCTGGACGAGCACGCCGTCGAGATGGCGACCGCCGCTCCGTGCAGCTCGAGGTAGCGCTGCACGAAATCCGCGACGGAGTAGAGGTTGTGCGTGTGGCGCTCGTCGAACCAGCCCGGCAGGGCACCGCTCTGAGCATCGCGCTCGCAGTAGGCGCGCTCGCATTCCCGGACGCCTGACGTGCTGGTCCCGATCAGGACCGCGATCCGATGCGCCCCGTATTGACGGCGCGCTCGCGCAACGGCCTGCTCAAAGCCGTCCTGGCGCAGGCCGAGCTGGGCAAGGCGGTTGTTTCGGCAGTCGAATTCCGCCAGGCGCTCCGTTACCGGCTCGTTTTCAAGACCGTCCACGCGTCCGATCCACGTGTCGAGCCCAGCGGCGGATTCCAGGTCGTTGCACCGCAATGCGCCGCGGCGTTCACGCAGCGCCACGAGGGTCGCCTCGCATCCGAGTCCCAGCGGATTCGCGGTGGCCAAACCAGTGATGACTAATGGCCTCAAGTGCAGCCCCCGCGTATGACCCGACAAGTATACCGGACGGCGTCTTCAGCTAGACCGGATTCCCACGGCGGCCGGTGAGCGCCGCAGCGAGGAGCAGCGATAATACCGAGCCGAGCGCAACGGTCACGCCGATCGCATGTAGCACGGGCGTTTCGGACAGCGACAGGCAGCCGAAGGCCGCGAGCGTGGTCGCGCCGCAGACCACGAGCGAGAGCTGTGTGCGCGCCTGCTCCGCTGTATCACCCTGCGGCCGCTCGAAAAACAGCGCGTAGTTGAGCCCCATGCCCACGACCAGCAGCAGTGCGACGAGATTGAAGAGCGAGAGCCGCTCTCCGAGCAGCAGCAGGATCGCGACGTCCAGCACCACAGCGGCGAGGGCGGGCACGAGCACGCGCAGGGCACGGGCTGCGCTGCGCAGGCCCCAGGCGAGCACGACCGTCATGCACAGCAACCCCAGCGCGATGAGCCACAGCGACTGGTCGCGGTAGCTGTTGACGAGCCGATTGGACTCGCCCTTGAGATCGAGGAGCTGGTGTCCCGCCCGGCTCGCGGCGAGCGACAGCGCCTCCGGCGCCCGCACGCCGCGCAGCGGCGCAAGCACGGTCCACCCCTGCTGGTCACGGATCAGGAGGGATTCGACCTTGAGCGAGAGCATGGAGTCGCGCAAGGCTTCCGCCTCGAGCGGCGGGCCCGCGCGATTGCGTTCGACCGCGTCGAGGAACGGCGCGAACAGCCCCTCCCGGAACGGCAAATCGCGCATGGCGGTATCGAGGTTGCCTGCCAGTGTCGCGGCGTCCGGGAGCGCTGCGCGCCGCGCCGCCTGCGTCTTTGCGCTAGGCAGGTAACGGGACGGTACGTCGAACCCGGCGAGCAAACCCCGCGCGACGCTCTCTCCTAGCCACGCGGCCGCGGCCTCGCTCGCCTGCAGCGCGGCTTCGCGGTTCTTCCCCCGCGCGACCACGATATAGCGCACGTCGGGAGCGCCGAGCTCATTGCGCAGGGCACGATCCCGCAACTTGGCCGCCTCCGGGACGGGCGTGAGATTGGCCAGGTCGTCGTCCCACAGGCGCTCGTGGCGCCACACCACCACGGCAAGCCCCGCGGCCACTAGGAGAACAACGACCCATCGTGCACCGCGCCCGCTCGTCGCCAGCATCGACAGGTCGAATGGGGCCGCGCGGGCCCTGCGCGGCGCGAACACCCCGGGCGCGAGGGCGGGCAGCACCCAGCGTGTCGTCAAGCCTGCAGCCGTGGCGCCCATGATCGTGAGCACGCCGAGCTGCGCGAGTCCCTCGAAGCTCGAGAGCGCCATCGCCAGTGCGCCGAAGACGGTGGTCAGCACGGCCAGCCGGAGCGTGCTGCCGATGCGCGCCAGCGTCGCATCGAGGCGCTCGCCGACGGCCGCCTGCGTGAAGAGATAGCTCGGATAGTCGACGGCCTCCCCGATCAGCATCGCCCCAAATCCCAGCGTGATTCCGTGGACCTCGCCAAAGCCGAGACTGACTGCAGTTACCCCGACGAGGAGGCCGGTTGCCACGGGCAGCATGCTCGCGGCCACCGTCACAGCCGAGCGATAGACCGCAAACAGAATCGCGATGACGAGGACCGCCGCCAGCGCGGCGAGTCGCCACGCTTCGCCCTCGATCGTCGAGCGAACCTGTGAAGCAAAGACACCCGGCCCCGAGAGCACGATACGCCCGCCTTCCGGCTGAATGGCCGCAAAGGCGTCTCGAATCGACTGGATCGCGCGCCGCTGCGCCTCCACATCGAAGCCCGCGGCGCGCGTCTCCGCGACCAAAAGCGCCCGTGCGCCGTCGCGTGAGAACCACACACCATGGCGCCTGCCCGGGGCGCCGTCCGGGATCATGAGCCGCGCGAGCTCGCGCATCTCACCGGTCGGATCCGACGGCAGCAGCGGGCGGATGAACGCCCCGGCTGGTGAGGACAGCAGCTCGAGGCTTTCGCGGAGCGCCGAGTGCAGGCCCGCGACGGAAAACCGCTCCGGGCTGATGGCCGGGCTCAGCACGTAACGATGCGCGAATAGGAGTTCGCGCTCCTTCTTCAGCGCGCCCGGACCGCCATTGCTGACCGAAGAGAAGAGCTCTCTCGTCTTCAGCCGGCCCGCGAGCTTGGTGCTGGCACGCGCGAGCGCCGTGTCGGGCGCGCCTTCGAGCGCAATCAATATCAGGCGGGACGCGACGCCGTCGCGCAGCTGGCCGACCAGTACCCGCTGGACGGGCGTTGCCGACGGGGGCAGGAAAACCGTGAGGTCCGTCGTGACCGACAAATTCCGGTACAGCCAGGTACCGCAGGCGACGCACGCGACCAGCCAGATCGCCAGCATTACCTTCCACAGCCCTCTCATCTGAATTCTTCGTTGATTTCCATGACGGTGCGATCCCCGCTCCTCTCGTCCACCTCGATCCGCTCGATACGCGGACCCGCGCCCTTCACCGTCACGGCGTTTACGTATTCCGCCAGTTCCTGATCGTGGGGCCTCAGGCGTAGCCACCACTCGCCGCGGTTTCCGCCGACCTCGACCTTGTAGAAGCGCTCGAGCGCTCCGAGATCGCCCGCGCGCGTCGCGCGGATGCTCTCCACCAGGCCCGCAATACCCGGCGCTCTCGTGATCGTTATCGTCGTCTTCCGGCCGCGTGTCCGGTTGTCGATGGTCATCTGCCCGCGTTCCAGCACGATGCGCTCGTCATAAGGAAAGGAAACATGTTTCTCCAGCCGGTCGGGCCGCTCGTAGAGCAGGGTACCGCGCGACACGAGGGGCGCTGTCAGCAAGGCGCTATGCCGCGTCTCGACAAATCGCGCGCTCGCGCGTTCCACGCTAGCGAGCAATCGCATGAGCACCTGCTCGTCGAGATCCGCTGCAGCCGCGGCACTCCCCAGCAGGCCGCTCACGCACGCGACGAGAGCCAGCTCAGCGCGCGCCTTCATCCTCATCCCAAAAATCGTAGAAGTTGAACCAGTTGTAGGGAGCCTGCCGGGTATGATGCTCCAGCCGCGCGACGTAGCGCTCGAGCAGCCTCTCGGCCGTCGCTGAACGCGCCTCGCGCGACACCAGCGCTCCTTCCGTGAGCGTCTCCAGGTGCAGCTCGTAGCGTGCGCCGCCACGGTATAGACCGAAGAACATCACCACGGGCGCCCCCAGCGCCCCGGCCAGCAGCAGCGGCCCGAGCGGAAAGCGGGCTGTCGCACCCAGGAAACTGCATGGGCGTGTTCTGCTGCCGCGATAGGGACGGTCGCCGAGGATTCCGACGATTTCCCCGTGCTCGAGACACTCCCTCACCCGAAGAATCGCGTCGGGTCGGCCGGGGTCGATCACTCGCTCGCGCAGATCCGGAGCCAGGTTCGCCAGCGCCCGGCCCGTTTTCCCGGCATTGGCCTCATGCATGACAACGTTGACCGCGTAGTGTGTGTAGAACCGGCTCAGCGCGCGCAACACCTCGAAGCTGCCCAGATGGGAGCCGAGCAGAATGCAGCCGCGGCCCATAGCGAGCAGCCGGTCGACGTCGCCGGCGCCATTCACGACGATGTCGAAAGGCTCGTACTGGCCGCGCACGAGGAACACGCGATCATGCACGGTCGCGGCAAAGGCATGGTAATGGCGCAGCACATCGCTGCTGTGCGGCTCACGGCCCAGCGCCCGCGCGAGATAGGCCCGCGAGGCCCGGCGCGAGCGGGGCGAGAACGCGAAGAAGTAAAGACAGATCGGATAAAGCAGCCAGCGCGTTGCCGCGCGCCCGAGCGCCCGTGTCAGCCACGTGATGAGCCCGATGGCCGCTGGGCTGCCACGCTCGGGCTCGGCAAGCCACGCCGCGCTCATGTCGCGCCTATGCGGCCGCAGCGGCGCTGAGGCCCAGGGCACCCGCTGCGATCAAGGTCTCCGCGCGCAACACGCGAAACTTGACCGTGGCCCCTGCGCCGCGTTCCAGCTCGATGTCAAAGGCCTCGCCGGGTCGGAGCACGGCGTGAAACCGCGCCGTCGGTATCGCGTTCACCGCGGCACCCAGCGTGGCGCCGACCGCCCGCAGGACTCGACCCAGCAGCAGCACGCCGGGGACGATCGGATTGCCGGGGAAATGCCCCGCGAGAGCCGGATGCGCCGGGTCGACGAAATCCCGGACGCGCATCACGCGCTCCGCCGGCTTCGCGCCTGAGCCGCCTCCGCGAGCGCGAGCAAACCCTCACGCGGAATTTTGCCCGTCGCCCCGCGCGGGAGCGCGTCGACGATCAGCAGGGGGCGCGGCAGGAACACCGAATCGATGCGCTCACGCAGGGCGCGCAGGATCGCCCCGGCGTCGAGCTCGGGGGCGACAACCAACGCGGCAAGCCGCGCCTCCCCCGGCGGACAATCGTCAGGAACGAAGAATACGCCGTCGCGCACGCCGGGCACACGTTGCAACTCGTGATTGAGCGCTTCGAGCGAGACGCGTTTGCCCGCAATCTTCGCCATATCACCGGGCCGCCCGAGGAAAGTGAATTCGGTGTCGCTGTTAAGCTCGATGTGATCCGGCAGCCTCATCGGGTGCGGGAGATGTCCTCCCTCCACCCAGGTATCCGGGCCTTTCTGTTGCAACCGCATGCCGAAACGAACGTGCCAGCGCTCGGTGCGAGCCAGACGGCGCACGGCAACGGCCCCGGCTTCCGTACAGCCGTAGATCTCCTGGACTGGCGCCGCCCACATCTGCTCGGCTTCCCGCACGAGTTCCACTGATAGCGGCATAGTCGCGCAAACAATTCCTGCGAGCCCCGGCAGTGACGCGCGGTCGGCGACACATGCCCGCAGGTGCAACGGCGTTGTCGCAAGCCAGCGATTCGCGGGCATTCCAGCCAAAGCTGTGGTCACGTCGGCCGGCAACAAGGGAATCCCCGAATGCACCGAGGCGCCGTTCTGCAGCGGCAGCATCACGGTCGTCTCGAGGCCATAAACATGCTGGGGCGGCACGGTACCGAGAACGCAGCAGGCGTCGTTCCCTGCCATACCCAGATCGGAGTATAGAGATCGGGCGTCGGAGACCAGCGAGCCCCAGGTCTTCGAATGCGCCTGAGGCCGCCCGGTGCTGCCCGAAGTAAACGCGACCAACGCGTCCAGATCGGAAGGAAGCTGCGGCACCGCTGCAGCGCCTTCGAGCGCGCACCACGGCGGCACTATGAACGCCGGCAGCCCTGCGGGCAGATCCCCGCTGTCCGCGAGGAAATAGCTGTCGGGATGGCTGACGCAGAGGTCGCGCACGACGCCGGGCGCCTTCGAGTACGGCAACAGGCTTACCTGTTGCGCGATGAGCGCGGCCGCGAAGCCCAGCATGAAGTTCAGGCGATCTTCGCACACGTTCAGGACGTAGCGCCGGCGCGGCAAGACCGCCGCAAGCTGCGTGGCCGCGGCGCAAAAGCGCGCCGCGCTGATCGGCTCCCCGCCCGACCAGCTCACGGTTGCGCTCGGCTCGAACCCGCTGAGGAGAGGAAACTCAGTGCTCACTCTCTAGCTCCCGTCCGCGTGCCGCGGGAAGATACGGTAGGTGTGCAAGCGCCGCACCAACTCGCCAGGGCTCGCGTGACGATAATGCCGGTAGCGAAGGCGCCGATAGAGATATTCGAGCGCGAAGAAAACCACAACCAGCGCGTAGTTCAGCAGATTGGTGAATAGCGACCAGGCGGCCGTGGAACCCCATAACGCGAGGCTGAGGGAAACAACCGCCATCAGCGCAAAGAATGCGGCCCACAATCCGGTCAGCACCCGCGTGTAACGTACGAGATCCGGCGGCAAATCGCTGCCGCGTTCGATGCGCGCAAACCGGCCGACCAACGGCTCCCGGCCAGGTCGCAAGGTGCCGGCAAAGGCGGCGCACAGCGCAAGATTGAGTGCGAGCGGCGGCGCATAAAGCAGGACGCCGGGGAACAACGAGGAAAGTCCGATACCCAGGCCAAGGGTCAGCAGCCCGAGGAATACCGCCCCCGCCCCCTGAAACCGTCCGGATAAGAGGGCCCAGGTGACGAGAGCGATTCCGCTCGCGGGCCAGAGCGGCTCCTGCGTCACCGCTCCCAGATGATTCAACAACGGGTAAGAACAGCACGCGGCGATTGCGAGGATAGCCGTGCGCCGGGACATGAAAGGCGTTACCGCGTGCGATGCTGAGCGATATGCGCGCTCAGCGCGCGCAGCGACGAGAATATGCGCCGATTGTCCGGATCATCCGAGCGCAGCTGAAATCCGTACCGCCGCGAGATGGCAAGCGCTACTTCGAGCAAATCGATCGAATCGAGCCCAAGGCCCTCGCCGAACAGCTGCACGTCGGGGTCGAGCGCGTCGGCTGCCTGGTCGAGATTGACCGCCTCGACGATCAACTGCGCCACCTCCCCTACGAATTCCGTCTGCTCCAACACCCTGTTTTCCCCTGTCCGCTTCGCTAGGAGATGACTATGATACCGTGCCGGCGCCCGCTGTGAAGATTATGGTTCCGGCCTCGATTGTCGGGCAGCCCCCGAAATCGAGGCCCGTCACGACGGCGGAACCGAAGTCCGGTGGCCGCGACGGGTGGGCAAGCGCTACATAAGGTTCAGTTGGGTGCGTATGCCCCGGTCCAGATTCTGAATCCATCCGTTGTAGTTGCTGTGGATATTGGTCCCGTCGTACTGAAGATCAGTGCTTTCTTTGTACGTAATGCTGTACGAACTCAGGCTGTAGTTCACGTCCACCACGGCAACGTGGGTGCGCAGGTGCAGCGACGCCAGTATATGGCCCGGTTTCGTTACCTTCATCTGCCAGCCAAGACCCCCGCCTGCGCGCATGATCGCTTTCGAAACGTCGTCCAGCGTCAGGTTAGCTTTCGACGAAGTCACGGGCGCGTTGCTGACGTTGTACACCGGAGCCGACCGGCAGCCAACGATTAACAGCGCAAAAACCGACGCCAGTATTGCCGCCCATTTGCTTGTGTTCATGGCCTGTCTCCCATAGGAAAAGTCGCATCTGACCCCCAGCGTTCCCAACGAACCCTGCCGCGACCATATTATAGGAATAGCCGGTATCGTCAGCCATCCCATGAATGGAGGAATCCAAGTGCCTGGCACAACCCCCATTTTTGCAGGTAGTGCTTCTGCTGCGATCGGCGTCAACGCGCTGCCTGGTGGCGCAGCCTGCGAAGTCGAGGCGATCTTCCAGGTCCCGTAAACGGCGCTAGCAGAGAGCTAGCGCCGGCGCGACGCTTCGTACAGCGGTATGACCTTGGCTGCGTAGCCCTGCAGGTCGCGGATGCGATTCTGGGGAGAAGGATGGGTCGATAGGAATTGCGGCGGCCCGCCGCCGCTTGCCCGCGCCATTTTCTGCCACAACGTTACGGCCGCGCGCGGGTCGTAGCCCGCCCGTGCAGCCAGCTCGACACCGACGCGGTCAGCCTCTTGCTCGTGCCCGCGCGAGTTTGGCAGGTTGATCGTGACGTCGGTGACCACCTGCGCCAGCTGAACGGTGGAATTGCTCGCACCGACCGCTGCGCCGAGAACCGATAGCGCGAGCCCCTGCGCCATCGCCTGGGAAGCGCGCTCGCGACCGTGCTCGCGCAGCGCATGCGCGATCTCGTGGCCCATCACCGCCGCGAGCTCGTCGTCCGTCACCCGCAAGCGATCGATGAGTCCGGAATAAACCGCCATCTTGCCGCCCGGCATGCACCACGCGTTGATCTCCTTGGAAGTGATGACGTTCGATTCCCAAGCCCAGCGCGGCGCATCCGGCCGGAACGCGCCGGAAGCGGCTGCCAGCCGCAACGCAATCACGCGCACGCGCGCAACCTGCGCCGGATCGCGGTTCAGCGCGCCTTTCGCGGCCGCCTTTTTGAGCTCCTGGCGGTATGCCTGGACAGCACTCTTATTGACCTGCTCCGACGAAACGAGCATCGTCTGCTGCCGATCCACACCCACCGCTCCCGGCCGGGTCGTCTGCACGGTCTGACACGAGGTCAGGGCCAGCATCCATGCCAGCAGCCCACCTCGCAAAATGAAGGCCATCGTTCTCATATCGTCCACGCGGCACCAAGCCCTGACCTTAGTTCAAATACAGGGAAACCCTCAGTGCCTTCGCTTTTTGCGTCCGGGGTAGCTTAATCGAAAAAATGGGCTCGGTGTCCAATCGTGAAAGACATCAGCCCGGCATTCTCACGTCAGAAGAGCGGATACTCGGGCGCGGTCCTTCCGAGCCCATTTTTTTGCGAGTCCATTTTTCAGCGGGCCGGAATGCGCGTGTTCTCGCCGACCAGCTGGAATGGCTCCCATGGCCTCCCCTCCTCGCGGCACAGGCCGAAGCGGAACGGCCACCGCCCGCGCCCTGGCGTCAAGAAACGCAGGTCCTGGAACCAGACGCAGGTGGAGGGATTACCGGTGTCCACGCGATACAGAATCGGGTAAGCGGCGAACCAGCGGAAGAAACTGAACTGGCCCTGGCTCCAGGCCTCCCGGGCAATCGCGCGCTCCGCATTCGAGCCAAAGTGCGCGGCGTGCACCCACCGCGCCTGCGTTAAGGGCAGGTAAGGGGCGTCGAGACGCGCAATCAACCCGGCGTCCGGCGCCAAGGTGCGTGGCTCACCCCGAATCAGATTGACCAGGCTGTAACGCAACGCCTCACCGTCGCGCACCACCACCATCCAGTTATACGGCGAGATCGGCCGTGGCTGAGCGGTGACTTCTGCGCGCTCCAGGCCCGCTGCCTTCGCATAGGCCTCGCCCCATTCGACCGCCCGCTGCTGCAGCAGGCCCTGGTACGCAACGTAGCCGCACAGCACTGCAAGGCCTGCCAGCGCCGGGACTCGTGACGCTCTCCAGACGAGTGCGGCAGCAAGCCCCACGAGGATGATCGACGTGAACCAGAGATCGATGATGAAGGTGGTCCCGATGCCGACACGCATGTCGGAGAGCGGCGCGAGAACCATGGTGCCGAACGAGGTGATCCAGTCCCCTGCGATATGGATGCCGATGCCGAGCGCCAACACGCCGAAATAGGCACGCCAGGAACGGTCGCGGCGCCAGATGAGTGCGCATATCCACGCCAGCGCGAAGGCCCACAGCGGCAGCATGATGAGCGAGTGCGTCACACCGCGATGGTGCAGGAGGTAGGTCACGGTACCGAACTGCCCCATCACGAAGTCGAGATCGGGCATAGCGGCCGCGACGAAGCCCAGAAATACCCTGCGACGCAGCGGCAGGATATTCTTGTCCGACTGCTGCGGCGCCGTCGCGCGGGCAAGCAGGGCGCCGGAGAGGGCGTGGGTTAGCGTGTCCATTTAGTCGAACAGCGTTACTCGTGACCGGTGAACAGTGACTGGTCGCTGCTACCGCCCAAGGCCGTTGACAAATTTGCGTGGCCGCGCACTGGTTACGGATCACCGGTCAACGTTGTTCAGTCCCAGCGGTCATCCCGCACCTGAAGCTCGCCGTTTTCCACGCGCACGGGGAACTTAACCGTTGGCTCGTATGCCGGTGCGGAAAGCGCAGCGCCGGTACGAATGCAGAAGCTCGCGCCGTGCCGCGGGCAAATGATCTCCTCACCCTCGACGATGCCGCCGGTCAGCTGGCCGCCATCGTGGGTGCACACGTCTTCGAGGGCGAAATATTCACCGGCGAGGTTGAACACGGCAACGTTAACGCCATCCACATCGACGGTACGAAAGCCGCCAGGCGCGATTTCACCCGCCTTGGCTACGGTGACCCAATCAGACATGCCAAAGACAAATTGCTTTTGCTTCTCTCGGCGTCTCGGCGATTCACACGGCAACGAGCTCGATGTCGGGCTCGATCGGCCGCAGCAGGCTCTCGATGCCGGTGAGCGTGCCGGAGATGGAGCTCGGGCAGCTGCCGCAGGCCCCCTGGTAGTGCACCGTGAGGCGGTTGCCTTCCAGGCCGACGACGTAGAGGTCGCCGCCGTCGCCCTGCAGATACGGGCGCACCTGCTCGTCGAGCAGCGCGTTGATACGAGAGAGCCGCTCCCGGTCGGCATCCGGAAGATTCTCCAGAGCGGCGCCCGTTTCCGCGTGGACCGCATGGCGGGCCGAGTCGGCGTCGGCCGAAGGCGCTTCGCGGATCGGCACCGCGAGCTTGCGCATCAGCTCCTGCCAGTCGCCCTTCCCGTCCTGCGTCACGGTGATCCAGTGATCCACGTAGAAAATGTTCGTAACGTGCTCGATATCGAACAGGGCGGACGCGAGCGGATCGCTTTGGGCCTGCTCGGCGGTGTCGAACGAGCGCGACATCCCCCACGTGAGCGGCTCCCGCAAGACGAACTTCATTGCGTTGGGATTCGGCGTCGGCTCTATTTCAGCGATCTTCGGCATCTTCGAAATCCAGTTAACTAACCGCCAAGGCGCCAAGAGAAACTAAATCTAGTCATGTTGTCCTTCACTCGCCGCCGATCGGGGCATGCATCGGATCGGCTTCCGCTTCGGTAGTCGTGTTCGCCTGCGCATTGAGCGCAGCGTGCAGCGTGTGCCACGGCAGGATCGCGCACTTTACCCGGGTCGGCAGGTCACGTACGCCGGCGAACACCGTTAGCCGGCCCAGGTGATGGGGCTGCCGCTCATGATCGAGCTTGCCGGTCGCCATGTCGCGGAACTCCTGAACGAGCCGCTCCGCATCGCTTCTCGGCTTGCCCTTGACCACTGTCGTCATCATGGAAGCGGAAGCCTTGCAGATCGCGCAGGATTGGCCCTCGACATTGATCGCATCGACGTTGTCATCGCCCAGCTTCACGGTGAGCTTGATGTGATCTCCGCACAACGGGTTGTGACCCTCGGCCTTATGAGTGGCATCCTCGAGCACGCCCCAGTTGCGTGGCTTCCGGTTGTGATCGAGGATCACTTCTTGATATAGCTGCTTGCTATCTGCCATGACCCAAAACCAATGCCGTTCATCGCCTTTTAACCAAAGACCTTCTGCACCTTCCTGATGCCAACCACGAGCGCGTCGACCTCAGCCAGGGTGTTGTAGAACGCGAATGACGCTCGCGAGGTGGCAGGAATGCCGAATCGCTGCATGACCGGCTGCGCGCAATGGTGGCCAGTGCGAACGGCGACGCCCTCATCATTGAGGAGCGTGCCGACATCGTGGGGATGCACACCATCGATCGTGAACGAGATGACACCCGCCTTCTTCTCAGCGGTGCCGATGATGCGCAACCCCGGGATCTGGTTCATCTCCCTGGTCGCGTAGTCGAGGATATCGGTATCGTGCGCCTGGATATCCGCTATATCGATGCCGGCCAGGTAATCGACGGCGGCGCCCAAGGTGACCGCCGCCGCGATCGGCGGCGTGCCGGCCTCGAACTTGAACGGGATCGTGTTGTAGACCGTTTTCTCGAACGTCACGGAGAGGATCATGTCCCCGCCGCCCTTGAAAGGTTGCATCTTCTCGAGCCAGGCCGCCTTGCCGTAGAGCACACCGATGCCAGTAGGGCCGAACATCTTATGCCCCGAGAAAGCGTAAAAATCGCAGTCGAGGGCCTGCACGTCGACCTTCATGTGCGGCACGGCCTGCGCGCCATCCACGAGAACGGGGATGCCCTTCTCATGCGCGGCGGCAATCATTTCACGCAGCGGGTTCACCGTACCCAGCGCGTTGGAAACATGCGTCACGCCAACGAGCCGGGTGCGGGGACCGAGCAGCTTCAGGTACTCCTCCATGAGGAGCTCGCCGCGGTCATTCACCGGAACGACGCGGATCCGGGCGCCCTTCTCCTCGGCAACCATCTGCCACGGAACGATGTTGGCATGATGCTCGAGCGTCGTCAGGACGATTTCGTCTCCCGCCCCGATGAATTTGCGGCCATAGCCATGCGCGACGAGATTGATGGCATCGGTGGTCCCGCTCGTGAAGATGACCTCGCTCTCGTCCCCGGCATTGATGAAAGCTTGCAGCTTGCGGCGCGCGCCCTCGTATTCGGCGGTCGCAGTCTCCGAGAGGTAGTGGACCGCACGATGAATGTTGGCGTGCTGCGTAGTTTGGTAGCGGATCCACCGATCGAGCACGGGCTGGGGCATCTGACTTGATGCCGCGCTGTCGAGAAACACGAGAGGCTTCCCGTTCACACGCAGCCTCAGAATCGGAAAATCGGCCCGCAGGCGCTCCACGTCGAGACCGACGTGACGCGAGGCCTTTATCGCTGCATGCGGGGCAGTCATCGTCATTCGGCGCTCTGGATCTCGGCGAGCACGGTTTCCTCAAGCTCCTCGACGAGCGAGGGGACGGGTATGCGGTCTATGACCTCTGCGCCAAAGGCGTACGTGAGCAGGTTGCGCGCCCTCTGCTGCGACAGCCCCCGGCTCCGCAGATAGAACAGCTGTTCGGCATCGAGCTGTCCAACCGTCGCACCGTGCGCGCACTTCACGTTATCGGCAAAAATCTCGAGTTGCGGCTTTGTGTCCACGTGCGCCTTGTCCGAGAGCAGCAGGTTGCGGCTCTCTTGCGCAGAGTCGGTGAGCTGGGCGCCCGGCGCCACCGCGATCTTGCCGTCGAAGACTGCGTGCGCCGCGCCGCCGACGATGCATTTGTGCAGCTGCCGGCTCCTGCCGTTGGGCCTGCCGTGGTCGAGCACGGTATGCGTATCCGCCAGCTGCCGCCCTGCGATCAGCGTAAGTCCATCGAGATGAGCCTCCACGCCCTCGCCGTTCTGCCTCACGTTGAGGCTGTGCCGCGAAATGCGCGCGCCGAGCGTGATGGCGTGAGAAGCGTAACGGGCATCCTTCGCAAGCCCTACGGCGCAGGTGGCGATGTGGAACGCACTGCCCGCCTCACGCTGCAGCCTCACGTGCCGCACCCGCGCGCCATCGCCGATGGCAACCTCGGTCACTGCGTCGGTAAAATACGCCCCGTCGGTCAACCCCGCGTAATCCTCGATCAGCGTGAGGTCAGCCCCCGCCTCCGCCAGGACTAGGCAGCGCGGGTAGGTAGCCGTCTCCTTTTGCGTCGAGAGGAACAGCAACTGAACGGGCGTCGGGCACCGCTGGTCCTTTGCAACCCAGACGAGCGCGCCATCGTGTAACCGCGCGGTATTCAGTGCCACGAACACGTCCTGCTGGAACGGCGCGTGGCGCGCAAGATGCTGTTCGATCACAGAGCCGTGCGTGAGGAGCCCGGCAGCAAGGTTGGTGACCACCACCCCATAGGGCAAGCCCGCGTTGACCGACAGCTCAGGGGCAAATGTGCCGTCCACGAACGTCAGGCGCACGGCGGCTTCCGGCGCGATGAAGCGCTCGATCTCCGTTGTGCCCGGGCGCGATGCTGCGTCTGCCGCCCGGAACGGCACGCGGGTCAACGGCGTGATGTCGGTGAAGCGCCACTCCTCGTCGCGCGTGGTCGGAACCGTGAGCGCATTTGCGCGCTCGAGCGCAGCCGCGCGCCGCTCGCCGAGCCAGGAGGGTCGGTCGTGCCCAGGCTCGCAGCCCTTCAGCAGGGCCTCGATGTAGGGATGCGTCGCGCCAACCGCCGTGTTCATGCCGCCGCTTTCCCCTTGATCCAGTCGTAGCCCCGCGCTTCCAGCTCGACGGCAAGCTCCTTGCCGCCCGTCTTGACGATGCGGCCGCCTTCCATGACGTGCACGTAATCCGGCACGATGTAATTGAGCAGGCGCTGGTAATGCGTGACGAGGACCACCGCATTGTCAGGCGTGAGCAGCCGGTTCACGCCGCCCGAGACCACGCGCAGCGCGTCGATGTCGAGCCCCGAGTCCGTCTCGTCGAGGATCGCGAGCCGCGGCTCGAGCAGCGCCATCTGCAGGATTTCGTTGCGCTTCTTCTCGCCGCCAGAGAAGCCATCGTTGACGCTGCGGTCGAGAAAGCCCACATCCATGTCGAGCAGCTTCATCTTCTCGCGCACGTAATCGTCGAATTCGAGCGGGTCGAGCTCGTCCTTGCCGCGGGCGCCCTGCACGGTGTTGTAGGCAAGCCGCAGGAACGCGGTGTTCGACACCCCGGGGATCTCCACGGGATACTGGAAGCCCAGGAACAGACCCGCCCGGGCCCGATCCTCAGGCGCCATCTCAAAAATGTTCCGTCCCTCGAAGGTGGCCGTGCCAGCGGTCACCTTGTAGCCAGGATGCCCCGCGAGCGCCTTGGCGAACGTGCTCTTCCCGGAGCCGTTGGGCCCCATGATCGCGTGCACCTCACCGGCCCGCACGGTGAGATCGATGCCCTTCAGGATCTCCACCCCGGCCACGTTGGTGTGGAGCCCTTTCACCTCGAGCAGAATTCTTGAGTCCGGTCGGGTCATCCCACGCTCCCTTCAAGCTTGAGGCCAAGCAGCTTGGTCGCCTCCACGGCAAATTCCATCGGCAGCTGCTGGAATACGTCGCGGCAGAACCCGTTGATGATCATGGACACCGCTTCTTCCGCACCGATGCCGCGCTGCGCGAGGTAGAACAGCTGGTCCTCGCCGATCTTGGACGTCGTCGCTTCGTGCTCGACCTTGGCGCTGTTGTTGTGCACCTGAATATACGGGAAGGTGTTGGCGCCGCACTTCGCGCCTATCAGCATCGAGTCGCACTGCGAGAAGTTACGCGCGCCTTCCGCGCGCGCGCCGATCTTCACCAGGCCTCGGTAGCTGTTGTTCGATTGGCCCGCTGAGATGCCCTTGCTGATGATCCGGCTGCGCGTGTTGCTGCCGATATGCACCATTTTGGTACCGGTATCCGCCTGCTGGTGATGGTTGGTGAGCGCGACCGAGTAGAACTCGCCGATCGAGTTTTCGCCCAGCAGCACGCAGGAGGGATACTTCCAGGTAATCGCAGAGCCGGTCTCGACCTGGGTCCAGGAGATCTTGGAGTTGACACCCTTGCAGAGCCCCCGCTTCGTCACGAAGTTGTAGATCCCGCCCACGCCGTTCTCGTCGCCGGCGTACCAGTTCTGGACCGTCGAGTACTTGATCTCGGCGTCATCGAGCGCGACCAGCTCCACCACCGCCGCGTGAAGCTGGTTGCTGTCGAACTTGGGCGCCGTGCAGCCTTCGAGGTAGGAAACCGAAGCGCCTTCCTCCGCGACGATGAGGGTCCGCTCGAACTGCCCGGAAGACTCGGTGTTGATGCGGAAATAAGTCGAGAGCTCCATCGGGCACTTGACGCCCTTCGGGATGTGGCAGAACGAGCCGTCGGTGAAGACCGCGGAATTGAGCGCCGCGTAGTAGTTGTCGCCGGTTGGCACCACGGTGCCCAGATACTTCCGCACCAGCTCGGGATGCTCGCGCACGGCTTCCGAGATCGAACAAAAGATGATGCCGACCTCGGCCAGTTTCTGCTTGTAGGTGGTCGCGACCGACACCGAGTCGAAGATTACGTCCACCGCCACCCCGGCAAGCTTGGCCCGCTCGTTCATCGGCACGCCCAGTTTCTCGAAGGTGCGCAGCAGCTCCGGGTCGACCTCGTCCATGCTCGCGAGCTTCTTCGGCTTGGGCGCCGAGTAGTAAATGATGTCCTGGAAGTCGATCTTCGGGTACCTCACGTTCGGCCACTTGGGCTCCTGCATGGTGAGCCAGTGGCGGTACGCCTTGAGGCGGAACTCCAACAGCCATTCCGGCTCGCTTTTCTTCACCGAAATGAACCGGATCGTATCCTCGTTCAGCCCCTTGGGCGCGGTGTCCGACTCGATGTCGGTCACGAAACCGTGCTGGTAGGGCTGATTGACCAGATGTTCCAGTACGCTGCTCATTACTTTTTCTCAAATGCGTGAATGATGAATGGACGCAACCCACATCGTTTTCACCGCGCTTCGCCGATTACCGTTTACCGTTTACTGTCTTCCGTCCGGACGCTGAAGCTCTCGCCGCAGCCGCAGGTCGCATCAACGTTTGGGTTATGAAACTTGAACACCTGCTTTAGCCCTTCCTTGACGAAGTCGAGCGTGGAGCCCTCCAGAAATTCCACGCTCTTCGCATCGATCACGAGCCTGGCATCGTGCGCCTCGAAGAGCTGATCGCCAGCGCGAACTTCGTCGGCATAGTCGTAGGTGTAAGCGTAGCCCGAGCAGCCAACGGTCTTTACACCCACCCGCAGTCCCAATCCGCGGCCCCGTTTGGCGAGCTGCGCCTTGATCTGCTTCGCCGCGTTTTCCGTCAGTTGTATCGCCATGTCAATTCACTCGTCACCAACACTAGACCGACATCGCCGTCAAGCTCTTCAAACGGGACAGGACGGTCTTTAGCGCCCGGAGGAATTCGTCGACTTCCTGCTGTGTATTGCCGACGCCAAGGGAGAACCGTACCGCGCCCCGCGCGAACTCCGGTTCGACGCCCATTGCGAGCAGGGTCGCTGATGGCTCAGGGTTCGCGCTGGAACAAGCGGCGCCCGGGGCTACCGCGAAGCCGGACTTGTCGAGCTCGATGACGAGGGTTTCCCCCACGACGCCCTTGAACGCAAAGTAGGACGTGTTGGAAATCCGCGGTGCGCGTGCCCCGAAGATGACGGCGCCTAAGCCATGCAGACCCTGCTCGAGCCGCCCCCGCAGCTGTTCGAGCCGGGGACCGATTGTCTCGAGCCGTGACGCTGCCAGCTCGCAAGCGGCGCCAAATCCCGCGATCGCCGGCACGTTCTCAGTGCCCGAACGCAATCCGTGCTCATGACCGCCGCCATGGATGAGCGGGCGAAGTTGCAGCCGCTTGTCCATGATCAGTGCGCCGGCCCCCTTGGGACCGTAGAGCTTGTGGGCGGAGAGCGTCATCGCGTGCACCCCGAGCGCGTCGAAGTCGACCGCGATCTTGCCGAGTGCCTGGACCGCGTCGGTGTGCATCCAGGCTTTCGCACGGCGCGCCCGCTCCGCCACTTCGGCTACCGGCTGGATTACGCCCGTCTCGTTGTTTGCCAGCATCAGCGATACGATCCCGGTCGGCTCCTTGAGCGCCTCGTCCACGTCGGCAAGATCCGCCCGGCCGTCCGCGCCGACGGCGAGCCGGCGCAATTTCCAACCCTGGCGCGCAATCTCCTGCGCCGGTTTCGCCACGCACGGGTGCTCGACGCCGCTCACAGCAATCTGCATGGGCTTGAGATAGCCCGCGGCGCCCTTGATGAAGAAATTGTTGGCTTCGGTCCCGCCCGAGACAAAAGTGACCTGCGCGGGTTGCACGTTGACCAGTGCGGCGACCTGCTCGCGCGCAATATTCACGGCCTTGCGCGCACCGGTTCCCAGCTCGTGGCGGCTGGACGCATTGCCGTAGCGGCCGCGAAAGTACGGCAGCATCGCCTCGAACACCGTGTCATCGAGCGGCGTTGTCGCGTTGTGATCGAAGTAAACGTGCTCCATCGTCAGCGTCCCTGCCTGGGCTCGCTCCACGGCGCCGATCTATGCCGAAACGGCGCTCGGCGTGCGCTTGTGCGGCGCTTCTCGCATGTCATGAACCTGCGCCACGCCCGCTTCTTTGGCTTTGTGCGACTCGACGAGCTGGCGCAATGTCACGGACCCCAAGTAGTCGAAAATGCGCTCGTTCAGCGTTGCCCACAAGTCGTGGGTCAAGCACTTCTGCTCGTCGCGGCAGTTCTCCTTGCCGCCGCATTGAGTGGCGTCGATCGGCTCATCCACCGCCAGGATGATGTCGGCAACCGTCAAGTCACCCGTCTCCTTCGCGAGGCAATAGCCGCCACCCGGCCCGCGCACACTCTCGACCAACTGGTGCCGCCGCAGCTTGCCAAATAACTGCTCCAGATACGACAGCGAAATCTTTTGCCGACCACTGATTTCGGCCAGCGTTACCGGACCGCTGCCATGGTGCATCGCCAGATCCATCATCGCAGTAACCGCGAACCGGCCTTTTGTCGTCAGTCTCATATTCCGCCTCTTAATGTATTGAAATAAAACAGATATTTTTAGGGCGCAATGTTCTGGTAATTCGCTCAAGTTTATAGCTTACCCGAGCGTTTTAGTCAACCATTTTATTGAGATGGCTCGCGTCAAGTTGGGCACCCTCCTGTCCCTCGACCTTGCAGCCAAGGCGCTGCAGCTCGACAAGGATCTGGTCGATACGCTTGTCGTTCTCCACGCAATGGTCGATTAGCTCGTGAATCGCTTTCGCCACCGGATCGTTGAGATCCTTCGCCACGGCATAGGCAGCGAAGCGGCCGTTCGGTGCTGCCCCCGCCGTTTCCGCGATGCGCGCCGGGATGCCGATCGCCGTGGCGCCGGGCGGCACCTCCTTCACCACCACCGCGTTCGACCCGATCCGGGCCCCGTCACCGATCATGATCGGACCCAGTATCTTCGCGCCGGCGCCGATAACGACGCCTTTTCCGAGGGTGGGATGACGCTTGCCCTTCTCCCAGGAAGTCCCGCCAAGGGTTACGCCGTGGTAGAGCGTGCAGTCGTCTCCAATCTCAGCCGTCTCGCCAATGACAACGCCCATGCCGTGATCGATAAAAAAACGCCGTCCGATGGTGGCACCCGGATGAATCTCGATTCCCGTCAGCCATCTCGCGACGTGCGAAACCAGTCGCGCCATCCACTTGAATCCCGCCATCCACAGCCAATGGGCGGGACGATGGAACAACATGGCGTGGAAGCCGGGGTAGCACGTAATCACCTCCCAGGTGTTACGAGCGGCTGGATCACGCTCAAAAACGACCGCGATCTCTTCTCTGATACGGGAAAACATCGTTTACGAATCAATGATCAGGGCGCGCAGCTTACGATATCCTACTAATTTAGTCAACTTTCGAGCGAGCCTTGGGCCGCCGCAGTACCTCGAACAACCCGCGCAGAATATTGACCTCGTCCTTCTCGAGTTGCGCGCGCGAGAACAGGCGTCGCAACCGCGGCATCAGCCGCTTGGGATGTTTCGGGTCGAGGAATCCAGTCTCGATCATCGTCCGCTCGAGGTAGGCCAAGAAGCGCTCGACCTCCTCGTGAGGCACCGGCGGGGGTTGCCTCGCGCGCGGCGCGCGATCGCCCAGCGCCGCTTGCCGCAGCTCGTAGCAGAAGACCTGCACCGCCGCACCGAGGTTGAGCGAGGGGTAGCGCGAATCGGCGGGAATCGTCGCGAGCAGGCGGCACTTGCCGACCTCCTCGCCCGTGAGCCCGAAGGTTTCGTTGCCGAAGACGAGCGCGACCGTCCCGCCGCGCGCGCGCCGGATGACGCGGGCCGCGGCCTCCCGCGCCGTCACCATCGGCACAGCGAGCTCGCGCGTGCGCGCGGTGCAGGCGACCGAAAACACAACACCGCTGAGCGCCTCGTCGAGGGTCGCACACACCTTGGCGCGCCGTAGCACGTCGACCGCGCCCACGGCGAGCCACTCCGCCTGCGGATGGGGAAAACAGACGGGCGAGACGAGATGGAGCTGCCCAAGCCCCATCGTTTTCAATGCACGTGCGGCGGCGCCGATATTGCCGGGATGCACCGTTCCGCAAAGCACGATGCGAATGCTTTTGAGCTTATCGGCGGCGCTCACCCCGCACCTGCCATTCGACTATAGGCGGTAATCACGCGCGCTAGACACTGAAACGCCGCCGATAATCACTGTATTCCCTTAGAATATGGCATTCATCAACCTGGCAGCCCGTCGAGCCTCGAGGCCTGACCGGCCACAGACTGCAAGACCGCACCGTATCCAACGTCATCATATTAAGGAGTTTGTCGGCGCCAAGCCTGACAAACTCCTTCGCCGACCATGCATCCAATGCTCAACATCGCGGTCAAGGCGGCGCGGCGTGCCGGCGGCATTATCAACCGCGCGACCCGCAATCTGGACATCGTCAGCTTCCAGGAGAAAGCAGCGAACGATTTCGTTTCGGACGTCGATCGTGAAGCAGAGCAGTCGATCATTCGCACGCTGCGCGAAGCCTACCCCGATCACGCGATTCTAGCAGAAGAGAGCGGCGCGTCCGGCCAGTCGGATTACCAGTGGGTCATCGATCCGCTCGACGGAACGACGAATTTCATCCACGGCTTTCCCCAATACGCTGTCGCGATCGCGCTTGTACACAAGGGCACCGTCACGCAGGCCGTCGTCTACGATCCCGGCCGCAATGATCTGTTCACCGCATCGCGCGGGCGCGGCGCCTTTCTCAACGACCAGCGCATGCGCGTGAGCAAGCGCGTGAGCCTGAAGTCCGCCCTGATCGGAACCGGCTTCCCATTCCGACAACTCGAGCACCTGGAGGTCTATCTCGCGATCTTGCGCGACATAATGAAGAACTCGGCCGGGATCCGGCGCGCGGGCTCTGCGGCCCTCGATCTCGCCTACGTGGCGGCGGGCAGGCTCGACGGGTTCTGGGAGTTTGGGCTGAGCCCTTGGGACATTGCGGCGGGTTCGCTCCTCATCTCCGAAGCCGGCGGCCTGGTGGGCGACCTGCGGGGCGAGCCCGATTACATACAGACCGGCAACATCGTGGCCGGCGCGCCGAAAGTTTTTGTCCAGCTGCTCCAGGCGCTGTCGCCGCACCTAACGCCCGCGCTCCAGCGCGGCTGACGCACTAACTCACGATCAATTCCGTGAATCGTGAATGGTGAATCGTGAGTCGAGCCGCGTTTGAAAACCGCGAATTAGCCGCAGATACACGCCGATGAACGCCGATCAAATCCGTGACGAGCAACTGGTGATGACTGACGGGTCAGTCTACTCACCATTCACTACACACCCGTACACAGAGGCATCGATCGGAGGCTAGAAACAACAAGGCAGAAGGGTTCTTGAGCTGTATCTGCGTTTATCTGCGTTTATCTGCGGCTAAGGTGGTTTAGGGTGTTCGGGGTACTTCACGCGCCGGCCGCTCCTTTGCCAGCTGTTGCGCCAGCGGCGGGTTGAGGCTCGCCAGCGTGTGAACGATCTGCTCGAAGTCGGCCTGACGTCCCTGTCGGGCATAGGAGCGCCCAAGCCCGTACCAGGCCTGCGCAAATTCGCGGTTCAATCGCACGGCTTGCCGATAGGCCAACGCTGCGGGCTGGTAGCGTCCGAGATCGGTGTAGCTCTCGCCCAGCAGATACCACGTCGCCGGCGAGTCCTGGCGGATGAGCAAAGCGTTGTTGAGCGTCTGCGCGGCGCGCTGCGGCTGCCGCGCTGCGCGCTGGGACTCCGCCAGCAGATTCCACCCGAGCATATCGTCGGGCCTGAGCCGCACAATCTCCGCATAGCACTCGGCCGCCTGCTCGTGCCGCCCGAGTTGCATATAGGCATAGCCCTTGACCATCCACCAGTCCGTATTGGAGCGGTCATGCGCCAGGTTCTCCTCGGCGAACTGCACCAGGCCGGTCCAGTCACCGCGCGCGTCGAGCTCGGCCACGCGGCGGCGGTTGGTCTCGCTCGTCTTCTCGAGGTGGCTGAGCAGAATCGGAAAGGTGCCATCGGGAATCAAGCTAAACAGCAGCTGCTGCGCGGGAGTGCAGCCGGCGAGCGCCGATATGGCCGACACACAGATCGCGGCTCGCACCTTGAGCGCGATCACTCGCCATAACTTCACCGCGCTTGATTGCACGGGCGGATTGTACTCCCTCCGGCCGGGGCGATCGCCCCTGCGGGGTGGAAAGCCTCGTCCCGAAATGTTGCAAGAAAAAGATGGCGCACCCGCAAACACGGGTTCGCGAGGACCGACTCACGCGCGAGAGGGTGCCTGGCGCGCGGCCGCGGCGATCTCGTCGACAAAGGCGACCAGCAGCCGGTTGAAGCGATCGGCCTCGTCGACGAAGAGCGCATGCCCGGCCGTCTCGAACACCTCGACGCGCGTCCCGGGCCGATTGCGCAGGAGGTTTTGGGCCTGCGCGGCAAGTTGCTCCGTGACGACGTATAGCAGCGGCTTGCCGAAGGCGCGCACGATACCGCGCCAGTGTTCCCTCGGCATGCCGCGCGGAAAGAGCGCGAGGCTCGCTTCGAGCGGCATGCGCAACGCAGCGTCCGCCAGCGCGTCAAGCTCGAGCGTGGTCCGGGGCGAACTGAACATCTCGCGCACGAACACCTCGATCGTGGCGCGACGGTTCCGCTGGAGCGCCTCGATAAATTGGGCAGCGGGCAGCGGCGGGGGATCCTCACCCACCGAAGAATCGACCAGCACCAGCGCCTCGAGCCCGGCATCGCCATAGCGATGCACACATTGAAGTGCTTCCAGCGCTCCGAGCGACCACCCCACCAGCACGACACGCTCATAGCGCGCGACGAATTCGCGCACATCGGTCGCGCGCCGTTCGATATCGAAACCGCGTGCCGGTATTTCCGATTCGCCCTGGCCGCGGGGATCGAGCGCCGCAACGCGATGGCTGGCACCCAGCGCGGCCAGCTGCGGCTGCCAGATGTCGGCCGGCATGGACCAGCCGGGCACGAACGCCATCACAGGAATCGTCGCCGCGACCGCGCTGTCCGACCCGCACGGCCCCGCCTCCATCACGCGCAGGCGCACGCCGTCCGAGGTGACAAAGGTGGCACTATGGATCTCCACGCTCATGGCGCAAAAAAAGCGCATTCCAACGCGACCGCGCGGGCCATCGCACGGCAGTGCCTATGGCGGCGCGAAGCGGTGCCGCGTTACCGGCCGAGCTGCGCCGGCGCGGACGCACCCGCTGCGTCCTTGTCCGGCCCCAGGCGCCGCGCCAGCGTCCTTTGCGCGACCATCACGTTGGAGCGGTCATCGCGAATACTGCGCCGGTAGCCGAAACGAAACGACAACGGCTGGGGGTTCGTGACGACGAATGCCTCCGCCAGGTCCGGCTGGTAGTGGCGCTCGAACGGCGGAATCGGCACTTCGTAGCGGCCGTAGACGGTCAACTGCCAGCCGCGCTTGGCCAGCATCGCGTACGGCACTCCTGTGTCGTCCTGAACCAGGAATCCGCTTACGTCGAGCAGCACGTGGCGCAGCCTTTTGAACTCGCTCACGTGCAGAAGATAGGACGCCGACTTGATGAGGGTTGTCGTCGGTGCCAGCCCCCGCAGATAATCACGGAACTGCGGATTGCGAGCGATCCCCGCGTTCGAAGCATCCACGGAAAAGTAGTTCAAGCGTTGCGGCACGGGCGCACCCAGCCGCCGGAACTCGATCGTGACGCCTTTCAACTTTCGCCGCGGCCGGACGGTGGACTCGGCATTCGCCTCCGACGCTGCGTGCTGGGCCCGTCCCAGCGTGAGCGGCGCGATGCGAAGGACCTCGATACCGGCAAGCGCCATCGAGATCATGATGATCGGCACCACTCCGTTGAGTTCCTCGGCCTGCATCTGCTTGTCCATTCTCGACGTGACGAAGTAGTTGCGGGCAAGCAGATTGGCCATCGCTTCACGGACATCGGTCAGCAGGCGCGCCAACTGAACATCGCTCATCGTCTCGATCGCCGGCGGGCTGCCGATCGGCTCGAGCCCGAACAGGACATAGGCCTCGCAATTGGGAAACAACCAGTAGGCATTGAAAAAATCCGGGCCGCTGAACGGGTAGAGCAGCGTGCTGCCAACCGGACAAACCGGGGGCACGGCCCCGTTGCGCCAAGCCGTCAGGGGCGCGATCTGCTGATCCCGCAGCCATGCCCAGGATGCCCGCAGCTTGGCGCTATGAGCCTTCCAATCCGGCCGCTCGGCGAGCGCGCGATGGTCCGGGTGAGTCGGGACGAGTCCCGCGATCAGCCGCGCGGTCGAGTTGACGCGCAATTGCCAATCCTTGTTGGTATCGCTCTGCGGCTGCGCCGCAGCCGCCCCGGAAACAGGCCCTCCCGCAAGGAGGAAGAGGGAGACCAGGACCGCCAGCGCGCGATGTCCGGTTCTCATAGTCACTCAAGCCAGCAATGATGAGGGGGCAATTTTAGCAGCATTACCCGGCTCGCCAGAGCTGGCTCTTCGACAATATCGATGGTCAACGTGTCAAAATACCGGCGCCCGGTATCGCTGCCGTCCATACACCACATGCAGCAACCCCTTGAGCGCCATACGCCCATGATGCAGCAGTACCTTTCCCCTCTAGAGATCGGAAGAAATTCTCTCGACCTACACTGCCACCTACACCAGAACTTGGGAGGAGAGGCTAGCTCAACGTGTCCGGCGGCTCGGACGCCACGCTTGATAGCCGCGCTCGTCTCCGCCGTGTCACTGCGTTCAACCCATTTAGCTCGGCCAGTGGCCGCGTAGTGAGCCATTCCCACATTTTTTTGGCCGAAAGAAGACGCACGTAGGCTGACGAAGGGAGCGGAAAGCAGCGCGCACCATCGGGTAAGTTGGAATTCCCCTCAACTGCGCTGACGACGACGGCAATACTGCGCCCGAAGATTCGCCAGGCACTGTCTGGCGAATCTTCTCGAACGGCCATGCCAGGTAGAACCCCCGTCTCCCGGCCGAATTCTCGGGCGCTCAACCGATCGCCGGTAGACGCTCAGCTGATGCCGCAGGGCAACAATTTCCAACTGCAACGACAGCCGCGATCTGGCTGCGGTACAAATGATCGCCAGTAGCGCTTGAAACACGGGCCACATACGAAAAGGCTCCAGCGAATGTCGCCAGAACCGGCCCCGTGACGATGGGCTTCACCGCTGCGAGACTTCAACGATTTCAACGATTACGAGTTTTCGGGAAGGACAGCGGAAAATGAAAGCAAAACTATCAAACAAGAGAAGACGCCACCGGGCCAATACCGGGATGCGGGTGTTCCTGAGGAGCGCCACTGGCGTCACGCGCGACATGAGCGCCTCAGGCGTGTACTTCTGGATAAGCGGCACGTATGCAATCGGGGAGTCAATCAGCTTTTCGATAGAACTCAAAAGGGCTCGGGGCAGGATGATGCGGAAATGCAAAGGAAAGGTCCTCCGCGTCGACCGGTATGATAGTAGCCGCGTCGGTGTGGCGGTGAGGATCACCGAATCGACGATGGTGCCTTTCAAGACGTGATGGCATACGCTCAGGAGGCAATTCGTCCTAAAGCTTCCGCGCGACACGCCTCATCACTCAAACACACCCCGCTTCGGCGGGGTTTTTGTTTGAGCTAGGTCAAACATTGTTCGAATAAAGACGTTGTGCCGTCCCAAAGGGATGTTTGCCCTCTTTGCAGAGATGAGGCTTAGGCGGATAGTGATCCGAGTAAGTCCAAAGCAATAACCCAGATCAGCTCTTTCACAGGAGAAAGCGCCATGATCCTGCGGTTCTCAGCAACGTTAGCGCTTGCGCTGACTTTTCTCGTCGCTGGTTGCACAACGACTCCCACGCCGTGCGCTAGTTTTTCTCAAGTAAGCTGCAGTCCCGGCTTCCCGGGAAAGGAGATGTGATATGGATGCAGAGGCGAAGTCTGGCTTCCGCGTTTCGCGCGTAGTTCTATTATGGGTCGTGTTGTCGCTGGCAGCCGCCCTAGCTCTGGGGGGCTGCGCGGTTCCTGTGCAGCGACAGGCAAAGGAACTGCGGCGCGATCCTGGCGAGCTCCCGGTGATAGTTGTGATGCCACTCGACGTGGAACTGGCCGAGCTCTCCGCCGGCGGACTACCCGAACCCAGGTCCGAGTGGACGGATGCCGCCCTGAAGCACATGCGCGCGGCGCTGGAAACCGAGGCAAGAACTTACAAGGTAAAGCTGGTCGACTACCAGCCTCAGAGCGGCACGCCCGAGGACCAGTCAACCAGCCTCGAGCTTGTGAAATTGCACCGCGCGGTCGGGGGGTCAGTCCTCGTGCATCAATATTTTCCTGGGTACGAGCTTCCCAGCAAAGCGGGCAAATTCGATTGGTCGCTTGGGCCTTCAGTCGCTGCAATTTCTCGTTCCCACCATGCCGATTACGCCCTGTTCCTCTTCGTTCGCGACAGCTACGCGAGTGCAGGACGGGTCGGGGTGATCATTGTCGCCGCGCTGCTCGGTGTCGGGGTTCCGGGAGGCGCGCAAATCGGCTTAGCTTCGGTTGTCGATCTCAAAACGGGAGACATCGTCTGGTTCAATCTTCTCGCGCGCGCGCATGGCGATCTGCGCACGCCGGAGGCGGCCCGAGAAACCGTCAGGGAACTTGTTTCCGACTCGCTCAAATGAGCCTCACCCGCCGACAGTTCGGTTGCGCGCTGTGCGGCCTCGCATCGCTGGTCGTAGCGCGTCGGGTTGCCGCGCAGGCCCAGGGCGAGCGCTTTCTCGTCCCCGGTTATCGCCCGCCCGCGGAAAGCGACGAGAATGGCCTGTGGAGCATGATGGACCGCGCGGAGCGCAACCTCAAGGAGTCGCGTTTCGTCGTTCGCGACGCCACGCTCAACCAGTATTTTCGCGACATCGTCTGCCGGCTGGACAAGGATCACTGCCCGGATCTCCGCCCCTATATCGTGCGCACGCCCCGGTTCAATGCGAGCATGGCTCCCAACGGAATGATGGAGGTATGGACCGGCCTTCTGCTCCGCTGCAGCGACGAGGCGCAGCTCGCCGCGATCATCGGGCACGAGATGGGACATTACCTGCGACGGCATACAGTGGAACGCTGGCGGGACGCACGCGACAAGTCCGACCTGGGCGCCGTTCTGGGTCTGGGGCTCGCCGCTGACCCAGAACGGCGCCCAGGTCGGAC